>Ga0105340_1000955_pt1 | contig 13358 bp, 9 predicted proteins | sample EasRivMeERMLT700_FD_89676 | JGI IMG/M metagenome (GOLD analysis project Ga0105340, IMG submission 89676) | Soil microbial communities from meander-bound floodplain in the East River, Colorado, USA - East River MetaG ERMLT700 | ecosystem: Environmental > Terrestrial > Soil > Floodplain | place... | reverse complement strand
GCCGAAGCCATGCGATCACTGGCCGCCGCGCCGCTGGTGGTGGATAACCGGCTGATAGGCGTGATGGCGCTTTACGCGCGCGAAGTGCTTAACGATGAAGCGCTGGAATTGATCGATGCCGTCTCCGATTCCATCGCGCATGGCATTGAGCGAAAGCGCGCCGAGCAAACGATTGCCGAGCAGGCGGCGCTGATTGACAAGGCCAGCGACGCGATTGTGGTGATTGATCTGGAGAATCGGATCACCTACTGGAACAAAAGCGCCGAGCGACTTTACAAGGTTCCCGTAGCCGAGGCCCTGGGCAAAGATGCCGCGCCGCTGCTATTCTCCAACCAGGCTCAGTTCGACGCCGCGATGGAGGCCCTGATGCAAAAGGGCGACTGGCTCGGCGAATGCACCTGTCAAAATCGCGTCGGCAACACCGTTACTGTCGAGAGCCACTGCACCCTCGTTCACGATGCGAACAACATCGCCAAGTCCGTGCTGATCGTGAACACGGACATCTCGGAAAAGAAACAATTCGAAGAGCAATTGCTTCGCACTCAGCGTGTCGAAAGCATCGGCACGCTCGCGGGTGGCATCGCTCACGATCTTAACAACGTCCTCGCCCCCGTGTTGATGTCGGTCGAACTGTTGCGGCCCAAGCTCAAGGATGACCAGAGCGCGCGCATGATCTCGATCCTTGAATCCAGCGCGAAGAGAGGGGCCCAAATGGTCAAGCAAATCCTCACCTTCGCGCGCGGCGCCACAGGTGAACGCATCCTTCTGCAACCGCGCCAGCTCATCAGAGAGATCGCAAAGATCGCGAAGGAAACCTTCCCCAAAGCCATTCAGCCGCAGGTCAAAGTTCCGGAAAACCTCTGGGCAATCATGGGCGACGCCACGCAGTTGCACCAGGTGCTTATGAACCTGGCTGTCAACGCCCGCGACGCCATGCCTGGTGGAGGCACGTTGACGTTCTCCGCTGAAAACGCCCTCCTGAACGAGGAAGATGCGAAAAAACTTGGCGCGCCCAAAGCCGGTTGTTACGTCAGCGTCGCCGTGGCCGACACTGGTTCAGGCATCCCGCGCGAAATCCTGGATAAAATCTTTGACCCATTCTTCACGACGAAGGAGCAGGGGAAAGGAACCGGCCTGGGCCTGTCGACAGTGATGGGTATCGTGAAGAGCCACAAAGGCTTTTTGCAGGTGCACAGCGAAGTCAATAAGGGCACCACGTTCCGCATCTTTCTGCCTGCCCTCGAATCGCTCGCCGAACAACAGCAGGAAGCCCAGGCCAAGAAGGCCCCCAAAGGCAACGGGGAACTTTTGCTGCTCGTTGACGATGAGACGCAATTCCTCTCTATGATCAAAGAGGTCCTGGAGATGAACGGCTATCGCGTCATTACTGCGTCCGACGGCGTGGAAGCCGTCGCCGCCTTTTCCGCACATCGTAACGAGATCAAAGGCGTGTTTACGGACATGCTTATGCCGCATCTGGACGGCCCCGCGACGATCAAAGTCTTGAAACGGCTCGAGCCGTTGGTCCGCATCGTGGCCGTGAGCGGCCTGATGGACGCTGAGCGCGTGAAGGCGGCCACAGGCCGTGAAGACATCGACGTTCTCGCCAAACCGTTTACGACTGAAAACCTCCTCAACGTCGTCCACGACGCGCTGAACTGAACGGTTTCGCTCGTTGGAGCGACGAGGTCGGCTGACTGCAAAAGCAATTGAGGCGCGTTACGAGCGCAACTTCTCTGGTTGTGTGGCCGCTTGGGGGCATCTCGCTTTCTGGTGGTCACGTTCAAAACTGAGGTGTGGCGCCTGGAAGTCGGCGATACAGTCCCGACAGGTCGGGGCAAACCTGCACTGCGACTGGGCGAATCTCACGCGCCTGAAAGTAAGATGCGCCCTGGCCGCTTTAGGCCGCGATTTTGATGGTGGATTCGCCCGGCAGGTTCTCGACGAAATCCTGGATGGCCTGGAGGGCTTCTTTGGGATGGGTTTGCAGGAGGAGGTGCGAAGTGTCAAAGGTGACGCACTTGGAGTGCTCTTTGGCTGCGAGAAGGTTTTGGATTGCCTGCGGCGCGGCGAGTTTGTCCTGTGCGCCGGCCAGGCAAAGGAGCGGAGCGCGCAGCTCTTGCAGAGCAGTCGAAAAGTCGATTTCAAACATGAGACGCACGCGATGGGCGAGGACCTCGGGTTTGACGGTGTGAATGGCTTGCTTGATCGCGCTCAGGAGAGCGGCTTCGCATATGCCACCCGTGACGAGTTGCTTGATGGCAGAGTCGGGGGTGGCGCGTTCGAACCATTTCTCTTTGGTGAAGAAGCTGGTCCATGACGCTCCGGGAGCGTCGATCTTCGAAAAGAAAGCGGAAGCCAAAACGAGCGCGTGGATGTTTTCCGGCTGTGCAGCCGCGAACTTGATCGCCAGCGGGCCGGAGAAGGATTCGGCTAGCAGAATGTAGGGTTCGTTCCACGGCATCACTTCGCGGATGTAGGGAAAAAGCTGTTCGTAGTAAAGGACCTGGTCGTGCGGATACTTGACGACGACAGGGACCAGCGTTTCCGGCAAGTGAGCCAGCAGCGGTGCAAATAGTGAACCTGTGCCATCGAGACCGGGCAACAGGACGAGATGACGGCGCGCCATCTTGATGTGCATACTGAATAAGTTATCGGAAGGAATGGCGAGGGACTGAAGTGGAAGATGGTTGAGAAGTTCCACCTTTCAGAAGCGTGCGGCGCGCGAGTGTGCCCACGAGAATGCGCGCACAAACGGGGAAGGGGGAAGTCAGAGCCTCCTGATGTCGGCTGCTACAAGCCCGATGGGGTGGGCAATAGGTGCCGGGTGCAGGTGGAAATCAGCGTGAGATTGAGGGGTAAGTGCCCTTACTGCTGAGGTTTCTGCGAATTCTGTGGGTTTGGAACTTGGGCTGCTCTGTGGCTGGCTGCGTGAAGCAGGTGTTTGCAAACGAGCGCAAAGTCCTGAGCCTAACCACGACAACGCGAGTCATAATCCTGACTGCATTTTATTTTGTCGGGGGGTTGTTGGGCAAGGAGAGCTCGTTCATGTCGCAGAATGTGGCGCTGGTGTGGCCTCCATCGGGCATCGCACTGGCCGCGATTCTTTTGTTCGGTTACCGGTTTTGGCCCGGGGTGGCGTTGGGGGCGGTCCTCTTCTCGTTCATGAACGGCTTTCCGTTCGGCTTCTTCACATTCGGCACCGCCGTTGGAAATACCGTGGGTGCGATCGTGTGCACCTATCTCTTGCACAAGTTCGTCGGGTTCAGAACTTCGATGGACCGCACGCGGGATGTGACCGGCTTCATAGGACTGGCATGCTTTTTAGGAACGAGCGTAAACGCTGCGTTCAACGTCGTGGGGCTGTGGTACGCGGGGAAGGTGGAGTTTGAGCAGTTTTTCCCGACGCTGGTGGAATGGTGGGTACCGAATGCACTGGCTGGGCTGGTGGTTGCGCCGTTCATCCTCGCGTGGGCGACGCCGAGCGGGTTCAAGTGGGACAAGAAAATAGCGTTCGAAGCGATCATCTGTACGGCGGGGTTGGTCGCCGGGACGATGTTGTCGTTCCACACCTGGTTCGTGTACGGGCTTGAGAATTATCCGCTGGCGTATTTGCCATTGCCGTTCCTGGTGTGGGGCGCATTGCGATTCGGCCAACGGGGAGCAACAACGGGCACAGTTCTGGTATCTGTGGTGGCGATTTATGCGCTGTTGCATTAGTGTGTGCAGGATGCAGCCACCACCGAGAAGGAGAGCCTGATGCTGATCGGGAGCTACATCGGGCTCATTGCGGTGACGAATCTGTTGCTGGCAGCGGGCGCGGCGGAACGGCGAAGGGCACAGCAGGCGATGACGGAAAGCGAGCGGCGTTATCGCGGCGTGGTGGAGGACCAGACGGATTTGATTTGCCGATTTAAAACCGACGGCATACTGACGTTTGTGAACGAAGCGTATTGCCGATTTTTGGGCAAAACGCGCGAAGAGCTTTTGGGGAGCAATTTTCTGCGCACATTGACCGATGAGGATGCCGACATCCCGCTGAACTATTTCGAAAGCCTGCCTGACGAGCAACCGGTGGTTTCATTCGACCAAAAGGTGCTTTTGCCGGCCGGCGGCATCGTTTGGCATCAGTATACGGTGCGCCGCCTTTTGGGTGGTGAGCCTGGGAACGCGGAATTTCAAGCTGTGATTCGGGATATCACGAATCGCAAGCACTCGGAACAGGCCCTGCAAACGAGCGAGCAGAAGTATCGTTCGCTCGTCTCGAACATTCCTGATGTGTTGTGGACCGCCAACGAGGAGAGAGACTTCGTCTACATCAGCGCGAATGTGGAGAAGGTGCTCGGCTACACGGATGAGGAACTGATGCGCACGGGCAGCGGCTTCTGGCGCACGAAGGTACACCCGGACGATTATCGCGGCCTGGAAGAGGCGTATCGTTTGCTGTTCCGCCAAAGCCGCCAGTTTGACGTGGAGTACCGAATCCAGCGCAAGGATGGCGAATGGATTTGGCTGCACGACCGCGCCATCGCCACCTCGATCAAGGGCGGCATCATGTGCGCGGACGGGATTTTGTCAGACATCACGCGGCGAAAAGGAGCGGAAGAAGCGTTGCAGCTGGCCAAGGAAACGGCGGAAGCGGCGAGCCGGGCGAAGAGCCAGTTCCTGGCGAATATGAGCCATGAGTTGCGCACGCCCCTGAACGCGATCATCGGCTTCTCGGAAGTGCTGGCCGACAAGATGTTCGGCGAGTTGAACGATCGCCAGCTCAAGTACACCAACAACATCCTGAGCAGCGGGCGGCACTTGCTGCAATTGATCAATGATATTCTTGATTTGTCGAAGATCGAAGCCGGCCGGCTGGAGTTAAGCGTGACGTCTTTCGAAGTGCGCAAAGCTTTGGAAGACGTCCACGCGATCGTGAAAGCGCTGGCGGCGAAGAAGCGAATCACATTGGCCCTGCAGACGGCGCCGGAGTTGCCGCCGCTTTGTGCGGACCTGCCGAAGTTCAAGCAGGTGATGTACAACCTGCTGAGCAACGCGATCAAATTCACGCCGGAGGGAGGCAAAGTCACGGTGAGCGCCGCGGTGGAGCACGAGAGCACGCCTCCGTGGCTCGGTGCGATCGCATCGCCCGGCGGGTGGCTCGTGGTGAACGTGACCGACACGGGGATCGGAATCAAACCGGAGGACCAGGACCGAATCTTTTCGCAATTTGAGCAGGTTGACTCGTCCTACGCGCGACAGCAACAGGGAACCGGCCTGGGGCTCACGCTCACGCGCAAGCTCGTCGAGGCGCACGGCGGGGGCATTTCATTGCGTAGTAACGGTGACGGGCAAGGAAGCATCTTCACAGTGATGCTGCCGATGGCTGCGACCCCCGCCACGCATGACACGGCGTTCTTTGAAGGGGACATCGTCGCGCCGCTGGTGCTCGTGCTGACGCCGCCGACGATGACGGAGAGCGTCGTGGCACGGTATCTTAACGACGCCGGTTACGCGGTCGCGCCCGTGCGGAGTTCGGAAGACGTGGCAAATGTGCTAAACACGGTAACGCCTTTTGCTCTCGCGGTGGCCGAATCGGTTCCGCACGACGATGTCGCGACCGTGAAGCACCTGCTCCAATCGCGCAATGCAAGGGTGCCAATCATTCGTGTGTTGCGCGCGCCGACGGGACAGATGCTTTTCACTAACCCGCCAGACTCGCGGGAGTACTCATGCCTGAATCACGCGGTGCGCAAGTCTGCGCGTCCAGTGACAACGGAATTGAAAACCGTGCTCGTGGTCGAGGATGACGATTCGATGTCGCAGATGCTGGCGAATCTGCTCATCGAGAATGGATACCGGGTTGTGCGCGCGCACAACGGCCGGCGAGGCACCCGCCTGGCCGGGGTTTGCATGCCGGATGCAATCGTGCTCGATCTCCGAATGCCGGAGTTCGACGGGTTTAAGGTGGTGACTTCCTTGCGCGCGGATCCACGGACAGCGGGGATTCCGGTTATCGTCCACACAGGAACAGTTCTCGCCGAGGACGATCACCTGCGGCTCGCGTCAGTCCGCGCGGTCACGATCAAAGCGGACATCAACGCGTTGCTGCGGCAATTGGAAGACATCACGCGTCCGATGGAAATGCTGGAGGAAGCGTCGTGATATGAGCGAAGGGACGCCAATAGTTTTGCTCGTGGAGGACAATCCCATGAACCTCGAACTGGCGACTGACTTGCTCGAGGCCTGCGGCATCGAAGTCATTCCGGCCAACACGGGCGAAGCGGCGGTGAAGCTCGCCCAGGAGCGAAAGCCAAACCTGATCCTGATGGATCTTAGCCTGCCGGGCATGGATGGGCTGCAGGCAACGGCGGCTCTGAAGGCGAATCCGCAAACACGGTTGATCCCGGTGGTGGCCGTAACGGCCCATGCCATGAAAGGCGACGAACAGAAAGCGCTTGATGCGGGATGCGAAGGCTATATCACGAAGCCGATCGATACACGCATGTTCCCGTTGTTGGTCGCGCAATACCTGCAGCGCTTTGCGTGAACGTTTCACTCTTATGAGCCGCAAATCGAGATCCGCAGGTTACGTGCTGGTGGTGGATGATGAGGAACACAATCGCACGCTGCTCGTGGATACACTGGAGGCGCGCAACTACGAGGTCGCGGAAGCAGAGGACGGAGCGCAGGCATTGGCGATGGCGAGAACGCGCGTGCCGGACGTCGTGCTGCTGGATGTAATGATGCCCAATATGGATGGGTTCGTCGCATGCCGCGAACTGAAGCTCGATCCCAGGACGGCGCCGGTGCCGGTGTTGATGATCACGGCGCTCAGCGAACGCAGGGAGCGGTTGATGGGGATTGAAGCAGGCGCAAATGATTTCCTGAACAAGCCCGTCGATTTGCAGGATGTGATTCTTCGCGTCGGCAACGCCGTCAACACGAAGCGGCTTTACGACAGGTTGCAAGCCGAGCAGGAAAAATCCGAGCGCCTGCTTTTGAACATTCTCCCGAAGCACATCGCCGAGCGCATGAAAGCCGGCGAGACGCATATTGCTGAAAGGTTCGTCGAAGCCACGGTGCTGTTTGCTGATTTGGTGGGCTTCACCGATCTCGCCGCGCACATTCCGGCGGACGAATTGCTGGCGCTGTTGAACGAGGTGTTCACAGCCTTCGATGCGCTCACCGCACGGCACGGTTTGGAAAAAATCAAAACGATTGGGGACGCGTATATGGCCGCGGGTGGGCTGACGCCAGGCACAGTGGATTGCGCCGCGGCGGCGATCGCGCTGGCGAAGGATATGCACACGGAGATCGAAAAGATCAATTTGAACTACGGCATGTCGATCCGGCTGCGCGTGGGAATCAACCAGGGGCCGGTGATCGCCGGGATTATTGGCACCACGAAGTTCAGTTATGATTTGTGGGGCGATACCGTGAACATGGCGAGCCGGCTCGAATCAATGGCCCAACCCGGATCGATTCAGATTGGGCCGAGCGTCCACGAGAGGATCAAGGATTCCGTCGAATGGGAGCGTCACGATCTGATGGACAAAAACGGACACAGGTTCACGAGTTTTCTGTTTCGGCCCGACCCACAAACGGAGCTTCCGCGCAAGGCGGCGTAAGAAGCTAACAATCCCGACGGGATTGAGTCCTTTAGCCCAGGGTTGCGAGGCACGAGCTACCCTGGGGGCATGCGTTCGTGAACCACGTCAACCGCAACGCGGTTGTGGCCGACCTCATCCAGTCTATTTCTGATCCCAATTCGAATTGACCTCAGCGACAACCTGGCGGACTTCTCCCGCGTTTTACGCTTGATAGTTAGTTGCGACCAGTCCGTTTGCGTATGAACAACTTAGTGAATTTACGATCCACAGTCGCTATCTCCCTGCTCGTCTGCCACTCCCTGTGCACTCAACACGTCCCTGCCCAGGGCTCGATCAAGACCCCAGCCAGCATCTTTCAAACGACCAACATTTGGACTGTTCACTTGACCTTCACGCCCGAGCAATGGGCGAAGATGGAGCCGGAAGAGCGGCCCAGGACTCAGCCGCGTTTCCCCGGGTCACGTAGTTTTTTGCAGGGCCCCGAGGGCGGCCGCAACGGGATCGTAGCTGCTTTTGGCGTCACCTTTGATTATGTCCGTGCGGACCTGGAGTTCGGCGCCGCGCGCTTCAAAGATGTGGGTGTGCGCTACAAAGGCAACGGGACTTTCATGAGTTCCCGCAACACATTAAAACGTTCCCTGAAGATCGACCTCAACGAGTTCGTAAAGGGCCAGAAGTTGGCCGGCATGCCACAAATAAATCTTCACAACTCCGTGCGCGATCCCAGTTCCATGAACGAAGCCATCGCTTACCGCCTCTTTCGCAACGCTGACGTGCCTGCTCCCCGCACGGCCTTCGCGAAAGTCTTCGTCACCGTGCCCGGGGAACATGACCGGCGTTATTTCGGCCTCTACACACTCGTCGAGGACATTGGAAAACCGTTCGCGGAAGAGCGATTCAACTCCGACAAGGGCGCGATTCTCAAACCCGTGACACCATCCGTTTTCAGTGACCTGGGTGACGATTGGAAATCCTACAACCAGACTTACGATCCGAAGGGCACTCTCTCCATCGAGCAAAAGCAGCGCGTCATCTCCTTCGCAAAATTCATCACGCACACCAACGATGCCGATTTCGCCGCCGGGCTTGGCGATTTCCTCGATCTCGACAACTTCGCTCGCTACATGGCACTCACCGTTTGGCTGTGCGACCTCGATGGCATTCTCGGGCCGGGTCAAAACTATTACGTTCACCTCCACCCGAACTCCCGGAAGTTCATGTTCATCCCGTGGGACCAGGACCAGACCTTCGGACAGTTTCCGCGAGGCAGCTCTTCCGAACAGCGAGCGAACCTCAGCATTCACAAACCATGGTCGGGCGAAAATCGCTTTCTCGAACGCGTCTTCAAAGTGGACCAATTCAAAAATCTCTACCTCGCCCGGCTTGGAGAATTCAACGACACCGTCCTGAAGCCCCAAACAATTCAACAATACGTCGACGAACTCGCGGGCATATTGCGACCCTCCGTTCAGGAAGAGTCGCCAGGCAGACTCATTGAGTATGACAAAGCAACAAGGGGAGAGGCGATCAACATCTCCATGGGCCCCTCGGGCTTCAGTGGAACTGCCGTCAAACCGATCAAGGCCTTCGTCGAACCCCGCTGGCAATCCGTCCGCGACCAACTTTCCGGCAGGTCACAAGGCGAAACTATTTCGAGCGGTTTCGGCTTCGGCCCACCGCGCGGACGCTCCGGCCCTCCCCGCGAAAACTGACTTGGTACTCCCACCAGGAATTGAACCTGGATCAACGGGGAACGGGCATTTCACCAGTCATTTTCATGGTGCTTGCCTTTGTAGATTGACCGGGTAACGTCGGGGGGCAGACCCGGTATGAGCACCAACTCTCCTCGTAAGGGCATTCGCCCCGAATCACCATGGCCACTCGTGATCCTGCTGGTGGCGGTCGTCACGACGTGGCTCCTGTCATCGTCGTGGATCGACAGCCGTATTCCCGATCGCGAGGTGGACTATCATGCCAAACGCGGTCATTTCGGCGACAAGTTCGGCGCGGTGAACTCCTTGTTCTCTGGACTGGCATTCGCGTGTCTGGTGTATGCCACGTTCCTGCAACGGCGCGAGTTGGCGTTGCAGCGAGAGGAGCTTGGACGCACTCGCGAGGAACTGAAACTCATGCGTGAGGCAACGGCGGCGCAAACGGCACTGTTCGCGCAACCACGTCAAGCGGCGAAAGAGGCTCCCGAGTTCGATGCGGTCCAGACAACGTCACGGTTCACTCCGGTCTTTATACCGGTTGACGTAACTACGAAGCCGCGGACCAGGAACTTCGTGTTCAGAAACACTGAGGGAAAAGTGTTAAATGTCCGAGGCACCCTAACCAATCCTCCTGGCTCCAAATTCAAGATTAGTCACAGCGTGGAGCCGGTAGGGGATCGCGAACAGCGAATTTACATCGATGTCGAATCAAACGGTAATGACGAGATTCCCGACCTCGTTGAATTCTCAATCTCCTACACGATGGAGGACTCAATGCAGGGAGAGCAGCGATTTTCTGCCAAAGGCGATGAATTGCCATTTCGACTGGACAACACGTAAAAATCGCGATGCTGGAATAAGCTGCTACTGAACCACTGGAGATCGCCCGTCTCTAATGGGTTGGCGGATTCTGGCAGCGGCCAGGTTTGTGGCCCTGAAGCGGTGTGTGGGCGAAAGTCCTGTAATCAAAGGAGATTTTGAATGGTACTCCCACCAGGAATTGAACCTGGATCAACGGTTTAGGAAACCGCTGCTCTATCCATTTGAGCTATGGGAGCAATCGCGCGGTGAACTTTAGCAGAAGCCCCAGGCTTGAGCAAATTCGGTCCGCGTAAAACATCCGGGCTTCCTCCCTTCCTGCTTTCCTCATTTGTCTTCCCTGTGCTCTCTGCGTTCTCTGTGGTTAATCGTCATTCGGAATTTTGTGCGTCCTTTTGTGTCGATTCCCTTCCGATCAACGCGGTGCATTCAGACGCGAGAACTTACCTGAACCACTTCCCCGTTGCTTTGGAATAATTGTGGCCTCCGACGTCGCTTGAGAAGTGTCCACGGAGGACGCCAGGCTCGTCAGGGGGACAGTGCATGAACAGATCGATCTCCCGCGCGCCCCGAAAATCCGGCTCGAACCCGTCCCTCTGTGGAGGTTCACCTTCCAGTCTGATGCGCTGTCGGGTCTGCACCGCGTTGCGGATTTTCATGCTTCCATCGGCATATACCTTCGCATCGATGACTCGGTCGCTGATCTCAAACTCAGCGTAGCAACTACCAATCTGGACTTGTAAATTGCCGTAATAACAGCCGGCGCCTCCCTCCCCATCGGATGGAATCTGCAGAATCATCTTTCCATTGAGAACCACATAATCCGGGTCTTTGATTTGGATGCGGCGGTAAACTTCGTACACTGTCTCGGCTTGCCAACACCCTGAATAGCCGTGCATTTGACACGTCGGAGAAAATCCAGTCTGGATCCCGGGGAGTTCAGTTGCCCATGATTTCAGCCTGGCTCTCGCTTGATGATCGAGGTCTTTGGTTGGCTCAAAAGCCCCCATCGGGACGTAGGTCACTCCCGCGAAGTCTGATGGCAGTTCAGCACCAGCGTAGCGGCAAAGCGCCACCCTGTTCCGAGTCAGCATGGCGGTGAGATAACCGTACTCAAACAACACGTTCGCCCGGGGCGCCTTGACCCGCTGCTCGCGAATTACGGAATCATCGTCAGGTGTCGCAAGGAAAACAGCACCAGCAACTCGACGCGCAAGGTTTTCGATACCCAGAAAGGTGATGTCGCCGAGCTTGAAACACTCTGTCCACAAGAGGGGTTTTACATCTTTGGCTTCGGAGAGAACGGCAGCCACCTGGTGTGCCTGCTCAAGTGCCTCTTTGCTGCTTCCAACGAAAATCTCTTTCAAGGCGGATCTTTTAAGTTAAATGGTGTTTTGTACAGCCTGACAGTGATTGCAGGTCTTGACGCAGAGTAATTCGACGATGAGCCGGGTCAATGGCCAATCGATACGGGTAAAGCATTATCGCCACCACCAGGTGAGCAGGGGAGCAATCGCGAGGCTGGGGAGGTAATCGGCGACCTGGACTTTGCGCACTTCGAGGATGATCAGTGCGAGGCAGAAGACGAGCATGCCGCCGACGGCGTTGACGGAGTCCATGAGCGTGTTCTGCTGGAGCCAGCGGCCAATCCACTCTGCACCCAAAGTGATGGTGCCCTGGTAAGCGACGACCGGGATCGCCGCCAGCATCACGCCCCAGCCCATGGTGCTCACAAGCGCCATCGTGGCAAAGCCGTCCATCAGGGCCTTCACGCCGAGGGTTTGCCACTTCCCATCCATGCCGTCCTGGAGCGCGCCGAGGATCGCCATCGGGCCGACGCAAAACAAAAGGGTAGCGGCAATGAAACCTTCGCTGATGCGATTTGGTTTGGCCGGTTCGGCGGCACCGAGTTTCTTAGCGGCGTAATGGCCCAGCCAGTTCACGCCTTTTTGGATATGCAGCAACTTGCCGACGAGGTTGCCGAGCATCATCGAGAGAATCATAATGCCAACTTGTTTGAGGACGGACCAGAACCCGCCCCCGAGGCTCATCCATGTCATGCGCAAGCCGGCGATGATGACGAGAACGGTAAGCAGGAGCTTGATGGTGAGTTGGCGTCGCTCCGACAATTGCTTGCGGATGGTCAGTCCGATCACCCCGCCGAGAATAATCGCTGCGCCGTTAAGAATGGTGCCGGTCACGGGCCGCAAGCTTCGTGATTCGCGCGTTGGACTTCAAGTTCAAGACGCTATTGAACAGGCTGGATAGTAGGATCTTGCGGTTTGAGGGGTATGTGAATACCTCATATTCGCCCGGCGAAGAACCTGCCAAAGTCACGGGTGCTAGCCCGAAGACAAGTGCTGAGACGCCCTATGGCGGGCACTGTTGCAAGGCTGCTAAACCTGAAAACGAACCGGCCTAATGCAGGCGGATGGGCAACGGGCGGCTGTGTTGGCGCGCAGATTATATGAGCGAGCATCAGAAGGACACAGCGTTCTTAACCCAACTTATTTCCTATGACGACACCGATGAGCGTCGCAACCTGGCGGAGCACATTGCGCGACTCCAGCGCGACGAGCGTTGCGTGCGCAGCGCCGTGTGGCTGATGCTGCTAGTCACGGCGCTCGCGCTGGCCGGAATTGGTTACGGCGCGGTCTTTCGTCTGCATCCAATGAATCTGGAGCAGTTCATGACACAATCAGGCATCAAGATATTGTCCGCGCTCGCCCTGGGATCCTTGATCTGCGTGGTCACCTTTCTTGGGCTCGGAGTCAGTTACCGCAAGGAGTTGGCGAGCAGGCGTGACGAATGCCGGCGGCTGGCGGCAAAGTTTCTGGAAGCGCGATTTGGCCCTCGGGCCGATTCAATCCCCCAACAGGCCCAACGCAGCGTAGAATCACCCGCATTTGGGCAAGGACTTGCGGTATCCAGTCAGCAGAGCGCCCTTTCCTGAAGCCAAAAGCGTGTAAAAATCCGGAGATTTTCCTTGCCAGCAAGCCGTTTCGCGGTAGTGTATGCGGCCTTTGTTGAGATGAAAGCCGACATACATCCGAAATATCAGGAAGCCGAGATTCGTTGCGCGTGCGGGAACGTGATCAAGACCCGTTCGACGAGGTCGACGATCCTGGTCGGGATTTGCAACGTGTGCCACCCGTTCTATACGGGCACGCAAAAGTTCGTGGATACCGCCGGGCGCGTGGATAAATTCCAGCAGCGCATGGTGAAGACT
>Ga0105340_1000953_pt1 | contig 13366 bp, 12 predicted proteins | sample EasRivMeERMLT700_FD_89676 | JGI IMG/M metagenome (GOLD analysis project Ga0105340, IMG submission 89676) | Soil microbial communities from meander-bound floodplain in the East River, Colorado, USA - East River MetaG ERMLT700 | ecosystem: Environmental > Terrestrial > Soil > Floodplain | place... | reverse complement strand
CGATTCTCCTGGTCATTCTCGGTTCCTCGCGCAGCCCTCAAACATCAACATTTCACAGGCGGTTTGGTGCACCACGCCCAAAAATCATAAGCGTCGCCAAGCATCCGTTTGAGCTCATTCACCGTGGCGGGTTTGCCCAGGTAAGCATGCGCTCCCAGCGCGTATGACAACTCCACATCTCTTTCCAGCAGCGAACTGCTTAGCACAAGCGTCGGCGTCACTCTGCACTCCGGGTTCTCTTGCATCCAACGCAGCACGTCAAAGCCTCCCGATCCCGGCATCTTCAAGTCCAGAAACAGCACCGAAGGAAACGCGAACACCTCGCGGTCTGCATATTTTCCGTTACCCGCGAGATAATCGATCGCTTCCCTCCCGTTCGCCACTTGATGCACCGGATCCGTCCGCCCCGTCTGCTGCAATGCCTTCTTTAGCAGTGTCGCATAATTCTCATCGTCCTCCGCGATCAGGATCGTGCGACTTCGGTCCATCCGGCAGGAATACCCACCGCCCCCTTCTCCTTCAATCTAAAACTCTACAGCCATGACAACTGTCGTCACGACCGATCCGCGCGCGCCCTCGATCTTGCCTCCCCCTTTCTGTCATGCGCCACTCCACCCATAAAGAAACGTACGACCCTCAAAGCCACCGTCAATGGGGCGGATTATCATCACCAGTTCAGGACGAAACTTCCCGGCCCCGCCGGTTTTTCTCTATGAAACCGATTCGCCGTCGAGTGACGGAGTGGGACGTGTTTGGTCGAAAGCCTCGCCAGTTCTTTGGGTTTACTGGCGGGGCTTTCCTGCTTTCAGGCAAGGGTGTGGGCCGCAGACCTTCCACCCAAATTCACAAATTGAAATCTCCTCGCCCCGGCGCCAGAATACCAGGCAGCATCTCCATGAACTGGTTCAAAGAATTGCGTAAGGCACTCTCGCCTCCGCCGCCTCCGCCGCTTGAAGAACGCGAGTTTGCTGAGCGCTGCAATAACCTGACTCCGCGGGCGGGCCAGGTGCTGCAATTCGCGCGAGACGAAGCAGCTCGGTTGGGGCACGACTCCATGGGATCCGAGCATATCCTGCTCGGGTTGATACGACTGGGAACAGGCGTTGCCGGCAATGTGCTTGCGAGGGTGAACTGCGATCTCGAAGCCGTGCGCTCTTATATCGAGAAACAGGTTGGTCAAGGCGCGGGCACAAATGCTGCAGAAAACATCACATTGAACCCGCACGCTAAAAAAATAATCGAGGTCGCCAGTCAGGAAGCCAGGGCTTTGGATCACACGTATATCGGCACAGAACACCTCCTCCTGGGTTTGCTCCGTGAGGGTGACGGCGTTGCAGGAAACGTGTTAAAAGGCCTTGGTGTGAAGCTCGAAACCACAAGAGACGAGATTCTGACAGAACTTGATCCCAATTACACTTCGGGCAAGACCTATGGTGATACGTCTTCATGACCTTCCCTCCCGACCTTCTCCACCGTCTCAGCATCGCACAGCGCGTCACGGTTCTCACCGGGGCAGGTGTCTCCGCTGAGAGCGGCGGCCGACGTTTCGCGATGCGCAGACCGGGCTCTGGGCAAAATTCAAACCGGAAGACCTGGCCACTCCAACCGCCTTCCGCCGCGAACCTCGCCTCGTCTGGGAATGGTACGCATGGCGCCGCGAACTTGTCGCCAAAGCCAATCCAAACCCGGCCCATATCGCTCTCGTCGAATGGGAGAAGGGTGTCCCCTCCTTTACTCTGATCACGCAAAACGTGGATGACCTCCATCGTCGCGCCGGCAGTCGCAACGTGATCGAACTGCACGGCAACATCACGCGCACAAAATGCTTCGACGAAAACGTGGTTGTGAAGAGTTGGCCCGACACGGTCGAAATTCCCCCGCGCTGCCCTCGCTGCGGTGGCTTGCTCCGGCCCGACGTCGTCTGGTTCGGCGAAGCGATGCCCGAAGAAGAAACCTCACGCGCCTTTGCCGCTAGCGCTCAATGCGACGTTTTCCTCTCCATCGGCACTTCCGCCATCGTCCACCCCGCGGCCTCATTGCCGTTTCATGCCATGGAACACGGCGCAACTGTGATCGAAATCAATCCAGACGCAACGCCCCTAACCGACGAAGCGAATTACGTTCTCACCGGCGCAGCAGGCGTGATCCCTCCAGAATTCATGAGGGCGCTGGCCTAAAGTGTCTTGTAACCACCGACGTAAGGAGGTGGCTGACTCGGTAATCTCAATCGGATCTTAATCTTAATCTACTTCCGCACCTCCACTATCAACTTAAACGTCGAACTCACTCGCTCCAAATCCTTCTGCCGCCCGGGATACTGCCGATTGAAATCGTCAAGTATTCGCTGCGCCTCATTCTGTCGTCCGCTCGCCGCCAGCAAATCCGCAAGCCCGCCCGCCGACTCCGGATTCTCCGGCCATAATTGCGCCGCCAGTCGATACGCCTCCTCTGCCTCCGCGTTGAAGTTGTGCGCCGCGAGCAGATTTGCGGCAGAAACCGTATCGTGCGAATACGATTTGAGCGCCGCGTCCGAACCCGCCCCCTCCGCATCGAACAAAACTCGTTGCGCCGCGTCCCGCCAATAGTCGAGATATTGTGTCGCATGATTCGCCGTGAAGCTGTTTTGTCCATCGCGCGCGCCCAGTTCCATCAGCGGCCCCAGCGGCAACGCGTCCTCATACGTGCCCCGGAGCGGAAACGATTCCTGGAGCGCGAACGCTAACTCCGGATTCTTCTGCATCAACATCTCCAGCAGCTTCTCGTTGATCGCCATCACCGCCACCGTGCCGCCCACCTGCACCCTGTTGTCGACCATCTGGATATCTTCACCGGGCCGGACCTGCTTCGGTTCATCTGGAAATTGCCGATCGTGTTCGAACCGCTTCTGCGCATCACTCAAATACTCCTGAAAGGCGCGCTGCGAATCCTCGTTGCTTAACGTCTTCAGCCGGTCGTCGTACTGCAGCCGCAAATAATCGAGATACGACCCATCCGCCAGGCCGTTTTGCGTCACGATGACATGCCGCTCGCCGTCGCTCGTGTCGTTGAGCAGCTCCGGTATCCAACGCCCGTCGTCCGTCCCGCCGACATACACCATGCCTGGCCGCAGCGAGCCGAGAATCTCATTGCCGTAGTCGAGTAACTTCTGCGCAGGCCATTTATTTACCTGCTCCGCCGCGCCATACGCGTCGATGATCGCCGGCCAGAGCCGCGTCACTTCCGGAGGCCGGTCTTTGCTGTGACCCGCGCTCCCATCGCCGCCGTTGATCTTCTTGAATGCCGCTTCAATTGCCTCCCAATTGCCGGACTCAACCGCGTCGAAAAATCGCTCCACGTCGCCCAACACCTCCACGTTGTGCCGGCGCGCAAGGGCGTACATATAATCGCGGCGCGAACGCGCAAACTGCGAGAGCTTGCGCGCCACAACCTCCTCAGCCGTCGCTGCTGGTGCCGACCGGGCGTTGCGAGGCAATTTTTGCGCCGACTCGACCTTGCTTTCGTCGCCAGTCTGGCCGCTTGCCGCCCCGCTGGGCGAAATTCCATCCCCGGGACGCGACGGACGCAACAGCGCCACGAGGAACAAGAGCGCGCACCCTGCCGCCAGCAGCCACGGCCATGGTGAACGCCGCTGCGGTCCTCGGCCCGGAATCGATTTGTGCGGCGTAAGTTGATTGCCCATTTCGCGCGATTCGCCCTTCACCCAAAATGACACCGCACCGCCGCGATTTGTATATCTCAACTGCCGCTACAACTTCATCAAAATCTCCGCTACCAGAATCCCAACAAACGTCCCAATAATATATCCCCACAAACCCGCAAGGATCGCCGGCAACACCAGACCAGACCAACCCTTCGATATCGCCATTGCTCCCGCCGAGGCCGGACCGCCCAGCGTCGCATTCACCGCCAGCAGCAACTCTTCGAGGTTCAGCTTCAACAGCCGGCCTGCGATCAACGTGAACACGAGGTTCGCCACCGCCATCACAAGGCAAAAGCCAAACAGCACCGGCACCTTCAACAGCACCAGCCATAGGTCGGCGCGCAAACCGATCACAAAGAAAAAAATGTAAAGCAGGTAAACGCCAAGTTCGTCCGAACCTTGAATGCGTTCCGTCCACCGATGGCACACGGTCGTCAGCGTCACCGTCAGAATTGTGATCAACACGAACGGATTGCCGAAAATCGAATAGACAAATTTGTTCGGCGTCGCGGCTTTGATTGCGCCCGTCGCTTTGATCGACACCGCGGCGATCACCACTGCGATCGCAAGCGCCTGCGCGATGTCCAGCAGCGCAATCTCCTTGCGCTGCCAATGTTTCGCCGCGAGCGCTGCCGCATCGGCGCTCTCAACCGAGTGCGGATGCGCATAACGCCTCAGGAACCAGCGATTGCCCGCGATGATGAACAGCACCGCAAAAAATCCTGCCATGATGAAATTGTCCGCCACCAGCAGCGGGTTGGTCAGCTCCGCGCTTACCTCATAGCTCCGCGAAACTGCCACGAAGTTCACCCCGCCTCCGACATAACTCGCCGTCATGATCCCGGCGACCTCCGGCACGCGCGGGAACATTCCGCGAAAGATAAATCCCGCCGCGAACGCCCCGATCACCGTTCCCAGGGCCGCCACGTGAAACGCCCGAAACATCGGGCCGCTCTCGCGCACGATCCGCACGACGTTCGCTCGAAAAAGCAGCAGCGGGATCGCAATCGGAACAAGGTAATCGTCCACCACATCGTAAGCGGGCGCTCCGGTCGGGAGCAGCCGGGAATTCGACAGCACCATTCCTATCAGCAGCGCCAGCACCGGCCCGCTCGTTTTGGCCGCCCATTTGAAATTCTGTTCCAGGTAAATGCACACCGCCACGCCGCTGATCATCGCGGCCCAGAGCCACCACGCGTCGGCAGGCTGGATCAGCGATGTCATCGGCTACCTGCGGCGCAGCGGCATGTTCGCAAGCACCGCGGTGTGCACTCGCCCTTTGCGGTCCGGTTGAAACACGAGTTGCTCATCGCTGTAGAGGCCCGGCGGCATTTTGAAGACCCATTCGTTCACCGGCGCGAGACGATTATCAAATTCATTTTCCGTCATCGCATACAGATGCCCGTGTTTGATCGAAATGATCAGCGGAATGAACTCCGGTCCATAGGAGCCGGTGAGTGATTTCCACAACGGCGGCGCAGGAATCTTCGCCGCGTCAACCCGCTGAAATTTCTGTCCCGGCGTCGTGAACCCCGTGATCTTCCCGCTCGCATCTTCCTGGAACACCACCGCCCACTGATGCGCGATAGCCCCGTTTCCTTCGAATCGCAATCGCCCGTTCGATGCAAGCGCAAGCCGCTGCCCGGAACAGTTCAACGACAGTTTGCCGCCCTCAACTTCCACTCGTCCCCAGAAACTCTCCGACTCATAGTCGCCAGCAAACGCCCCCAGATCACTCGGACTCTCCGGGGCCGCATCGCGATTATCCTCAACTTCGCCAAGCATGAGCCTCAGCGCCAGGTTGCTGAGCTTGCGCACCGGGCCGGTCGCGAGATCGTCGTTGCACAACACGATCACACCGACTCTTTCCCCAGGCGCCGCGACAAGGCTCGATGTAAAACCGTACACCGCTCCGGTGTGGCTCACCGTTTTTCGCCCGCGAAAATGTCCGACACTGAACCCCAATCCAAAACCATTCGTCTCGCGTGTCAGTTGAGGAGTGAACATCTCCGCCAAAGTCCCGGCGCGAAGCACGTTCGTCGCGCCGCGGAACAGCGCCTGGACAAACCGCGCAAGGTCCTCAGCAGTCGTGTAAAGATTTCCCGCCGGCAACGTCCCCAACTCAAACACCGGCGTGGCAATCTCACGGAACCCCCCGTCAACTTGCGCCACCCGCAGATAACCTGTCGCGAGGTTGCGCCGAATCCCCCGCGTCCGCACGAACCCGGAATCACTCATCCCGAAGCGATTCAACAACTGATCCTGCGCGCACCGCTCAAATGGCATGCCGCTCACGCGCTCCACCGCATGGCCAACGATCGTCACGCCGCTGTTCGAATACTTCGTGCGCGTCCCGGGCGGATGCACCAGCACGCAGGACGACAGACTCGCGACCGTCTTCGCCACTCCAGGCTCCGAATCATCAAAATAACTTCCCACCGGCGACTCGCGCACCATCCCAGACCGATGACACATCAACTGCCGCAATGTCATCGGCTCGGCAAATGGATTGATGATATAAAACCCCGGCAGGACTTCCGTCACAGGCTTGTCGATATCCAACCGGCCTTTCTCCACCAACTGCATCGCCGCCATCGCGGTGAACAATTTCGAAATCGAACCCGCCCGATAAACCGTGTCAGGCCGCGCCGGCAATCGCTTCTGCTTGTCGGCGAAACCAAAACCGCGGACGAAAATCGTTTCCTGGTCGCTGACCAGCGCGATCGTCGCCCCGCTCATCATCCCGCTATCCACCTCCGCCTGCGCCACCGCAGAAACCAACCGAACAATCGACGCGCGATCAGGACTAGACCTAGCCAAAGCTTGCTCGACCCACAAAACAAATGCGATCAGGGTGACAAATCCACGGGCCGACATCGCCGCAGGCTATCCACGTAACCCCGCCCAAGTCAAAGCGCGTTCCGTACGTGACGTCCGCGTGCCGCCTGCCCTGTCCTTCAGCGCACCTGTCACGCCAAAAGATCGTGACATTCTAACCTTGTTGAGTGCGGGACCTTCTGCTGCTACACTAATCCCCGATAGTCGATTGAAAGCACTCATTGAAACAGCAAATCGGAGGACCGAGCGCGTATTCCTCGCCGGCGTCGAACTCAAGAGCCGCACCACGTGGGAGGTCCAGGATTCCATGGCCGAGTTGAGCGAACTCGCGAGCACTGCGGGCGGCGAGGTCATCGGCAGCGGCGTCCAGAAGCTCCCCACCCCGGTGGCCGGCACGTTTATCGGCACGGGCAAGGCCAGGGAGTGGGCCGACTATTGCCGCAGGCAGGATGTGGACACGGTCATTTTTGATGACGAACTATCGCCCGCGCAAAGCCGCAATCTCGAAAAGGGCTTTGAGTGCAAAATCCTGGATCGCACCTCCCTGATCCTCGACATCTTCGCCCAACGCGCGCGCACAAAGGAAGGCAAGCTGCAAATCGAGCTCGCGCAACTGCAGCATTTGCTCCCGCGGCTGACAAGATTTTGGGGCCACTTATCGCGCCAAAAAGGCGGCATCGGGATGCGCGGTGGTGAAGGTGAAACGCAATTGGAAACAGACCGCCGCCGCGTGCAGGACCGGATCACGCGCATCGAGCGCGAACTCGAAACTGTCCGCCGCCAGCGATCGACGCAGCGCTCCGGGCGGCAGCGCAGCCAGTGGCCGCTAGCCTCGATTGTCGGCTACACGAACGCGGGCAAGTCGACGTTGCTCAACACGCTTACCGGCGCGACGACGCTGGCCGAAGACATATTGTTTGCCACGCTCGATCCGACGACGCGGCGCCTACGCCTGCCCACCAACCAAAATGTGCTACTCACCGACACTGTCGGTTTCATCCGTAAACTTCCGCACGGTCTGGTCGAAGCCTTTAAGGCGACTCTCGAAGAAGTGGTCGAGGCCGACCTGCTCCTCCACGTGGTCGACCTGAGCCATCCCAAGGCTGAGGAACAGATTCTCGCCGTCAACGCCGTGCTCGAGGAAATCAACGCGGATGGCAAACCGACGCTGATGGTGTTCAACAAGATCGATCGCTTTGAGAAGCGCGAACTCCTTGAGCGCTATCTCGATCGCTTTCCGAACTCCGTCGCGATCTCAGCGAAAACGGGCGAGGGCATTTCCGAATTGCTGGCGGAACTGGGAACGTTGCTGAGGCCGGTGCGCGAGCTCGTCGATCTGAGCGTGCCGCACGATCGCGCGGCGGTCATCGCCCGCCTGCACGAGGTGGGACAAGTCGTCGAAAGGGACTACAACGGAAAGACCGCCCGGTTCAAGGCCCGCATTCCGCCAAACACGCGCCGCGAGTTCGAGCAATTCATTGTCAACGGCAACGGCGCCCGTCATCGCTCCAGGAAACGGCAAGACCCCGGTTGACCCAAACTGCTAGCCCTCCTTCGCGAGGCGTTCGGCCAAAAAGTCGGCGATATGTTGCACGCGGATCTGCGCGCCGGCCTTTTTCAGACCGGCTTCGATCTGCAACATGCAGCCCGGATTACTGGTGACGACGACCTGTGCCCCGGTTTTTAAGATGTTTTGAACTTTGCGTTGCTGAAGCCGCTCCGCCATTTCGGGCTCCGTCAGATTATAACTGCCGGCGCTGCCGCAACAAACATCCGACTCCGGTAGATCGACGAAGTTCTCCACTGCGACGGCCTTGATGAGATCGCGCGGCGCCTTCGTGATGCGTTGCGCGTGCGCGAGGTGACAGGCGTCGTGATACGTGACGCGCTCGCGTGATTGCGACGGTTTGATTTGCAGTGAGGCCGCCAGCCATTCCGTGATGTCCTTGACCTTGTCACTGAAGGCCCGTCCGCGTTGCGCCCACTCGGAATCACCCTCCAGCAGGTGCCCGTATTCCTTGAGGGTCGAACCGCATCCGGCAGCGTTGATAATGATGGCGTCGAGTTTTTCCGTCTCAAACGCGGCGATGTTGCGCTTCGCGCTTTCGCGCGCGCCTGCCAGATTCCCCCCGTGCGCAAACAAAGCGCCGCAACAACCCTGTTGCCGCGGGACCACAACATCGAAGCCGGCGCGATTGAGCAACTCAATGCTGGAAACATTCGTGTCGCCAAACATCACGCTCATGACGCAGCCACTAACGAACCCAACGCGGCCACGCGGTTTTTCAACGGGATACAGTTCCAAAAGCGGCCCGCCCGAGATCTTGTCAGGAATCAATGCAAACGAATCGCGCAGGGCCTGCGGCAGCACGCGATCGAGCCGCAACCTTTTCATCAAGCGCCCGGGCGCGAGCAGCAATTTCATCCGCCACGGCACCGGGAACATTTTCTCGATTACAAATCGCCGAAGGAAATTCTGGTAAGGCGATCGTCGATAACGTTTCTCGATGTGATCGCGCGTCGCCTCCAGCAACTCGCCATAATGAACGCCGCTGGGGCAGGCCGCTTCGCACGCGCGACAGCCAAGGCACAGATCAATGTGGCGCACGCTCGTGTCTGCGACCGGCAGCCGCTCATCCTGCAGGGCTCGCATGATGTAGATCCGTCCACGCGGCGAATCGTTTTCGTTGCCGGTCTCCAAATAAGTCGGACACGACGAAAGGCACAGCCCGCAGTGAATGCACGCGAGGGACTTATCGTAATCAAGAAAACGCGTGTCGTTCACCATGGCAGGTCCGGCAGAATGCCTTTCGGGTCGTACGTCTCTTTGATGCGGCGCATTAACTTCAGCGGCAACTCCGGCCGTTGTTGCGAGCGACCTCCGCGAAAGTAAATGAGGCCGTTGCCTGCGCGGGCGACGTAAGTTTGCGTGTCCAAAGACTTGACCGTTGCGATCACCTTCGACGGAAGCACTGAAGCCACCTGAAACGGTTCGCTCGTCTGGCGAAGTGCTTCGTCATAATCGAGCGCGGCGCTCTCGGCGAATCCGAGCGCTCTCGCTTGCTCGCGCTGCCACTCGACATCCTCTCGCGGACCGGCAAAGCCGAGAACGAACGTGTGCCCGGCCCGAGAGCCGTGCAAATCGAGAACCACAGGCGTGAGCGGCGACTGGTTCACTTGTTGCAGTAACGGGGCGAACTCGTCCAGTTGAGCCGATGCCCGTTTGAGGAACAGCTCCGACTCAGGCCGCGGCAACACCTTGAACGTCGCCTCGACGATCACTCCCAGCGTGCCGTGACTGCCGACGAAGAGTTTGCACAGGTCGTACCCCGCGACATTTTTGACTACCTTGCCGCCCGCCTTGATCACCCGGCCATCGGCCAGGACCACTTTGATGCCGAGGAGATGTTCGCGAATGGTGCCAAAACCGAAACGCCGCGGTCCGCTTTTATTCGCCGCCACTAGCGCACCAATCGTGAGCGTGTTGGCACCCGGCGGATCAATCGGCAGCCACTGGTTGTGTTCGGCGAGTCGCGCCTGCAATTGCGTTAGCGTAACACCCGCTTCGACGCTCACCGTCATGTCCTCGGGGGTGTATTCGAGAACCTCTCGCATGGCTCGAAGGTCGAGTGCGGAAATCCTTTCCCGCCTTGCGCTCGCAGACAGCAGTGCGGCTGTCACATCGGCAACGCTGGAAGCTGTCAAAGTCATCACGCCGCCGCCTGTTTGCGCAGCGCGAAGTCCCCGCAGCGCTTCGAACCGGGAAACATTTTGTGTGGATTACAACGGCCCTCGGGATCGAACACCCGCCGCAGCATGCGCATCGCTTCCAGATCGTCCGGCGAAAACTGGCGCGCCATGAAATCAATTTTTTCAACGCCGATGCCGTGTTCGCCCGTCACGCTCCCGCCGAACTCCACGCACTTCTCCAAAATGTCATGGCTCGCCCCCAGCGCACGACGCACCTGATCCGCGTCCCGTTCATCGTAAAGCACGAGCGGATGAATGTTGCCGTCGCCGGCGTGAAAAACATTCGGAATGCGCAGGTCGTACTTCCGGCTGCACTCGCCAATGAACCGCATCATCTCCGGCAACTTCGATCGCGGCACCACGCCATCCTGCGTGATGAAATTTGGACTAAGACGGCCTATCGCGCCGAACGCGCGCTTGCGCGACTTCCAGAGGTCGGCCCGTTCCTGGTCGGATTTCGCGAGTCGCACCTCGCGCGCGCCGTTCTTGCGGCAAATCTGAACGACCGTCTCAGCCTGCCGTTCGAGCCCGGGCGCAAGGCCATCTAGTTCGATGATCAACACCGCTCCGGCGTCCAATGGAAAACCAAACTTGTACGCGGCTTCGACGGCTTGCGTGATCAACTGGTCCATCATTTCCAGCGCGCCGGGAACCATGCCGGCCTCGATGATGTCACTCACCGTCTGGCTGGCTTGATCGACCGTGCTGAAAACGCCAAGCATGGTCTTGAATGCCTGCGGGGCGCGCACGAGGCGCAACAGCACGCGCGTGACGATGCCGAACATCCCTTCGCTGCCGATTGCGACGCCGCGCAAATCGTAGCCATCGACATCTTCGCCGCCATCGGGCCTTGTCCCAAGCCACACAATATCGCCATCCGGCAACACCATCTCCAGCCCCAGAACGTGATTGGTTGTCACGCCGTACTTTAAGGTATGCGGACCGCCTGAGTTTGTGCCGACGTTTCCGCCGATCGTGCACGCGGGTTGGCTGGAAGGATCGGGCGCGTAAAAGAGTCCCTGGCCCTTGACCGCGTTTGTGACCCATGCGTTCACGCAACCCGCTTCGACAAAGGCGCGGCGGTTCGCGTAATCGAGGTCAATGACGCGGTTCATCCGCGTCAACGCGATCATGATCCCGCCGGTCACCGCCAGCACCGTTCCGCTCAGGCTCGTCCCTGCCCCGCGCGGGATGATCGGCACCTTGTGCGCGGCGCACGCGCGCACGATCGCCTGCACTTCAGCGGTGTTGCCCGGCAACACCACCGCCGTGGGCAATTGCTTCTCCAGCGTGTACGCATCGCACTCATAGACGAGCAACTCCTCGGCCTTCGTGATGACATGACCCGCGCCCACGATCTCGCGCAGCGAGTCGAGCAGAGGTTTGGGCGCGATGCCGGTCATTCCTCACTGTATTCAACACCACGTTGAGTGTCGAGGCAGGCTAAGGAATTGAACGGAGCTTTGTTCGTGTTTCAGCAGCCCAACTATTGCGAGGCGGGATCCACCTTGGGCATTGATATACTAGGCGCATAACCAGGGGGTGCCCCACACCGATCGCGCTGGCTCGTTTTTCGCAAAGTCGCGCCAACTTAATTGAAAAAAGCCAATAAAAATCCCCGAAACCACGCGAACCAAGTGACATGCGTCAAGCATATTAGCGCCCTACCTTGGATGAAGTTCTCCTCCGCGTCGCCCGAAGGATTATTGTCAATGCGGCCAAAACGCACGCGACAATAATCCCTGCAAGCACCTTTCCCCGGGTTCTATCCGCCGGCGGATGGCTCATACCTAATAACGTATTTCCGATATCTGTCGCGTTGCTCGATGCAAGCGCATCGCGCCTCTCTTGCGGAGATGTGAGCGGCTTCGGAAAAACGGGATGCGCCCCAATACCCGTCCCTGCCGGCCTCGTTCGAGATCGCGGTGGCGTCACCTGCATCATAGGCGGCTCTTCGCTTTTGGGAATACGAGCCAGCTCGGCGGCGGTGTACAATGGCTCAGGTAAAGGAGCCCCTTCCGGGCGTGGCAACACGGTGACAGCAACAGGCGGCGTCTCGACTACCACATCCTCATGCACATCCAGAGGCATCGGCACCTGCGCGACGGCTTTCACAAGATAAACACCGGGATTGGTAAGAGAGTAGCGGCCTACTAAGTCAACATTGAACCCGGAGGAATTACTCGGCCATAAAAAGGCAGTCCTACCCTTTGACCATAGCGCTTCGTCCTGGAGAGAACTCCAAACTGTTTTAGGGATTCGGTTCCCGTCCTGATCGATTACGAGCAAATCGCCAATGTACGAATCACGCCGTTTGGTCATTTCGTATCTCAGTTGCCGAAACTCCGTAGCTGCGTTTGAGATCACCATTCGGCCCAGGAGTCGGTCTCCAGCAATCACTTCCTTCGCAGCAAATTCCAAGCGTAATACTGATCCATCAACGTTTGTGGAAGTCACCAAGGCCGCGTTCCACCTGTCGTGGCTGATCAAGGCCTGTGCGAGCATTATCGTAAGCGTTGCGATCATGTCAGACTTTACGGAGTTGCATAAGTGAAGTTATTGAAGATTTTGTTCTCCGCAATTGCCTGCTGGTTCACAATAAACTCCCACTTCGGATGAACCGCCGTGTCAACACCTACAGCGGCCCGCTGATTCGTCCAGCCGTTCAAGCGCCACGTGGGCGGACTGTTCCGATCCAGCTTTTGCGCTGCGCCGTACCAATCCCAATGAGCCACCCGTAGCGGCACCGGTATCGACCCCGCGCGTCGTTCCGACTTCCACATCAAATAAGACGCAAACCCGTCGGTGCGCCAATAATATGTTTCGGTATCTTGCAACGCGCTCTTCGGAGTGTCATCCGTAACAATTGCCGCGCCGCGGGGCCATGGGTCTACATAAGGGTAGCTCGTATCCAAGCCTGCTTTGAGGATGACGATCCAGGATTGCGCATTGGTGGTCTCCATGTTTGCCCGGAGTGTTGTGGACACCAATTGGACAAACGAAACGGAATAATTTGCGTTGCTCGGGTATCCTTTCAAGTCGTCCATATACCCAACGTAATACATCCCATAATTCGTT
>Ga0105340_1000949_pt1 | contig 13390 bp, 6 predicted proteins | sample EasRivMeERMLT700_FD_89676 | JGI IMG/M metagenome (GOLD analysis project Ga0105340, IMG submission 89676) | Soil microbial communities from meander-bound floodplain in the East River, Colorado, USA - East River MetaG ERMLT700 | ecosystem: Environmental > Terrestrial > Soil > Floodplain | place... | reverse complement strand
GCGGGGTACTTCTTCTTCTTGCGGAGATCCTGCGCTTTTGCTTCGAGTTGATCGCGCAGCCAGGTGTGATCCATTTCGCGCAAGAAAAACAACAGCGGCGCGGCCCGGCGATCGTCGGCGTCGTGATACTTGGCCGCGTGCGTGAAGACCTTGGTGCGCAACGGCGTCTTCAAGTTCTTCGACACCGGCGCCAGCGCTCGCGCCAGGAACCAAACGCGATCGATCTCGTCGGCGTCGAGCATCTCTTCCAGCACGGCGGTCCGCCCCGCGTCGTAACCCAGGAGCGCCTTGAGCGTGTCTTCCCTCAAATTGCGATCCGGGTGGCGAAGCTCGCCCAGCATCGCGCGTGCCACGTCCGCGTTCTCGACGCCTTTCAGCTTCTCGACGGCGAAGCGGCGCGTCGCGACATCGGGCGCTTCGAGCAGCTTGACCCAGTGCTTGGAGTTCTTGCCGCCGACCGCGACCTTCTTGAGCAGCATCAACGCCCCGGCGACAATGGAGAAATCGCGCTCGGCCGCACATGCCAGCAGCGCTTGCAGCCGTTTCTCGGTGTTCGGCTCCGCATCGCTCAGCGCATGGAGTGCCGCGGCCCGGACTTCATTGGCATGCGGCGGCAATATGCGCGACCAGAACAAATCTTCGGCTTTCGCCTCATGAAGCGCCGACAGCACGCGCAGCAACGCGGCTTCCGACTTCGGCGGTACCTTCTTCGCGGACAGCGATTCGATCAAGTATTTCGCGAGCGCATGCCGTTGCGTCGGTGTGTACCCTGGTACTTCCATCGCGAGGCTACGCGCCGTGTTGTCGATGACGCGCGGGTCCTCATCGAGCAAGCCATGCGCCGTCACCACGAGCGCATTGCCCGTGTTCGACTTCGCCAGGATCGCTGCAATACGAGACTTGACCGACGGGCTGACCTCGTTCATGATCTTGCCCATGCGATTGGCGCCCTTCGCGCCGAGCAAGCTCGCCGCATGCACCGCGGGTTCCAGCTCCGCTCCGCCCTTGCGAACGAATTCCTCCAAAGGCTTGAGCGCATCGTCGATCTGCAATTCGCCGAGCGATTCAATCGCGGCAATACGCAGCGCGTCTTCCGGATCGCTCAGCGTTTCCAGCAACGTCTTGACAACTTTGCCGTCCTTGGTCCCGACGGTGCCGAGGACTTTCAACGCCGAACGGCGAATCTCGGTCGATTCGCCATCGGAAACGAGGTGCAACAGTTTCGAAAGCGTGGCATCAGCCATCGGAGTGTCCTCGTCGCGCGTCGTGAAGGGTGATAAGGAGAATTATAGAGATGCGATAAACCACGAAACACACGAAGTACACGAAAAAGGAATACGTCCGCGCAGCCGCCCCGTATTGGCTGTGGGACTGAACTCGAATCCTTGTCTTTTCTTTTTCGTGTTATTCGGGTGTTTCGTGGTTTACTTCGGCAACGCCTTCAAGATCGCGTCCGCGGAGATCGTGCCCTTGCCCTCCTTCAAGCTCTCGGCGATCGCGTTATTGACTTGCGATTTGATCAACGGCTCCGACGCCTTCACCATCTTGCGGATGCCGTCTTTCAGGTCTCTGCGAAGATTGTCGCCGAACTCGCCGGTGATGATCGGGCCGCCGCGGACCTTGAAGTCCACGAAATCGAGGCCGAGTTCCGTCACCTTCGGCTCCAGGTTCAACTCCGGCGGGAACTTCTTGAGGTTGAGCGACACGCCGACGTCGCAGACGATCGCCGCGGTGATGTTGACGTCGGTCGCCAGCTCGCCGCCGATCAACATCAGTCCTTTTTGCCATTGCTGGGCTTCAACGTGCACCAGAACGGTCGCGTCCACATCGAGAACGACGCGATAGGTTTTGCTGTCGAGCTGTTTGAAGTCCTTGACGACGATCTTCAAGTTCTTGTCCGGATGCTCGATCTTGCCCTTGAATTTCCGCCAGGTGCCGTGCGGCATTTCGAGCTTGTCGCCGACCTTGATGACGCGGCGCAGCTTCGGCAGCGGCAGGTTCGGCTCATAGGGAATGGTGCCGCCCCAGCCGGACGCGTCCTCGATCTCCTTCAACTCCTTGACGGCCATCGAATGAAGCAATCGGGAGAATTCCTTATAATCGTTCTTCGCCGGCTTCTCCTGGGCGTTGAGGTTCAACGGCGCGAGGACGGCGAATGCGATAAAAGCGACGAGGTTACGCATCGGATCACCTCCGTGGAAAACAGGCGAAGATTCGGCGATTCCAATCTCTCCATTGTACCCGCATAGCTTCGCCAATCCAAGCGCGTACAATTGCCTCGTAGGGACAAGCGGCTCGCTTGTCCCTTCTTCTCAAGGGGGACAAGCGAGCCGCTTGTCCCTACGACCGAGGTCCTGGCCATGGATTCCGCCGAGCTGAGTCAACGGCTGAGCCGGATCAACACGCTGTGGACGAAGATGCTGCACGCTCACGGCGCCGACGCGGATGCCGCCAAGGACGCGCAATGGCTGCTCCTGGAGCGTTATCAGCCGGCGGTGTTTCGTTATCTGCTCGGCGCAGTGCGCGACGCGGACGTCGCCGAGGAGTTGGCTCAGGAGTTTGCGTTGCGTTTCGTGCGCGGCGACTTTCGTCGAGCCGATCGGGCGAAGGGGCGATTCCGCAATTATCTGAAAACGGCGCTGAGTCATCTGGTGACCGACTATCATCGCGCGCGGCAGGAAGCGCCTGGCGCATTGTCGCACGAGGCCGCGGCGCCGCAGACGCCCGATGCGAGCGATGACGGCACGTTCGTCGCCAACTGGCGGCAAGAGTTGCTCGAGCGAACCTGGCGTGCCTTGCTCGAATACAACGAGACCTATCACGCGGCCTTGCAACTGCGCATCGAGAATCCGGACATGCATTCGCCGGAGATGGCCGAGAAGCTGACGACGCGGCTCGGCAAGCCGATCACCGCGGCGTGGGTGCGTAAATCGCTGGAGCGCGCTCACGACAAGTTCGCGGACCTGCTTCTGGACGAAGTCGCAATCTCATTGGAAACATCGACGAAAGAAGAGCTGGAAGAGGAACTCAAGGAACTCGACCTGCTGAAATATTGCCGCGCCGCCCTGGAACGGCGCAAGAATTCGTAAACCTCAGCCGTGCCTTCAAAACTCTCCGCGTTCTCTGCGCCTCTGCGTTTCAAAATGGAGGGCTTCATTTCCAGCGAGGAAGACCCTTCGTAGAAACGCAGAGGCGCAGAGGACGCGGAGAACGGCAGACTCTCAACGCAGTAACCATTGTGGCAAGGAATCATGGTAAATTCCGATGAATTCGGCGAAACGTTCAAGCCGGTGGACGAGTTGCCGCCGTTGCCGATTCCGTCGGCGGACGAAGTCAAGAATCGCGTGGCGTTCCAATTGACGGGCTACGAAATCCTCGCGGAGCTGGGCCGCGGCGGCATGGGGGTTGTCTACAAGGCGCGGCAAATCAGCCTCGATCGGCCCGTCGCGCTCAAGATGATCATCGGCAACCCCGCTGCCGAGGAGTTGGCCCGCTTCAAGATTGAAGCCGACGCGTTCGCGCAACTGCGGCACCCGAACATCGTGCAGATTTACGAGATCGGCGAACGCGACGGCCAACCATTTCTCGCACTGGAATTCATCGAGGGCGGCACGCTCGCGGACCGTTTGGCCGGCAACCCGGTTGACCCAATTATGTGCGCCCAGGTCGTCGAGACCCTGGCGCGCGCCGTCCATTTCGCCCACGAACGCAAGATTATTCATCGCGATCTTAAGCCAGCGAACATCCTCTTGTCCGGCTCCACTCAAGATTCACTCACCACTCACCACTCACCACTCACCGCTACTCTCAAGATTGCCGACTTCGGCCTCGCGAAACGTCTCGACCGCGATGCCGGACAAACGCGGACCGGCTCGATCATGGGCACGCCGAGCTACATGGCGCCGGAACAAGCGTCGGGCGACGGCGCCGACGCGATCGGTCCGGCGACGGATGTGTACGCCCTCGGCGCGATTCTGTACGAAATGCTCACGGGCCGGCCGCCGTTTCTGGGCGTGACGCCGCTCGACACGGTTCGGCAAGTTTTGCACGACGAGCCGGTGCCGCCGCGACGCTTGCAACCGGGCGTGCCGTTCGATCTGGAGACGATTTGTTTGAAGTGCCTCGCGAAGGAACCGGGCAAGCGTTACGCCGGCGCCGACGCGCTCGCCGATGATCTGGCGCGTTTTCTGGGCGGTCAACCGATCCTTGCTCGTCCAACCAGCCGGCTCGAACGAGCGCAAAAGTGGATCAAGCGCCGCCCTGCCCTCGCCGGTTTGCTTTTCGCGTCCGCTATCGCCGCGCTTTTGCTCGTGGGGCTTGGGGTGGGCGCTTATTACAGCGCACTCTTGCAAGCGTCGCTGGACGAGACCGAGAAACAACGTCAACTCAAGCATCGCTATCACTATCTCGCCGACATGAACCTCGCCCAACGTGATTGGCGCGACCGGCAGACGCCGCGAATGTTGACGCTCTTGAAGGCGTACGAATCGGCCAGGCCGGGCGAACGCGACTTGCGCAGCTTTGAGTGGGCGTACCTGTCCGGCTTGTGCCATACACAAACCATGACGTTCGCGGAGCATGCGCACCCCGTGACATGCGTTGCGATCAGTCCGACCGAGAACCTCGCGGCGTCCGGCAGCGGTACGAGCACGTTCACCGGCGGCGACACCGAAGGCTTCGGAGAAGTGCGCGTCTGGGATCCGGCGACCGGCAAGCTGCGTCACGTTCTGCGCGGGCACAAGCGCGAGGTCAACGCCGTCGCGTTCAGCAGCGACGGCAAGTTGCTGGCGTCGGGGGGGCGTGACAATAAAGTGCGCATCTGGAACGTCGCCAGCGGCGCAGAGATTCATGTGTTGAACGCGACTGGCGAGGTCCGGTCCGTCGCGTTCCATCCGACGGAGCCGAAATTGGCTGCCGGCACAAGCGGCAAGGACGGGCGAATCCTCGTCTGGAACACGCGGACCGGACTCGAGGAGCGAACGAATTTCAAGCACGACAACGCGGCGTTGAGCGTTGCGTTCAGCCCGGACGGCCGCTGGCTCGTCGCCGGCTGCGGCGAACCGCGCAACCCTCGTTCGGGCGAAATTTACATCTGGGAGACGCCGACCGGCAAATTCTCGCAGTTATTGCTCGAACAGGACGGCCCGGTCGCGGCGCTGGCGTTTCACCCCGACGGAAAAACGTTCGCCTCCGCCGGCGAGGGCTTCATCCGCATCTGGACCATTGGCGACGCCGACCCGATTAAACGCTGGAAGGCCCATCGCGAACGCGTCAATGCCCTGGCGTTCGACAAAACCGGCGACCGGCTCGCCTCGGGCTGCACGGATTCCTCGGCCGCCATCTGGAATTGGCTGAAAGTCGAGGACCCGGAAATTCGCCGAGGGCACACCGGCGGCGTTCGCGGCGTCGCATTCACCTCCGACGGCGCACAGCTCTTGTCCGCCGCCAACGACGGAACCGTCAAGGTTTGGCCGGCGCGCGGGGACCAGGAATTCCATGCGCTGATGGGCCATCGTGATCACGTGAGCGAAGTCGCATTCAGTCCCGACGCGAGCCGACTCGTCTCGGCCGGGCACGATCAAACGGTCCGCATCTGGGAATCCGCGCGGCCAGACGAGCATCGCCAACTGATGGGACACACTGGCGCCGTCCAGTGCGTCGCTTTCGTTTTCGATGTCAAGAAAGACGCGCAGGCATGGCACATCGTGTCGGGCGGCGATGATGCGACGATTCGCTTCTGGGACGCGGCCGGCTTGAAGGAGGTCGATCGACTGGACACGCCGCGCGAGCAAGTCCGAGCGCTCGCCGTCAGCCGGGACGGCACGCACCTCGCTTATGCCGGCGTATGGGACGGCGATGAGAACTTACCGGCGGACATTACCGTGCTCGACACGCGGACGAAGAAACGCATTGCAACCTTGCGGGGGCACAACAGTCATATAGCATCGCTGGCGTTCCGGTCGGACGGTTTGCGTCTCGTCTCCGTCAGCTCCGGCGAAGTCAAGATTTGGGACATCGCCTCCGGCGGCGAAATTGCATCGATTAAACGAACGAACGCATCGAAGCCGCGTGCCGTGTACAGTCCGGATGGCAAGCGTCTCGCGGTCGCGAATGGCGACGTGGACAAGGGGCGCATTGCCATTCTTGACGCGAACTCCGGCAAGGAGGAAGGGATCCTGTTGAACCATTCGGGCCTGGCGACGGCGCTCGCCTTCACCCCGGACGGCGAAAGGCTCGTCACTACGGACGGGCAACTCGGCGCACCCAACATCAAGCTCTGGGACGTGCAAACCGGTCAGGAAGCGCTCAGCTTGCGCGGCCCGACCGGTCTGGTCCGGAGTCTCGTGTTCAGCGCCGACGGCCGACGCCTGGCGTGCAGCGGCGGCCCGCTTGGGCAACCGCTTGGCGAGATTATCGTGTGGGAGTCGCGTCGCCGTTAGGCGCCGGCGTGAGGTCCTCCGAACCCCGGGGTTCGGAGGACCTCGGCCCGGGCCTTCTTGGACTATTTCTTGCCGTCCTTGTTGTTGACCGAAGGTGAAACGAACTCCTTGAGCAGGCCGCCTGGATGATAACTCATCCGCGCTTCCTCGCCGCCGGGAAACGTCAGTCGTTCCAGGTAACCGTCCGCGTTGACATCCATGGCAATCTTCTTGTCCTTGAAGACCAACGCTTGCGGCCGGCCGTTTTCGTCGCGTTCGATGGTGATACTGACGCTCTTCGCGTCTTCAATCCCGATTAGTCGGCCGTCGTCGTTGTAATCGAAACGCATGCGCACCGCTTTGGTAAGCGGGTCCAGCGTCTCGAGGTGCTGGCCGACAGCATTGAACTTGTACAACTCCTTGCCGTCGGGCGACGGGACGGCGATCTCGGTGTTGGTGAAGCCGGGCATGGGCGGGCTGATGCGGCGGACGCGTTGGCGAATGTGTCGAACGTCGGCCTTGCCTTCGCCGCGCTGGAACTGGGCGTCGTAGAAGTAGAGACTGCCGTCCGGTCCGAAGGCGAGGCCGATCGGATAGCTGAGCTTGGCAAGCCGGGCGGGACTGCCATCGCCGGTGAAGTCGCCGTACTCCTTTTTTTGTGCGACGCCGGCGAGTGTGCGGACGATCCCGTCAGGACCGACATGGCGAATGCGATGATTGCCCGTGTCCGCGATGTACAGGCTGCCGTCGGCGCCGACGGCGAGCCCCGTGGGATCAAAGAACTTCGCCTTGAGCGCGGGACCGTCGTCGCCGCCGAATTCCCTGGACTCATCCTGCAAAAACATGCCGGCCACGGTCGTGATGATGCCGGACGTGCTGATGCGGCGAACGACGTAGTTGCCCAGATCGGTGAAATACAGACTGCCGTCCGCTCCGATCGCGAGGCTGGTCGGCCAAAAGAGCCTGGCTTTGACGGCGGGACCGTTGTCGCCCGAGTAACCTTTCACGGTCCCGGCGACGGTGGTGATGATCCCGTCGGGCGTCACGCGCCTGATGCGGTGATTCCCCTGATCGGCGACGTAGAGCGTACCATCGGGGGCGACCGCAATTCCACTGGCAAACTTGAACCGGGCCTTGAGCGCCGCGCCGCCGTCGCCCTCGAAACCTTGGCCATTGCCGCCTGCGATCGGGGTGAGCGCACCACTTTTCAGATCCAGTCGGAGAATGCGATGGGAGTAGTCATTTTCCACAATGAAGAGGCTGCCGTCCGGTCCCAGGGCAATGGCGCCGGGTTCTTGCAAGTATATTTCGGTGGCCTTGCCGCTATGCTCCTTGCCGCCGCCGGCGATCGTGGTGATCGTGCCGTCGTTATCAATTCGTCGGACGCGATTGTTGGCGTCGGTGACAAATAACGTGCCGTCCGGCGCGACTGCCAGACCGCGCGGGGAAATGGACGTTCGTCGGAGTTTCGTGCCGGCGCCGTCGCCGGCTTTGGGATTGTCGAGTCGCGCATCCAGCGCGGGGCCGCCGTCGCCGAGCGCTTTTTGCTTGCCGCCGCCCGCGACGGTGCTGATCGTCAGATTGCCAATTGCGCCACCAGTATTCGCGGCATGCCGCTCACCGTTGCCCAGATACAGGATGCGGCCCGCGGGATCGTACGCGTGCTGCATGTCGAAGCTCCAGCCGCCCAGGCCGAATACGCGGGCGTCGAAGAAGCCGAGCGTCACTTCATGTTCTTGCCAGAGCGTGACCTCCTGGCGCGTGCGGCTGCCGGTGATGATCTCGCCGTTGCCGTTCGAGCCGAAGACCGCGGTTTGCTCGTACACGCCGTCGTAAACGTAGCCGATGCGCACGCGCACATTCTGAGCGCCGACGAGCGGTCGGCCGAAGACGTCCTTACCGTCCCAGGTGAACACATAGAACTGATCGGGCTGAGCCGGCAACGTAACTTCGATGCGCTGCCCGGCGATATAGATTTCGATGACGATCTGCTTGACGCTCTTGGGCAGATCCTTGCCGCTGACCGGGATGCGAACCGTGCGCGGCCCCTTGGCGCCGGGCATGCGATCGCTGTCATGATTCATCATCCACAGGAATGCGAGCACCTTCTCCCGCCTGGGCGGCGGCGCGTCCGGCGTCGGCGTCGGCGGCGGCTGGCGCGGCGGCACGGCGTCGCGCGGCGGACTGAAGCCCCAGTTAAGGTCCCAGATGCTGAAGTGCGGTATCGCCACGCGCCACAGGCTCGTGCCGACCTTGTACGTCTTCGCCAACTCTTGGCGTTCCTCATTCGTCACCTTGAGCGCCGCCAGTTCCTTCGCGTCGGCAGGCTTGTCTTTGCCGTTGACGTCCAGGTCCGCCATGCCTTTGTTAATCGCCACAATCTTGACGATGCGGCCGCTCTCCGATGCGACCCAGGCGCCTTTGTCCGGATCGAAGTAACCCAGCGGCACCGGAATGCCGACCGGGAAGTTGAGGAAGTTCTCGACATAGTGCACGACCGCCTTGTCGAAATGGACGGACTTGGCGCCCGCCGCGATCGCTTCATCGACGCTCAACTCGACGCAATACGTGAACGCACTGTTCGCGGGCAACGGCGCCGGCATGCGATCCGGTCCCTTGTCGCCGGCGGTGTATTCCGTGGCGCGAACGTTCATGGTGTCGAGCGGCACTTTTTTGCCGCCAATCGCCATCACGGCCTTCGTGCCGCTTTGGAAAACCAGCATCGCCTGGCGTTCGCCGTCCTTGTCCTTGACCTTGCTTCCGCGCGCAATCTGAATGTCCTTGCTGCCGGTTTTCACCGGCGTGACCTTCGCGTCGATCGTCGTCATGACGACGGGCGGCAACCATGCGTAGTCCTGCCACGGCGCGGCGGCCTGCCGCCAGACGGGCAGATAACCTTCGCGCGTGAAGCCGACCGTCATGAGACTGCCGCCGTTGACGCACATGTTAAAGGTGCCGTCATCCTTGCTATGGGTCTTGCCATAACTCGGCTGATTCTGGATCGAAATGTTGACGCCCTCGAACGGCTGCTTCTCGTCCTTGTACACTAGACCGCGAAGTGTTGCGGTTCGCTTGGCATCGAGTGCAAGTGGATCGAGACCGATTTGCACCGCATCGGGACCGGCATGGAGGAATTCCATCGCCGCCGAAAAGGACACGGGCATCGCGTCGGGCAACGTCGGCCTGTTGTCCTTCTTCGCCGAGCCGTTCTTGTCGTTGACGTTGCCGTTGCCGTTGCCGTTGTTTTTTTTGCCGGGGTTTTGCACGATCGGCGGTTTCTTGTCATCAACCTTCGGCTGCGGGTTCCTCGACCACCAGAAGTATCCGCCGGTGCCGAGCGCCGCGATAATTGCGACGGCCCCAAGAATCGGCAGAAGCAGCGAACGTTGCGTGTTTTTGGCGTTCATGTTTATCTCGCAAGTTGAAAGCCCGATGTGGTCATTGAGTAATTTATTCGCTCGCGGAGACAACAACCACGGAATCTCCGCGTGAATCCAAAGAGCCGCGCACGAAGTAAGCGGGTTCTCAAACACCGCTTACTGCGTGCTCGGCTCTGTTTCACTTTCGTTTCATCTGCTCCTCGCAATACCGCAGATTGTTCGTCAGATGCGAGTTGCCCGGCAGGTGCTGCAGGCCTTGCTCAAAGACGCGAATCGCGGCGGTCCAGTCCGAGCTGTCCATGTGCTTGCCGGCCCATTCGTCGAACGTGGCCACGAGATTGTTGGTGAGATGGCTATCCTTGGGCATGCTCTTGAGCGCTGCGACATACACCGCCACGACTTTCTCCCAATCCTTCTTCTCGCGATGCTCCTGAGCGTGCGTGTCGTGAACGTTGAGCGCGAGCTGTCGGCACGTTTGCTTGTCGCCGAGCAAGGTCTTGTGCTCCTCGATTCGGCGGAGCGCCTCGTCGTACTTCTTGGCCTTGAGTTCCTTCATGACGATCTGCGAAACGAAGGCCTTGCGATTTTGCAGCGCCTTGGCATCCTTCGGCGCCAGCTCCAGGTTGACGCGGATGACCTCGAGGGCCTCGGCGTGTTTTTCTTCGCAGGACAGATCAACGCCCCAGTTCGTCAGGTTCGCCAACGCGTTTTTGCTCGCCGACACGTTCGTCTTGTCGAGCGCCAACGCACACAGGTTGGCGTGCAACGCCTGGTGATATTGCTTCTTCTTTTCGAAGCCGACGCCGTGGTTGTAATAAATCGTCGCGATCAACGCGAGGTCGCCGATCTCGTGCTTGTTGGTTCGCTTCATGTTCTCGCTCACGTTGAAGCCCTTGGCGTTGGTCGTCTCGACCGGGATGCGTTTGTCGCCGTCGCACAGCACGGAGAAGGCGTGCCCCATGCCGGTCGTGCTGGCGGGAATCGAATACGCCTTGACTTCAAGACCGAGGCGCTGGGCGAGGAGGTTGTACAGCACGGCCGAGGAGACGCAGTTGAACTTGCCCGTATCCAGGACGACGGTCAGATCGGTCTGCTCGGATTCGTAGCCGTTCTTCATCGGGCCGGCGTGCAAAAATTGCAGCAGCTTGTCGCCCTTCGCCTTGATGTTGTCGATGCCCTCGAGCGCCTTGCGGGCGTCCGCTTCAATCGAGTCGAGTTTTTCGCAATACTCCTTGCGTTTCGCCGGCTCGACGGCTCCGGACGCGATCAAGGCGGCCTCGGTCAGCGTAAACGTCTCCAGCTTTCCCGTCGCGGCCTCGGCCAACATCTTCGCTTCATCCGCGTGCAGGCGGAGCGTTTTGCCTGAGACCTTTTCCAGGTCCTTGATCTGCTCGATCGCCTTCGTCGCCGGCACGACAAACGGATACTTGCCAGCTTTCTCGGTCGCCGGCGCCTGGCTCAACGCGACCGCGAACAGGACGACGAACAACGCAGCGGATTGAAGAAGACGTTTCATGGCTAACCTCCCGTTGGGTGAATCTTTGGTTCTCACCACTGATACGGGAGGTGTGACAGCGACACATTTTGCTGGATGATTAAATACGTAACTTAAAATATAGTAATAAGTTACTTCTAATTATGAGTATTTTCGTTTTGGCAGTATTCGGCGGACGATGTGTGTCGAGCGAACGCCGAACGAAATCTGAACTGTGGTCGAAATGCTGCGATTGACCATTGCAATTGCGGTTGTGTCCTCTTAAACTGTCCCCAATCCACTCTGCACAGGATGGCCATTCTCATTGTTAACGAATGTTAATGAGCTTCCGATGTTGACCAACCTCTCGCTCGCGCTCCTCCTCTTCGTTCCGGTCCAAACGCCGACAACGATTCCCGCCGGCATTGGCAAAAGCGAGATCCACGTCGGCGGCCACGCGCTAGAGCTTTTTACCTATCGGCCAAAAGACTACCAAGACGGGCCGTTGATCGTCGTCTTCCATGGCATGCTGCGCAACGCCGACACGTATCGCGACAACGCGATCGGCATGGGTGATCGGCACAACGCATTGATCATCGCGCCCGCATTTGATTCGAAGCGATTTCCCAACGAGGCGTACCAATCCGGCGGCCTGCTCAAAAAGGGAGAGTTGCAGCCCAAGGATCAATGGACCTGGAGTCTCGTGCCGAAGCTCGTTGATGAGATTCGCAAGCGCGAAGGCAAGCCGAAGATGCCGTACTATTTGATCGGCCATTCTGCGGGAGGCCAGTTTCTGTGCCGGCTCACGGGTTTTGTGCCGACGGCGGCAGAGCGCATCGTCGTCGCGAATCCGGGCGGGCATCTCTTTCCGTCGGAGGATTTCCCCTTTCCTTATGGCTTCGGCAAGCTGCCGAAGGAATTGAACGGCGACGACGCGCTCAAGCGTTATCTCGAGCAGCCGATGACGATCTACGTCGGCAGCGCGGACAAGCTCAAGGACAATTTGCCGCAGGGTGAAATTGCGAACAAGCAAGGCCCCGACCGTTACACACGTGGTAAAAACTGCTTCAAGGTTGCTCAAGAGCTGGCCAAGGACAAGGGCTGGACGTTCAACTGGCGCATCGTCGAAGCGCCGGACATCGGCCACGACGCGAAGGCGATGTTCAATCATGCGAATTGCAAGGAAGCGCTGTTCGGAAAGTAATCGTGGTGCAGGCGGCTCGCCTGCACAAAATGAATACGTGCAGGCGAGCCGCCTGCACCACGGGTCGAGTCTCTGGAGTTACCCATGTATCGCCGTCACGTCACTTTTTTCATCGCAATCAGCTTCACATTCGTCAGCTTGCCGTTCCTGGCCGCGCAGGATCGCTTGAAGTCCATGCCGGGGAACGATCAGTACGAGAAGATGAGCAAGCTGATCCCGACGTCCGTCAAGCTCGGCGCCGCGAACGTCACATGGAAGGACGGCGGCAAGGCGTTCGAGTACGCCAACGACGGCACGCTCTATCGTTACGACATCGCCGAGCGCAAAGCGACCGAGATCGGCAAAGCCAAGACGCCCGCCGGCCCGTTCAACAAAGGCGGCTTCAAGGGCGGCAAAGGCGGCGACGGCAAGGGCGGCGATTTCAAGGGCGGCGGCATCCCGGCGCGCGGCCGACAGGCGGCCAGCGCCCTCGCGCCCAATAGCAAACTCAAGGCGTTCTATCGCGATCACAACCTCTGGATCAGCGATCCCAAGGGGGGCTACGAATTCCCCGTCACCCAGGATGGCAACGCCAAATCCCGCGTCAAGTACGGCACCGCGAGCTGGGTCTACGGCGAAGAATTAGGACAACGCACCGCGATGTGGTGGTCGCCCGACTCGAAGAAAATCGCGTTCTACCGCATCGACGAAAGCAAAGTCCCCGATTACTTCCTCCAGCTCGATCAGACCAAGGTGCAAAGCAAATTGGACATCGAAGCGTATCCGAAAGCCGGCGCGCCCAATCCGATGGTCGATGTTTACCTGTTCGATCTCGAAACCAAGAAGACGACACTCATCGACGTCCGCGACGGCAAACCGTTCGAGAATACGTGCATCGGGCATTATGTCTATCGCATCTCCTGGTCGCCCGACG
>Ga0105340_1000946_pt1 | contig 13409 bp, 8 predicted proteins | sample EasRivMeERMLT700_FD_89676 | JGI IMG/M metagenome (GOLD analysis project Ga0105340, IMG submission 89676) | Soil microbial communities from meander-bound floodplain in the East River, Colorado, USA - East River MetaG ERMLT700 | ecosystem: Environmental > Terrestrial > Soil > Floodplain | place... | reverse complement strand
GGCAGGGTAGGGCATGGGCGCCGGCGTCCCGTACGGCATCGCCGCGTAGGGCATCCCGTATGGCATCGCGGCGTAAGGTTGTTGCGGCGCCATGCGGTAGGGCGCCTGCATGTTCGCGTAGGGCGGCGGCGCCATGCCGTAGGGGACTTGCATGTTCGCGTACGGAGGCGGCGCCATGCCATAAGGCGCCTGCATGTTCGCTTGCGGCGGCCCATATTGATGGCTCGGATTGCCGAACTCCGGCATGCCCGCGCCGGGAATCGGTCCGCCGCCGTTCTGGAACAAGCCATGCCGCGGCGCCGGTTGCAAGTACGGCACGTTGCCTAAATTCATGCCGTCTTTCGACATCAACAACGTGTGCGGCAAGTTGCCCGACATGATCGCCCGGCCGGTCGCGCCCGGCGGAACGCCGCCGAACGGCTGGAACGGCGGCACGAGGTAATAGTGCGGCCCGGTCCAGTAGCCCTGCGCGTTCCACAAATAGAATCCGGTGTTCGACGGACTCGGCGCTTGCGGATAAGGGCACTTGGTAACCGGCGTCACCCAGACGTAACCGTGAGCGGCGGCGGTGATGAGGACGAGGCCAACCAGGCCGACTCCCCAGCGGAGGATCGCTTTCATAGCGTGTGCTTTCCTGTGCAGGTGGGATCAATCCTTTTGGAAGGTTTCCGTACGCCTCCCGTGGGGAAGTTTACCCGCCGTTTGGGCGGCATGCGGCGGTGTGGGGAGGGGATTGTAACTATTTCGTGGCTGCGATTTTCCGGATGGGGCGAATGTATCGAAGAGACAGGGAGACAAGGAGACAAGGAGACAAGGAGACAAGGAGACAAGGAGACAAGGAGACAACCTTATTTGACTGGCTGTACAATGTATGGATGCAATCCCTCTTTCGCTATGTCGCGCCGGCCAGCGCTTGCGGCTATTTGCCGCGCGAACGTTGGAGTTTGGAATACGAGATGGTCGCCAATCTCGCGGCGCGCGAGTTCGAGGAGCGGCTCCAGGAGGGTTGGCGGCGTTTTGGGGCGATGATGTTTCGGCCACAGTGCCCGTATTGTCAGGCGTGCCAAACGTTGCGCGTCGAGGTGGCGAAATTCGTTCCCAACCGCAGCCAGCGCCGGGCGTGGAAAGCGAACGATGGACTAGTCGAAGTACGCGTCGGTCCGCCCAGCGTGACGCGCGAAAAGTTGCGCCTTTACGATCGCTTCCATGAGTTCCAGAGTGATACCAAAGGCTGGCCCGAACATCCCGCCAAGGACGCCGGCAGCTATCGCGAATCGTTCGTGAATAATCCGGTCTTCACCCAGGAATGGTGCTACTACATCGACGGCAAACTCACCGGCGTCGGCTACGCGGATCGGCTGCCGGCCTCGATGTCCGCGATCTATTTCTTTTACGATCCCGCCGGCCGCGACCGCTCGCTCGGCACCTTCAACGTGCTTTGCCTCCTCGAGGAATGCCGGCGCCGCCAATTGACCTACCTGTACCTCGGCTATTACGTCCAAGGTTGCCGATCGCTCGAATACAAGGGAAACTTCAAGCCCAACCAGGTCCGCGCCGGCGACGGAAGCTGGCACGATTTTCTTCGTTGATTCGGGAATAAAATAGCTGCCGCTAACATCGTACTTCTGTAGGGACAAGCGGCTCGCTTGTCCCCGTGGCGACAAGGGACAAGCGAGCCGCTTGTCCCTACGAAAACGGAGATCGAACCGTGTCCTTTTACGGCTTTCTCGCGGATGGGATCGTCTTCATCCACCTGCTCTACATGGGCTACGTGGTCGTCGGACAGCTGGCGATCCTGATTGGCTGGCCGCTCAAGTGGAGTTGGATTCGCAACCCCTGGTTTCGCGGTACGCACCTGGCGATGATCCTCGTCGTGGGGTTCGAGGCCGCCATCAACTTCGAATGTCCATTAACGACATGGGAGCATCAACTGCGCGAACTGGCGGGGCAGAAAGTGAATCGCTTCCATGTGGAGGGGATCAGCTTTACCGGCCAAATGCTGCGCGACATTCAGTTTGTTGGGGACCACTTCGAAGATTACGTGAACCCGATTTTCATCACGGCGGCGTTGATCGTGCTCTTGACCGCGTTCCTGGTCCCGACGCGTTTTCGCCGGCAGGTTCAACCCGCGGCGGCTCCCGCCAAAGAAAAAGAACCACAGATGAACACGGATTAACACAGATAGGACCGTCGCCCATGAATCAACCCTGCATTTTATCTGTGTTGATCTGTGTCCATCTGTGGTTTCATCCATGCGTCATCGCCCGCTCAGTTGCCCTTTTGCCCTTCGATGGGGATGCGTACAAATCGCTCCGGCGTGCCGACGATGCGCAAGGTGACCGAATCCGGATCCTCCAGCGAGCGAACGCCGGGGCTGTTTTCGGGCACGATGACGACGAGGCGCCAGAGCGTGCGCTTCGGACTGTCCTGGTTGTCCAGGCGCGTCAACTTGACCTTGATCCACTCGGGCTCCTGCTTGTAGATCTCGAGCTGCCATTTCGAGTCGGCGGACAGTTCGACAGCCTTGATGGCGCCGTCTCGGGGGCTGAATGCCTTCAGACGAATCCGGGCTTGATCGTCCGCGCCGCCGATGGAGAGGTCGCCGTGAACGCGGCCCATGATCTCCGGGCTTTGCACGTCGGGGGCCGGATGACCGTCGAGCTTGACGGATAACTTGCGAAAGAACGAGCCGAGGTCGAGGTATTGGTCCCCCTTGTTTTCGTGCACGGTCATCGTGACGCGCTGCACGGAGCGCACGCGCGGGCGTGATTTCAATTTGGCCGGGTCTTCTGCAAACAAGTCCGGACAATCGTTGCGCGAAAAGAGGCCGCCGGGGCGCACCGGCGTCGAGGCAACTTCGAAAAGCGCGTCGCCGGCGGCCGCCGACAGGTCGAGATCGAAATGGTCGCGCGTGCTGGACCAGGCGTAAAAGTCTTTTTTCGCCGACGTCCCCGCGGTGAGCGAACCCATGCTGACGCGCTGCGGCCGAAAACTGACCGGCGCCGTCACGGCCACGGGAACGGTCAATTGAACCTGGGCGCCGAGGCTGGAATTGACGCGCTGGAAAAAAATCCGCGGCGCCACGTTCAAGCCCAAACTCAGCGACTTGGCGGACCATTGCAGCCGAACGATCCCTCCTTCGCCGGCCTTGACCAGGATATGCGCCTTTTTCTTGTCCTCGGCGCCCAGACTTCGCCATTCCGTGTCGCGCTTCAATTCGACAAACTTCGGCGCATTCGAGAATACGAGCGGCTCGCCCGGCGATTCCTGATGTTGCATCTGGACGTTTTTCAATTCGTCGCCCGGCAATAGACACGCCTGCACGCTGGAACAGTCGCACGTCGTCGAATACATGAGGATTTCCACGTCCGACGTCGAGTCATTCACGAACGGAAAATCATAGAAACCCTTCCAGCCCACTTCGTAGTCTTTGGGCTCCGGCTTCTCGTCGCTCGGGACGTCCGTGGCCGACTCGGTCAGCGGGTGCATTTTCCACTGCGCGGTCAGGCGGGCGAATTTCAACAACGCCGGACTCGTGGGAAGCTGCTCGACGGTTTTTTTTCGCATGGTCGTGTATTGAGCGACCCAGGCGAGGCCGCCGATAATGACGACGAGCGCGACCAACGCCGCGCCGTAGCGGAAGACGGTTTTTTTTCCGGGCGAAGACGAATAGGATTGCGGTGACGGAGCGTTCGCGGACATGTCGAGATTTCCGTTTGCGAAGGTCAACGAAACCAAGTAGTCATCACGCTCCGCGTGATGGAGTTCGACTAACTCGCAGCGGTCAATGTAGTCATCACGCTCCGCGTGATGTTGTTCGGCAGTATCCAGTAGACGAGCAAAACGGTCTACCGTCAAGTCGAGCGACATCACGCGGAGCGTGATGAGTACATTTGGCCCTCGGTCCCAGGCTCTGCCTGGGACCGCACTGCCGCGAGGCTCTGCCTCGCCGTACCGCGCAGGATTCTGGCCAGCTGCGGGTTCGGCGAGGCGGAGCCTCGCGACATTTGCGTCCCAGGCGGAGCCTGGGACGCAGCACGCTCGCGGCGTGATGACTACATTCAAGTTTGCTTCTTCAACTTGTCGCGCAGCCGGGCGGCACGTTCATAATCCTCAGCGGCGATCGCCTCCTGCAGCTGTTCCTGCAGCGTCGCGGCAATATGGTATTGCTTCCGCAGCGTCTCCTCAACGTGGCGCAGGTGCTGCACCATGCGGTCTTCGTCCATTTCCTCTTCGCGTTGATAGAACGTGAAAAACTCACGCAGCCGCACTAGCCCCTGATGAATCTCGTTGACCGCCCGCTCCGGCGTGTTGTTCTCTACTTCCAGAGCCGCGGCCGCCTGCGTCCGTTGAAACAAGACGAAGCCGCGATACTGTTCATGTGCGTGCAGGTATTCCTCGCTGGGCGAATGGCGCTTGACGAAATCCATGAACGCCAGCGTATGATCGGCGTCCTTGATCGCCCGCTCATACTGGCGTAGCGCCAGCCAGCACATGCGGCGATGGTAATATTGCAGAAACTCGCGGTCCGCGTCCTGGCATTGCTCCTCGCTGAGGGCGAATTTCGTTTGCGACTTGCGCGCCAGGCGAGCTTGTTCCTTCAAGTAATCATGATAGGTCGCGTGACCGTGCGGGCTGGCGCCGTCAGGCCGGCCGGCCGTTTCCAGTTGCAAGACGCCGAGGTCCACACGTAGCTGGATGACCTGCCGGCCATCCCGCGCCTGCACGAGCCGGGCCTGCGCCACACCGGGTTGGTATTCCCAGTTCTCCAGGATGAGATCGATGTCCTGATTCACTACGCTTCTCCCGCTTGCATGGATCATGAAAACTCACTTCATCTTACCCGATTCGACAAGGGGGCAACAACGGAGAATCAATGAGACATGAAGGTTTTCGCCGTAAGATCATTCGAAATCGGCAGTTTCGCCGCGTCACTCACCGCAGAGAACGCCCAGATCGCAGAGAAATGATATCAGCCAACGACTTTGCGTAAATCTTCTTATGCCAAGCCCAAAGATAACGAAAACCTCAACATTACTCTTCTCTGCGGTCTCGGCGATCTCTGCGGTGAGCAATCTCGGCTAATTGCGCCGCGCCAGCTCCGCGGTCACGCGTTGATACTCCGCCTGCTCGACCGGGTGAAGTTGTTGCGCGGTCAGTCCGAGATCGTTCGCTTGACGAAGTGCCGCCTGTGCGGACGGGATGTTGCGAGCACGTTCTTGCACGCGGCAAAGGTGGAACAGCCGCGTCGGCGTCGGCGCTTCATTGACGACGCGCTGCAGATCGCGCAACGCCGGTTCGATGCGGCCCAGGTTCAATTGCACGATGGCGCGCGTATCAAGCAGTTCGGGACGCTGCCCGTATTTCGCCACCGCGCGTTCGATCAACGTCAACGCTTCCGCGGCCGTGTCCGCTTTCTGGCCGAGCAGCCAGGCGAGGTTGTTCAGCGCAACAAGGTTGTTCTCGTTTTCCTTGAGAACCTCGCGGCACAGTTTTTCGACGTCGTCATATTTGCCCTGCATTTCCATCAGATCGGCCAGGTGAAGCCGCACCGGCGCATCTTTGGGGTCTTTTTGCATGGCTTCGCGCAGCGACGATTCCACGCGCTGACGTTGCTTGGCCCAGTGATCGAACTTCGTCGGCTGCGCTTCGCTCGGCTTGTTGGTGCGCAGGATCGCGACAACGGCGGCGTTCGCTTCGTTGTAATGAGCGCCGGTTTGTCGGACCTCTTCGCACAGATCGACGGCGTCGCGATAATTGCCGAGCCGGCCGTGCAAGTTCGCGAGTAAGAGCTTGCGAACCGGCGACACTCCGGTTTGCTCGGCATAGCCCGTCAACAGGGCGATCGCCTGCGTGCCGAGGCCGCGCTGTTCTTGCATCTTCGCCCGCAGCTCGATCGAGCCGAAGCCGCCGGGCAACGCCTTGCGTTCGCGTTCGATGGTTTCCAGGCGAACGATCATCTGCTCGGCTTCGGTGTATTCATGGCGCTGAATGAGCTGCTGCGCGGCGTATTGCAGGAAGCGCGGGTTCTTCGGTTGCGAGGTGATGAGCGTTGCCAGCAGGCCGCGGGCCTTGGTCCAGTTCGCCTCATCGCCGCCTTTGCCGGCGGTCAGCGGAAGTTGCTGCACCAATAGCCGCGCGAGCAGGAATTGATCTTCGGGCGGGAGGGCATTTTTTTTCTGCAGTGCTTCCAGCTGGGTGATTGCCGCGCCGCGCAGGCGATGATGCGCGATCGTGCCGAGCAACTTGCCTTGCAGGAGGTGCTCATCCTGAGCGTCGGCGAACTTGGTGTTCGGCGCGAGGCCGTTGTCGTCCACGGCGAGGCCGACGATTTGCAGCGCCTCGGCGGTTTTCGCAGGCCGATTTTGCCGCACCAGGGCGAGCGCCAGGCCGCGGCGGGCGGCGTTCACGTCGTCCTCGCTGGCACGGATTTTTCGCTCCGCCAATTTCCGATAGAGCTTTTCCGCTTCGCCAAAGCGGGCGACGCGCATCTGAAAGTCCGCGGCGGCGCGATGAATCGGCGCCGACGCCGGCTGCTTCTCCAGCGCGGCCTTGTGGCTCTCGGCGGCGTCTACCAGAAATCCCGCCAGCTCGTAACACATGGCCAGCGCGCTATCCACGCGATCCGCGGGCAACGCGTTCTTCGTGTTGTCAATCTCCGTGCGCGCGGCGCTATGCTGCCCGTTGCCGATCAGGTGACGCACCAGGCCGATCCGCGCCTCCGGCTGTTCGGGCGCCAGCGCCACGGCTCGGCGCAGCGCCTTCTCGGCGTCATCGGGATTCTGGCCGCCCATCGACAGCACCTGGCCCATCCACAGATGATCTCGGTAGTTCGTCGAATTGCTGGCCACGATTTGCCTGATGAGATACTCCGCTTTCTTGAAATCGCGGCGATTGACGGTGTGAGCCACATAGTAACGCACGATTTCGTCCGTGGTTCCCTGTTGTTTTTGCATGCGCGCCAAAAGCTGTTCGACTTCATCGTGCCGCTGTGCCTGGCTGAGAAGGATGAGCAATTGCTTGACGGCATGCGGATCGCGGCTGCCCAGATCGACGGCGCGGCGATAGTTGGCGATCGCTTGATCGGGCCGGCCCTGGAGTTCATCGAGGTCGGCGCGAACCTGGATGATCGGATGCCAGTTGGGCCGCTGCGCCGCCGCCACGGTTAACAGATGCCGCGCCGCGTCGAGGCCGTCCTTCTTGCCCTTGCGCGCGGCGTGAATGAGCCGCATCGCTTCGCCGAAGCTCCAGTCGGGTCCGCCGGCGTTGTCGCCTTCAAGTCGCTTGATTTCATCGAGCACCTTGCGGGCCAGGACATCGTCATCTTGCAAGAACGCGAGTTCGAGCATTTGCATGCGAATCCGCACATCCTGCACGTGCATCGGCAAAACCAGGACGCGCGCCAGCACGCGCGCCGAGTCCACATACTTGCCCGCGTAGTAATGCGCTTCCGCCAGCGCTTGCAACAACGGACCCCGTTCACGCGGCTCGAAGCGGGCCAGTTCGTTCTCCAGCCGCAGCAGTGCCGCGTCGCCTTGAACGTCACGTTTCTGCGCGTAGTAATGGATTTGCGCATGACGGAAGTCGGCCTTGTCCTTGAAGCGCTCTTCGGCCGTCTTCATCAAGGTTTCGCCGTCCTTGCCGTCCGCAAACGCCAACAGTGAAACCCACGGCTCATGCCGATTGGGATTCGCCTGAACGAGTTCTTCCAGGAGCGCCTTCGCCTTCGCCTTGTCGCCTTGAATGAAGTGCCATTCGGCGCGCAGCAGCGCGGCATCCATTGACTTACCCGCCGCCCTTTCGAGGCGGTCTATCTCGTCGCCGATCTTTTTGTGCTCCTTGGCGTTCGACGCGGACGCACGCAGCAAGAATCGCACATATTCGATGCGGCGCTTGGTCGATTCCTGGGCATCCTTCGTCAAGCCGATCAGTTCATGATAAATCTGCAGCGCCTCGGCGTTTTGACCCAGCGCAGCGCGCGCGCCGGCGACGCCGCGCCGCGCCAGCAGCGACTTCGCATCCCCTTGCATCGCCCGTTCATACGCGGCCAACTGCAACATCGGTTCGTCTAGCTGCTCGTAGCAGACGCCAAGATACAGATCGACCTGGAACGCGAGTTCTTGCGTGTTCTTGAGCGCGGGCCGAAGCTTCTCGAGCTGGCGGGACGCTTCGAACCAGCGGCCGCGCTGCATCTGGGCGCGTGCGTCGAGATAATCGGCGGAGAGCGGATTGACCTCGCGAATCGGGACGCCGATCTTTTTCGCCTCGTCGAGGTTGTTGTCATCGAGCAGAAAATTCGCCAGGCTCCAGCGCAATTCGAAACGATGTTCCTTTTTGACCGCTTCCAATCCCTGGCGCAGCATGGCAATCGCGTCGGCGCGTTTGCCGTTTTCGCCGTGAATGCGGGCCAGCGCCAGGTACAAGCGCGGCTCCGCGGGATTCTGTTTCAGGCCATCCTCAAGGTAGCTCATCGCGATGCGCGTGTTGCCTTTTTCCTGAGCGTGCTGGGCCGCGAGGCTGAGGACCGCGGCGTCGTGAGGGGATTTCTCCATGGCCGCGAGCACGAGGGTCTCGATTTCATTCGCGTAGATCGGCTCCTTGCCGAAATCGAGATGCTTCAGAAGCGCGACGAGCCGCGTGTATGCATCAACCAGGCCGGTGTCGAGCTTGAGCGCCTTGCGATACGCGTCCGCGGCCTGGCTGGGCCGATTCTGCGCTTCGTGCCATTGCCCAGTGAGCAACGCGACCGGCGCCGATGCGGGGCCGTTTTTTTCGAGATAAGCAAGATGCTCCTTGGCTGCATCAAAGGAACGACCGGCGATCAACGTCTCGGCCAGACGAATGCGCAATTCGTGGCGTTGCGGATCCTTCGCGAGCACCTGTTCGATGACGAAACGAGCGCGGGCGCGCCGCTGGGGCGACGTCGCCATCCGCGGATCGGACAGGATCATGCCGAGATGTTCGCGCGATTCCAGATCGTCGCGGACAAACTCCAGGTAACGCCCCAGATATTTGGCGGCGCGATCAAGCTTGCCCTCCTTCTCCGCCTGGCTCGCTTGCCAAAGAAGCGCGTCGGCAATGTTGCCCGCTTGCAGACGATGAAGACCAAAAATCGCGCCGCCGAAAAGCGCAACCGCGATGACGAGAATGACGAACAGCCTGGTGTTGATCTTGCGCATGAGGACCTCGTTCAGCACGTTGTTTGCGGCCATCAGCGAAGGGAACTCGCCGAAAAAGCGCGGTGCATTACGATCGTAATGGAGGAGGGGAGGGTTTCCTTGACGCCGGGTTGCCTGATCACTGTTGCCGGAAACTTCGAGAAGAGGAGTGCAATCACCGCCTGCGTTTAGCGTTCGCACGGGCGGTGCGAACGCCAAACGACAAGCGTTTGGATGACAATATCAGGCTTCGACTTGAGCCTTCTTCATGCGGCGACGAACGAGGACGACCAGCGGCACGCCGAGGCCGGCCAACAGGAGCGAGGCGGGTTCCGGCGTCCCGTTCGGCGGTGGGTCGCCCGAACCGCCGGGGCCTTCGGTCGGCTCAATCGTCACGACGGCCTGGATCGAGCCCGGAGCGCCGCCCGGTTGACCCGGAGGCGTGAAGCTCGAAATCCCCACCGTGTACTTGCGCCAACCCACATCGTCGGCGCCGAGAACGAACTCGGCCGTCGACGGCGAGGTCCACGAATTGGTGCCAGGCAGGAGGCTCTTCGTGGTGACGTTGGTCGCGTTGAACAGACCGGCGAAGTTGACGCTTTCGCTGATCTTCGCGCCTGCCGAGCCGCTGCCGGTCGCCTTGACGTCGGTGAACGTGACGCCCAGACCGAACGGGACGTTCGAGAAGCTGTCGGGCGAATCGTCCGCGGCCGTGCTGGCCGTCGTCAGGTTGTAGATGATAATGCCGGAGGCGCCGCTCGCGACGCCGCTCGAACCCGTGAACTTGATCGACGAAGTCATGATCGGGTTGTTGTTGTTGAAGATTTCCGTGTCCGTGGCGGAGTAACCCCACGGAATGTTGTCCGCGCGAACGCTCGTGCCGGCAGCGAGCAGCCCCGCGAGGGCAACCACGAACCATGCGACTAACGACTTTCTCATCTCTGGCATCCTTTCCATCTGTTCGAAGGGGGAAAAAGACCTAGACATTTTTACTTATACCTCCGTTTTCGGTCCCACCCTCAGCTCGAATGCGTGCGGCCAATCGTGGTGCTCGTTCAAGCGTCATGCTTGCTGAGGCATTACCACACGGGCGGCATGGTAATTGAAAATCGAGAATCGAGTCAAGGCCAAGAATCGCCGTGCAAACCACGGTTTTTTCGAGCCCGGGCGCGAGCACAGGCGAATTTCACTCGAATGTCTTGGATCGCATATCACCTCTCTTCCATTGGCGAGGGAACGATGCACGGGCGCTCTGCAGAATCTGGGCGACCTGAAGTCGCTTCGCCCGTTTCGAGCAGTTCACGAAATAGCTTCGCATACTGCCGGGCTTGCGCCTCGAACGTGAAGCGATCGCGCACCCGGTAGTAGCCGCTCATGCCCATCGTTTCGCGCAAACGCGTATGGCTCAACAGCGAATGAATGCGTTGTGCCAGCGCGGAGGCGTCGCCGGGCGGGACCAGATAACCGCTTTGGCCGTCCTCGATCACTTCCGGCGTGCCGCCCACCGCAGTCGCGACGACCGGAACGCGGGCCGCGAACGCTTCGAGAACCACGTTCGGCAATCCCTCCGTGTACGACGGCAAGGCAAACACATCGAAGTTCGGCAGCCAGCGATCGAGATCGTTGCGGAACCCGGCGAGGACGAAATGGTCTTGCAAGCCGCAGTCGGCAATCTGCCGCGCCAGCTCCGCATGCAGGGGACCGTCGCCAAAGAGGAGGAAGCCTGCCTGCGGGCACGAAAGCACGACCTCCGCAGCCGCGTCCACGAGATGACGAAAGCCCTTCTCCGGACTGAAACGCCCCGCGGCGCCGACCAGATGCGAGCGAGGCGACGTGAAAAACGATTGAAGGAAAGTCCGGCCCGGCTCATCGGGATCGCCGAAGCGATCCGTGAAGATCGCATTGCGAATGACGCACACGTTTTCATCGCGCACGCCGGCGGCACGCACCTTGACGGCCTGGGCTTCGGAGACGCAGACGACGCGATCCATCCAGCGCAGGCTGAAGCGATCAACGCGTTCATACATCCGCACCTTCCAGGTCGCCCCCGTCCAGCCGCGCGAGACCGACACAACGGGAATACGCATGCGGCGCGCCGCGGGCCGGCCGAGCAAATCGGCCTTGTAGCCGTGGCAGCACAAAAGATCGATGCCGTAGTGCGTCAGCTTGTCGGCGATCTCGCGGATCGCCGCGAAAAAATGCGGCGCGTTGTTGAATAACGCCTCGGCGACGAAGCCGTGGCGCTGCATTTCGTCGAGGAACGGCTGGCTCAAGCCGCGTTCCGGAAACGAAAAGAACATCGACTGCAGTTCGTCGGACTGGCACAGCGCCAGGCCGAGCATTTGTCGTTCCGGTCCGCCGAAAAACGGGGACGCCGTCAAATGTGCGATGCGCATCCTTGCGCCTCCCTTTTCGCTTGGGGCGATGCGTCCGCGCATTCACCGCAAACGACCTGGTAAATCTGTTCGTATCGCGCGACCATGCGGCGAATGTCGAAATCGTGTTCGACGCGGCGTCGCCCGCTGTTTCCCAGGCGATGCGCCAGATCGTCGTCCGTGTGCAGGCGCACGAGCGCCGCCGCCAGCGCATGCGGATCGCGCGGCGACACCATCAACCCGTTATCGTCATCGAGAACCTCAGGGATGCCGCCCACGTTCGTCGCCACGCACGGCAATCCGGTCGCCATCGCCTCGAGCAACGTCAACGGCACGCCTTCGGAGATCGACGAAAGCACGAACATCCGCGCCTGTCGCAGAAGCGCCGGTACATCGCACGTGAGGCCGACGAAGCGCACATGATTGGTGATGCTCAACTCGCTGGCAAGTTGGCGCAACGGCGACATCTCCGGACCGTCGCCCGCGATGTCGAGGCGGAAAGCCGGCGTCGTTCGAACCACGATCGCGACGGCTTGCAGGAGCGTCGCAATGTCCTTGTCCGGGCACAAACGCGCCACAATGATGGCCGGTCCGTCGAGACGTGGCCCGGCGAAAGCGTACTGCCGCGTGTCGATGCCGTTGTGGAGCGTGCTGACGCGATTGGCCGGCACGCCTTGTTCGCGCGCCAGGCGAGCGCTGTCTTCCGAGACGCAAACGAAGCGATCGACGAGGCGTGCCGACAGCGCCGTCAGCCAAATCTGCCTGCGCGAGTTGTTCGTGCTGCGGCCATGCTTGGTGTGAATGACGCCGGCCACACGCGCTAGCCGGCCCGCGGGCGCGCCGTAAATCAACGGACGATCGTTGTGCGTGTGGACGATGTCGGTTTGCCAATGTCGCAGAAGTTTCGCGAGCCGCAACGGCAAACGCATGTGCAGACCCGGGGCGATATCGAGCGCCTCGACGGGCCAACCGTTTGCTTCGATTTCGTCCGCCAGGATCCCGCGTGTGCCGAGCGAGACGAAGCGCAGCTCGAAGCGATCGCGATCCGCGTGCTTCGCGAATTCGACGAGCAGCTTTTCCTGGCCGCCCATGTCGAGGCAGCCGGTAACGTGCACGACGCGCAAACGCCGGGTCATCGCACGGCCTCCTGCATGGATTCGGTAGTTGCGACTTGCTGAGCGACGCCATTCGTTGGCCCGCTTCGACCAATGAGCGAGTCGAGATAACCCGCAAGCGCGCCGGTCAAGTTTTCGCGCGTGAATTGACGGACGCGAATATCGTCGCTTGCGGTTTCGCGCGCCTGAATCGCCTCGACCAGTTCACCAACGGCTCGACGAATCTGCGCAACGTCCGTCGGCAATGCGACGCGATGCAGGACGCCGCTCGCACGCAAGATATTCGCGGTATCGCCATCCGATTCGGCCAGCGCCAGGATCGGCCGGCCGGCGCCGAGGTATTCATAAAGCTTCGCGGGCACGCCGATGGTGCGGCCGGGGCTGTCGAAGAGCACGAGAATGTCGGCAACCTGCATCGCTTGAAGCGTGTCCCGATAATCGCGCTGGCCCTCGAAGGTCACGAAGTCGGTCCAGCCACGTTCGCGCATCAGCGTCGGGCCGTCGTTGGATTCGCAACGGCCAAGCAATTGCAGTCGCCATTTCTCGCCGGCTGCGTTTCCGTCCGCCAGCGCCTGAAATAATGGCGCCGGATTTCGCCCCGCGTAAATCTCCCCCGCGTGCAACAAGCGAACGCAAGGATCCTCGCGCAGCTCGCACTCGAACAGACGCGGCTGCGGATCGTAGCCGTTTGTGAGCGTGACAATCTTGGCGCCGTCATCGGGATAGGCGCCTTGATAAAGCCGGCGTACGTTCGGCGCATT
>Ga0105340_1000943_pt1 | contig 13424 bp, 13 predicted proteins | sample EasRivMeERMLT700_FD_89676 | JGI IMG/M metagenome (GOLD analysis project Ga0105340, IMG submission 89676) | Soil microbial communities from meander-bound floodplain in the East River, Colorado, USA - East River MetaG ERMLT700 | ecosystem: Environmental > Terrestrial > Soil > Floodplain | place... | reverse complement strand
GCGGCCCTGCCCTTCGCCGGCCAGTGAGCCGTGGTTGGCGTTGGCGATCCAATCCTTGATGTGAAAGTGCACGAGCCATTGCTTCGACGCGTGCCAACCTTCCCACGGGTCGTAGCCGCAGAAGACGAAGTTCGCCGGATCATGCACGGCGCCGATCGTCTCCGGGCCGAACGATTGCCGCAGCGTCGTCATCAAGTCGTGCACGCGATTGGGCGAATCGCCGAAGATGCGATGCTCGTTCTCGTGAATCAGGCGCACGCCGGCCTTCTTCGCGAGTTCGCACTTTTGCATCATTCGGCTCATGACTTCATCACGCCATTTGGAGAAGTATGCACGCTCCCCACCAAGACCACGCTTCACGCGGACGACGTCGCCTTTTTCCCAGTCGTAGTTGTCGGGCGGATAGTAGCTGAAGATGCGGATGTTCTGCGTGCCGAAGACGCCGCAAAGCTCGATCGCGCGTTTGAACTTGACCAGGTGCGGCTCGAACGGATCGTCGATCTTGATCTTGCCGATCGGCGAACCGATGGCGCTGAGCTTGAAGCCGTTGTCATCGAGCAGCGTCTTGAAGTCGTGGATTTGCGAATCGCTGAGCGCGAGCACATTGGTTGCGTAAATCGAGCGGAACTCGATGTGGCGAACGCCGCACGAACTGAGGACATCAATTTGCTTTTGCGGATCGGGATCGATTTCGTCGGCGAAGGCGCTGAGGGTGAACATGGTGTTGCCCAGTTGTTTACGTTTAGCGCTCGCTTGGCCCCGCGAGCGCTAAACGGGAAAATCAAGGTAACTTCTTCGCCGGCGTCGGCGGCCCCGGAATGAGGACGATGACTTCCGGATTGAGTACCCGCAGAAACGCCTGGGCCGGCGTGTTTCCGTCGGCGCTGACGGCGACAACGGCGTCCTTCTTCAGGCGGTTCCAGACCTCTTCGATCGGCAATTGTTTGCCATCGGTCGTGATGGCGCGGCTATTGGCGACGTTGAATAAGGAAATCTGATGCTCCATCACGGGGACGAATCTTGTTTCCGTAATGGTCTCTTGCTTGCCATTGACGATGACCACACGTTGAACGTTCTGCGGGACGAGTTTGACGACGGTTTCGAGAAAGAAAATCTCGCTCTTCATTTTGTCAATCTTGTTGACCACCTTGAACGTCGGCGGCGGCCCGAAGGGCGCGGCCGGTTGTGTATGCGCAACCACCGTTGCCGTCAGCAATGTGGCCAACGTTAGAAGGCTTTTCATGGACGGCTCCTCATTTAGGTTGTGGTTCGAGCTTGGGTAGCGCGGGAATGGCAACGAGCGTTTCCGCATTCAATGAACGCAAGAACGCGGCGCTCGGCGTTTCAAAGTTTCCGCTGATGGCGACGACGGTGTTTTTTTGCAGACGTTTCCAGACCTCGTCAATCGCCAGTTGCTTGCCGTCCGGCGTGATGACGCGACTGGCGGCGAGATCGTAAATGGTGTCCACTTCGACGAAGCGGAGCACGGTCTTATATTTGGTAACATCTCTGGCCACGCCATTGAGGAAGACTCGCTCAACGTACGGCACCATTTCCTTAACCGTTGTCGTTTGCACGAGAATCGCGTGCCCCTTGTCGGGCGTCGTCTTGCGAACGTAAGCAAACGACGGCGCGGGACCCGGCGATGGCGCGGGTTGCGCCGATGCGCCTGCGGCGGTCATTAACGTCAATGTCAATGCCATTCGTCTCATGAGAGCCTCCCCGGCTAGGTTATGAAACCCGCGCGATCGCGACTGCCCAGGCATCAGGGTTTCTGAACCAGCGCCAGTTTTGCTTTGGCAGCAAGAAAAGTACGTTCGCCACCGACCGAGAATCGAATCTTCAGCTTCTGCAACGCCCCCTGGCCGGTGACATTGGTAATCTGGCCGACGCCATACGCGTCATGCTGGACCAAGGCGCCGACCGCATAGCCTTGAGGTTCGGCGTCGTCGAAAAAATCATGCTTCTTCTTCGTCGAAGTCGCGGCAAAACCGGTGTCATACCAGCCGTCGCTCGCCGGCGTGGTCCGCTCGCGCCATTGGTCCGCCGCGGGGCGATAATGACCGCTGCTCGACGACAGATCGATGCCTTCCACGTCCCCTTCCGGCAACTCCTGTAGGAAGTCGCTCGGAATTGTGTACAACGTCTGCCCGCGGAACTCGCGCATGCGAGCATACGACAGGTACGCCTCCTGCTGCGCTCGTGTGATGCCGACGAACGCGAGGCGACGTTCCTCCTCGAATTCGGCTTCATTGTTCAAGCTGCGTTCGTGCGGCAAGATGCCTTGCTCCACGGCCATGATAAAGACGACCGGGAATTCCAGTCCTTTCGCGGCGTGCAACGTCATCACGGAGACGCAATCTTGCTTCTCGTCCCAACCATCCAAATCGCTGGCGAGCGTGATGTTCTCCAAGAAATCGCTGATGGTGCGGCTATTGTCCTCAACGTGAAACTGATGCGCCGCCGTGACGAGTTCCTCGACGTTGGCGAGCCGTTGCTGATCTTCGGGATCGCCGGATTCCTTGAGCATGCGACGATAACCGCTGCGATCGATGACTTGCCGCATGACCTCGTCCGGCGTGGCTGACAACGTATCGCGCAGCTCGGCCATCAACTTGGCGAACGTCTTGAGTCCCGTCGCGGCCTTGCCTTTGATGGCGGGGACCTTGTCCACCTGCTCGGCGGCGCTGAGCAGACTCATCTCGCGCGGGCCCGCATAGTTTTGCAGATGTTCGAGCGATGTCTTGCCAACCCCGCGAGCTGGCTCATTGACGGCACGCAAGAACGACAGATCGTCGCGCGGATTCAAGAGCAGACGAAGATACGCAAGCACGTCGCGGTTTTCCTTGCGTTCGAAGAACGCGACGCCGCGCACGATCTGGAACGGCACGCGTTGCCGGACGAACGCGGTTTCCAGCGAACGGGATAACGCGTTCAATCGCATGAGAATCGCGAAGTCGCGAAAATGGCGCTGGCCGGCGTCAACGGCGTCGCGAATTCGCTTGACAATCAGGTCGGCTTCTTCCAGGCCGGTCTCGCAGAGAAGAACGCCGACTTTCGAGCCTTCGATATTCGACGTGTACAACGCCTTCGCCTTGCGATGGACATTGTGCGCAATCAGGTGGTCCGCGACGCGCAAGATCGATTTCGTACTGCGAAAATTCTCGCCCAGCGTGATGACACAAGCTTGCGGGAAATCACGTTCGAAGTCGAGGATATTGCGCAGATCGGAGCCGCGGAAGCGATAGATCGATTGATCCGGATCGCCGACGACGCAAAGATTCGGATGGTCCATCGTCAAGCCGCGGGCGATGGCGTACTGTGCCTTGTTCGTGTCCTGATATTCGTCGATCAAGACGTAGCGAAAGCGCGCGTCGAGCTCGGCACGCAGGTCGGCGTCGTTCTTGAGAGCTAGGGCCGGCCAGAGCAGCAAGTCGTCGAAATCGAGCGCGTTCTGATCGCGCATCTTCTTCTCGTACACCGGATACACCTGGGCGACGATCTGCTTGAAATAGTCGCTCGCCTGTTTTTCGTACTGTCCGGGCAGCAAGAGCTGGTTCTTGGCCTTGCTGATCGCGCCTTGAATCGCGTCGGGCGTAAAGCGAATGTTGTCGATCTGGGCCGATTCCACCGCGGTCTTCACCACGCGCACACGGTCCGCTTGATCGTAGATCGTGAAGTTGCGGTCAAGGCCCAAGCGATCCGCGTACTGGCGAAGGAGCCGCACGCCGAACGCGTGGAACGTGCTGATCCAGACGCGGCTGCCGGGCATCATCGCGTCGATGCGCTGGCGCATTTCGCCGGCGGCTTTGTTGGTGAAGGTGATCGCGAGAATTTGCGATGCCGGCACGCCTTGGTGGATCAGATGCGCGACGCGGCAGGTGATGACGCGCGTCTTGCCGCTGCCGGGACCGGCGAGAACTAGCAGCGGCCCTTCCATGTGCAATACGGCTTCGCGTTGGCTTTCAGTCAAATTGGCAAGGATTTCGTCGAACTCCTGCGGCATCGTGCGAGGCTCCTTGACGAGTTTGGTGTCCACTATATTGTACAGACGAAAACAAACAGCGAACAATTGGCGTTTCGTGCGTCAAGAAAGCACGGATTTCGGTTTTGCCCGTTTCAGCGCTTGGCCTCTTGATCGCGGAATGCACGGCGCAGGGCGCGGCCAAGCCGCAGTCATTTCCAATTCGAAGCGGAGGGCTTGGTTCACAATCAGAAACTCTCTGCGTTCTCTGCGCCTCTGCGTTTCTAAAAAAGGGCATGCCGTACCGTCTGTGAAGGGCACCCAATTTAGAAACGCAGAGACGCAGAGAACGCAGAGGCCAGAATCGCAAATCCTTGTTGGATCATTAGTAGCATGTCGGTGGATGAAATTCGGAATCAAGTCGTCGTGTTCCTTCCCTTTCGCGGAAAATCCAAACGCCAAACACCCTACTCCTCCGCTTTCAGATGCTTGAGCACATCCATCGTGCTGATGACGCCGACCAGCACGCCCGCATCGTCAACGACGAACAGATGATGCACACGCAGGCCGACCATGTCGTTGACCACGCGGCCTACCGGCGTGTCGGGCGAGACCGCGAAAACGGCGGGGGTCATCAAATCGGCGACCGTCGCCTTGCATACCGGCGGCGCGTCGGCGTCCTGCGTCGGTTCGAACTGATAATCGGGTCCGCCCGCGCGATGCTTGGCCTGTTCTACTTGATGAACCAGCAGGTCGGATCGGCTCACGACTCCGATCGGCCGGCCCGCTTGATCGATCACCGGCGCCGCGGTGATGGCTTTGTCCGTGAACAACGACATCACTTCATTGGCGCTGGCTTCCGCGCGGATGGAAATCGGGTCCGGCGTCATGAGATCCGCGGCCAACTGCGCGTGCAGAGTTAGCGCGGCCGATGATTTCTGGATAGTGGACACCATCGCTGACCTCCTTCGCTTGGGTTGTGGTTGATTCTCGTTTCTCGGTCAATGCACGGTTTCTTCGTGCGACGATGACGGCATGTGCACGGCCGGCGGCCGCGCTTGTTCCGCGCGGGCGACGGCCGCGAGGATGTCCATGCTGGAGACGACGCCGATCGGCCGCTGCGAATTCCGATCGACGACAATAACGCGATGAACATGCGCGTCCATCATCATGCGTGCCAGCTCCCCGATCTTGACATTCGGATGCGCCAGCACCGGATCCTTGGTCATGCAGCCATCGACCGTGCCGGTCAATTCCCCGACATCCTCTGGAATCTGCCAGGAGGTGCAGAGCACCTCGCCGGATGCGGATCGGCGTTTGCCGGTGTGCTCCTCCTTCATCCAGTGCATGAAGTCGGTCGCCGACAGGACGCCGATGCAGCGCCCGTTTTCGTCAACGACCGGCGCCCCCGTGACGCCGGCGCGAGCGAGCATGCGAGCCGCGCCTTGAAGGGTCATCTCGCGTGGAATCATGATCACGTAGTGCGACATGATTTCCGCGGCACATTGGGTCAGCAGCGATTTCGCGGTATCGACCATGAAACATCTCCTTCCGCAGTGGATTCGTTCGAGCCAGCGATTAGGAGATTGCAAAGCACATGCCAACGCATGGGATGGCGAAAGAACATCGGCCGTTTGATATTGGGGCGTCAAATGACGCAAGAACCGGTAGATCGCGAATCTTTCGCACAGAGATGGGCGGATTTGACACAGCGGGCGACGGCGACGCATCCAACCTTGAGAAATCGATTCTCAACATTCACAAACGTGGCTCGACCTGTCTCTCCGTATCCTGACACGAATTCGCGTCATTGTCAACGGGCGTCTTTTTGATCGGTTCATACGGAAAGACGACCCAGAAGAAAACGCCGACGATGAGCGCCAACACAACTCCGCCGATGGCGCTCATGACGACGGTTGTCAACGCCGCGCTATCGGCGCCTTGAATCGCGATGCGGGCCGAGGTCGCGACGTTGAGGAACATCATCGTCGCGAAAAATCCAACGACGAAGCCGATGCAGGCGCGAACCAGGACGTAGCCGAATGGCCGCAGCGTGCGCTCGGGTTGCGATGACACAACGGGCTCGACCGGCGCGACGGTGGAGTCCGGGCGCAAAGGACTCCTGTACTGCGGCCATCCCTCGGAGTAACCACCGGTTTGCGTCTCATTCGCGGCGCATTTCCAGCATTCGGCGAATTTGTCGTCGTGCTGTTCGCTGCAACGCGGGCAGATCCACATCGCGATTTTCCTTTCCAAGCCTGAAGTCCAAGTTATGCTTGCGCTTTCTTGACAGCACCGAAGGTGCGCGATGTTAAAGCCCAGGGCAACGCCCTGGGATACGGCGTCAATGCAACAAAAGCCCCGAAGGGGCGCGATGATCTACTCCAAGGTTCGATTGCGCCCCTTCGGGGCTTTCATCGACGTTGTATCGTCTTTCCCAGGGCGTTGCCCTGGGCTTTAACATTTTCGCACCTTTGGTGCTCGCAACGGCCCCAGGGCGTTGCCCTGGGCTTTAACATTTTCGCACCTTCGGTGCTCGCAACGGATCAACTCAAATGCGAACGTCCAACGTCGAATGCGACCTTCGCTTACGCTTCAGGCTCGGACATTCAAAAAATCACTTCGGCGCCACCATCGGCCGCGGCAAATGATACCACGCCCGATTGCACTCCGCCAACTCGTCCGCGTCCAGCGTCACCTTCACCGACGCGAGGCTCGCGTCGAGCTGCTCCGGCTTGCTGGCGCCGACGATCGCCGACGTGATGCCCTTCTGCGCCAGCACCCACGCGATCGCGACTTGCAGGATCGACTTGCCGCGCGGCTTGAAGAACTTCTCCAGATGCTGCACCGCTTCGAGCTGGGCCTGCTGCCAGTAGCGTTCGCGATAGAGATCGCCGGTCTTGCCGATCGAGAAACGCGTCTTCTCCGCCGGCGGCGCTTCGAGCGATTGATAACGCCCCGTCAAGAAGCCGCCCGCCAATGGATTATACGCAATGACGCCGACCCCCTGATCGCGGCAGAGCGGCAACAGCTCCGCCTCGATGTCGCGAAACAGCAAATTGTACCGCGGCTGCACGCAATCGAACCGCGCCCAGTCGTGCGCCGCGCTGACGCCGATCGACAGCGCGACCATCCACGCCGGGAAGTTCGAGCAGCCGAGATAACGCACCTTGCCCTGGCGAACCACGTCATCAAGAGCACGCATCGTCTCCTCGAGCGGCGTGTCGGGATCGAAGCTGTGCGGCTGATAGAGATCGATGTAATCGGTCTGCAAGCGGCGCAAGCTATCGTCCACCGCCTGGATGATGTGCCGGCGCGACAGCCCCTCGTCGTTGGCGTCCGGCCCGACTTTCATGCGGCACTTGGTCGCCAAGACGAAGCGATCGCGTTGCCCCTTGAGCCAGCGGCCGACGATCTCCTCGGTGCGTCCCGCGGTCTCGACGCTCGGCGGCACCGGATAAACGTCGGCGGTGTCGAAGAACGTGACCCCCTGCTCAGAAGCCTTGGACATGATCGCGAACGACGTCTTCTCGTCGCACTGATAGCCGAAGGTCATCGTGCCCAGACAGATTTCGGTCACCTTGAGCCCGGTGCGGCCCATGCGGACGGTTTTCATGAAGGTTCCTCAAAAACAGATGAAGCCCCGGGGGTGAGGTACTCCGAACCTCGGGGATCGGAGTACTTCACCCGGGTGGTTTATTAGAAATCGAGTTCTTTCACAACGGAGTTAGCGTTTTCGCGGCGAGTGGTTTACAATTTTGGGTTGGTGGGTCGTTGTGCTCCTGTCCGCCAACGGAGGATCGCCGATGACATGCAAAACAGGCATCTGTCGCATCGGGGGCGCGATTGGCGCCGCGATCATTCTGATTGGTTCAATTTCATTCGGCTACTTCTCCTTGCAGGACCGCAAGCCGACGCACCAACCGCCGCCGTCGCGCGATTGGCCGATGTTCGGCGGCACGCCGGCGCGCAACATGGTGAATCTGCATGAGAAAAACCTGCCGGCGACGTGGTCATTTGCGAAAGGCCAGCAAAAGAATGTTCGTTGGTCCGTTAACGTCGGGACTCGCAGTTACGGAGGCCCAATCGTCGCGGGTGGCAGGGTCTTTGTTGCCAACTCACAACCGAATGCGAGAAAAGACGATCATCAGGCGGTCATTTCTGCCTTCCGCGAATCCGATGGCAACCTTGTTTGGCAAAACAAACACGACCATCCCACAGCCAAACGCGGATGGTTGGTCCATAGCGTCCCGTCAACGCCAGCCGTGGACGGTGATGTCCTCTATTATCTCACACCGTATTCTCAAGTTGTTTGCGCCGAATGTGCAACAGGCCGAATCCGATGGCAGTTTGATATGGGCGAGGAGCTCAAGGTATTTTCGGCCGATGCTTCGTGTGAAACGCCGCCCCTCGCAGCGCCGCTGGTCGTCGGAGATCTTGTCTTCGTGACGACCGGCAACGGCCAGGCCTGGGGTGAAGACAAACGCCCCCCTCCCACAGCGCCAAGCTTCATCGCCTTGCACAAGAAAACCGGCAAGTTGGCATGGCAAAGCAATCTACCCGGGGCCAACACGATCGTCGGCGAATGGGCCAGTCCTGCTTTTGCAAAGGTTCGAGGCATTCCACAGGTCATTTTCGCCGGCGGTGACGGTGTGATTTACAGCTTCGTCCCGCAAACCGGCGAACTCATTTGGAAGTGCAATTGCCTGCCGAAGCCTGCCGCAAATGGCAAAACTCAGAACTTCTTCGTAAGTGCGCCGGTGATCGTCGGCGATCGACTCTATGCCGCCATGGGAGCACCTGGCACTGTTAACCCCGATTTCGAGGCTTATTTCTTTTGCCTCGACCTCGCGAAAAAAGGCGATGTTTCGTTGAAAAGTTACGACGCCAAGGATCCTGAAAACAAAGATTCTGCATTGATCTGGGCATTTGGCGGCCAGATCGAATCGCCACCCAAGAAAAGTAGGAGATGGAAGTTCAATGGGTCGATGAACTCGGCTGCGGTACACGAAGGCCTGGTTTATGTTCCCGAACAATCCGGCTATCTTCACTGCCTTGATGCGGACACGGGCCAAAGACATTGGATGCACGATCTCAAAGATTCGATTTCGAGTTCGCCGCTTTGGGCGGACGGCCGCGTTTTCGTGGCCTCCGACTACGAAATCCGCATCTTCGCTCACGGGCGAACGGAGAAATTGCTCGCCACGATCGAATTGGATGAAGATTACGGCCTGACAACGCCGGTCGCGGCCAATGGCGTGCTGTATGTGGCGACGCGGTCGAAGTTGTATGCGATTGCTCACAAGGAATAGGTCGCGAGATATGCGTCTGGTGCATCGTTGCGTGCTCGTGGTATGATTTGATTGACTCGATTTAAAGAAACGATTCAACGGAATTGCAATGAGCGAGTTGCTTGGTCCGAGGAAACGTCGAACTTGGCAACACGTGATCGCAGACTTGAGCGTGCACTTTGTTGAACGATTCATTCTTGAAGAAGGGCATACGTCGCAACGACTGGGCGCCGACTATGGGTACGACTTGATCCTCTGGACATTCGACAAACAGGGTTATCCAGAACCGGGTTCGGTGTATTTTCAGTTCAAAGCCCGACAAACGCTGGTCGAAGTCAAAGGCGGATTTGTTTATTCTTTGGAAGTTCGCGATTACAATCTCTGGATGTGGGAAAGAACGCCAGTGATATTAATCCTGTTCGACGCCACGAGGCGGCGAGCGTATTGGGTATGCGTGCAGCAGTACTTTCACGATCATCCAGATCGCGGGCCAATCAAAGGCGCCAAGACGATTCAAATTCGAGTATCCAAGAGGCAACGAGTGGGACTGGCAGCGATTCGGACGATCCGCGAACTGAAGGAAAGGGCGCAGTCTCCGTATCTGGGAATTCATCGATGAAACGATCCGACTTCAATTACGGCCAACTTGACAAGGCATTACGTTCACTCGGCTTTTCGTGCCGAATCGTCAACGATGAGCCGCCATCGACACGGATTTATGAACATGCGAAAGCCGGCGCCATGATCATGTTGCCTGCGTTTCCTGACGAAGATCACGTTTTTGAATATCACATGGTCGCGGTGCGGACCGAACTGGAGAATTTTGGCATTGCCGATTCGTCCGTGTTCGCTGCTAGACTCAAAAAGGCGGGATAGAGCTTCGCAGTATTTTCGAACTCCATCATTGATTCCAGTTGCATCATCCATTCACGTCGCGCAAAATCCAGTTCAAAATCAACCTCTCCCGCACGAGTAGCCATCATGTTCCGCTTCCTCCTCTCCGCATTGTTGCCGCTGTTGCTTTCGGCTTCCGTCTTCGCCCAGCCGTACCGCAAGACGCTCATCAGCAGCACGGAAAACCTGAACCCCGAACGCGTCTTCATTGACAGCAAAACCGTGACGCCGAACGCGCCGGCGCGCTGGACCGTGTCGCTCGATACGCTGCACGGCGGCAAGCAGGAAGGCGTGCGGCTCGTCACGCTCAACAACGGCAAGATTCAGATCGTCCTCATCCCGACGCGCGGCATGGGCATCCTCGAAGTCGCGACCGTCCCCTACAAAGGCTTCAAGCTCGGCTGGAAATCGCCGGTAACGGAAATCGTGCATCCGCAACACGTCAACCTGAATCTGCGCGGCGGACTCGGATGGCTCGAAGGGTTCAATGAATGGCTGTGCCGCTGCGGCCTCGAAAACACCGGGCAAGCGGGCAAGGATGAGATCATCAACAACGTCGGCGACAAGCAGACCGTCGATCTCACGCTGCACGGCAAGATCGCCAACATCCCGGCGTCCGAGGTCGAAGTCATCGTCGAAACCAATGCGCCGTATCGCATCACCGTGCGCGGCGTCGTTCATGAAAAGATGCTGTTCGGGCCGAAGCTCGAACTCGTCACCGAGGTTTCGACGACGCCGGGCATCGACACGTTTCGCATTCAGGACACGGTCATCAACAAGGGCTCGCAGCCGCAGGAGTATCAGATTCTCTATCACTACAACTTCGGCAAGCCGCTGCTGGGCGAAGGGGCGAAGCTGCACGTGCCGGTCGAACGCGTGACGCCGTACAACGACAATGCGGCCAAGGCGGTGAAGTCGTGGAACACGTTCGCGGGGCCGAAGCCGGGCTACGTCGAGCAGGTGTATCTGATGCGGCCGCTCGAGGATCCCAATGGCCGGGTCAATATTCTGCTGCACGACGCGAAGAAGGAACGCGGCGTGGCGCTGCAATATTTCAAGAAGGAGTTGCCGTATCTGACGTTGTGGAAGAACACGGGGCACGACGACGACGGCTACGTGATCGGCATCGAGCCGGGCGTCAGTTTTCCGAACATGCGCAAGATCGAACGCGCGGCCGGCCGGGTGCCGACACTCGCGGGCGGAGCGAGCCACACGATGCGGATGGATTTCAGACTTGTAAGTCAGAAGCAGGACATCGACGATTTGATCCGGCAGTATGACGAGATTCAGAAAACGAAGGCGATGACCATCAGCGAAAAACCGGGCGAGCCTTGATTTCGTGGACTACGATTCCAATCGTGGCGTTCGTCCGGGTTCCCACGATTGGAATCGTAGTCCACGAAATGCGGAGAATGCGATGACCGAACGCGGCCCCTGGAAAGTCGTACAATCGCGAGACGTGTACGCCGATCCGTGGATTCGCGTGCAGGTCGATGACGTGATCCGCCCCGACGGGCAGCCCGGCATTCACAGCATCATTCACATCAAGCCCGGCGTCTGCGTGCTGGCGCTCGACGCGGAACGGCACGTCTATCTCACCGAAGAGTTCCACTACGCCGTCGGCCGCGTCACGCTCGAAGGCGTCTCCGGCGGCTGCGAAAAGGATGAGCCGCCGATCGACGCGGCGAAACGCGAGCTGCGCGAGGAGCTGGGCATCGTCGCCGCGAAATGGACCGAGCTTGGCGTGATCGATCCGTTCACCGCGAACGTCGTGTCGCCGACAACGCTGTATCTCGCGGAGCAATTATCATTCGAAGGAACGGCCCATGAAGGAACGGAAGTGATACGAAGCGTGCGTGTGCCGCTGGAAACGGCGCTCTATTGGTTGATGGAAGGGAAGATCACGCACGCGCCGACTTGCGTGTTGTTATTGCGAGCTGATAATTGAACCTCGTTCCCAGGCAGAGCCTGGGAACGAGGAGGTTAGGCGTTGAAGTAGGTCCGCAGCTTTTGAATCGCCTTGTACTTTTCATCGCTCACGCGTTCCGGCGACATCTTCAATTCGCTCGCGATGTCGGCGACGTTGTGCCCGTCGGTGATGAGCTTGAGAATGTTCTGCTGCCGTTCGCTCAGCACGCGCACTGATGCCTCCCGTACGGCATCGCGCTGATCGTTGCGGCTGCGCGTCTCTTCGTCGCGGCGATCGGCGACCAACTCCGGCGACACGGCCGACTGCCAGCGATTGCGTTGATGCCGCTTCTTGACGGCGTCGATGGCGCGAACGAACTCGCGGCGTTCCTCGGATTCGTGCTTCAGAATCTGTTCCCACGATTTCGCCGGCAGGTTCTTCAGCAGCCGGCACAGGACCTCCTGGGTGCAATCGTTCCATTGATCTTCGGGCAAGCGTGCGTTTCGCCAGCATGCGGTGCAATAGCGGCTGATATTCGTAATCGCTTTGGGAGAGATGTCGGTAGCGTCCGCTTTCGCCTCGGGCCCCATGGCGGCGAGGGCGGTACCGAGGACGACTGCCATCAAGTAGGGGCGACCGATCTTTTGCGTCATTGAGCTTTTCATGCGGATTCCTCGAGCGGATTTCGCTATACCCCATTATACGGATAGTCTTCGCACAAAATCTCGCCGAGTTTTGATTGAATTCGAGAGAAATGGTTGTTACGTTTTGTATGCCAACGAGTTACAACTTGAGCCGCTTGCGGCTTCGCGTTCGCACGGCGCCCAGCGAACGCGAAGCCGCAAGCGGGAACAAAGGAGTCAAACGAATGTCAACACGTCGCGATTTTCTCAAGGTAGCGGGGGCCGGCTTGCTCGCCGCCAACCTGGAGGCTTCTCAGCAGCCGGCGCAACCGGCACGACCCGCAAATGTGCCGCCGTTTCGTCTAGGTATCGTCACCTATAACATCGCCGCCACCTGGGACATCCCGGCGCTGTTGCGCATTTGCCGGGCCGTCGGGCTCGGGCCGGTCGAGTTGCGCACGACGCATCGCCATGGCGTCGAGCCGACGTTGACCATGGACCAGCGCCGCGACGTGCGCCGCCGCTTTCAGGACGCCGGCGTCGAAATCTGGGGTTGCGGCACCGTGTGCGAATTTCATTCGACGGATCAGGCCGTCGTGCGTCGCAATATCGAGACGTGCCGCAGCTTCTGCCAGCTCGTCTCCGACATCGGCGGCCGCGGCGTCAAGGTGCGGCCGAACGATTTGCCCACGGGCGTCACCACGGAACGCACACTCGAACAGATCGGCCGATCGCTCGCCGAG
>Ga0105340_1000942_pt1 | contig 13430 bp, 3 predicted proteins | sample EasRivMeERMLT700_FD_89676 | JGI IMG/M metagenome (GOLD analysis project Ga0105340, IMG submission 89676) | Soil microbial communities from meander-bound floodplain in the East River, Colorado, USA - East River MetaG ERMLT700 | ecosystem: Environmental > Terrestrial > Soil > Floodplain | place... | reverse complement strand
AGGGCAGTGAGCACGCGCGGTCCCGAAGGAGCATTGCTCCAGGCAAAGGTGTAGGGAGGCGCAGTGACTTCGCCGATCCTGTTGGTCACGTCGTAGTAAAACTCGACCTTCGCGATCGAGCCGTCGGAATCCGAAGCGGTCGCGCCAAGGGGGATGTTCGCGCCAGCATTGAACGATGCGCCGGCGATTGGGTTCGTGAGGGTGATGGAAGGTCGCGCATTGTCTTCGTCGAAAATGATTACCGTCGCCGCGGATTGGGCGCCAATGACGTACTCACTGGAAGTGCCAATCGTGAGGACGACGGTTTCGTTCCCTTCGAGCAATGCGTCGTTCAGCGGTGTGACCGTGATATTGATCGAAGGCGATCCCGCCGGGATGAGCACGGGGCTGGTGATCCCCTGATAGTCACTTCCCGCAAGGGCGGAGCCGGTCACGTTGAAATTGACGATCAAGCCAACCGACGTGTTTCCGGTGCGGCTGATTTGGAAAGCGCCGGTGTTCGAACCGGGTTCCGAAGCGTTCGCGTCGTTCGCGGCAACAGTCACCACCGGCGGCACGGTCACTGTCAAGGTGGCCGGCGCGCTGAGCGCCGCGCCGACGTCGTTGGTGACGAAGACAGAGTAGTTGCCGGTATCGCTGGTTTGCAGGTTGTTCAGCGTGAACGTGGAATTGGTCGCGCCCGAGATAGTGACGTTGTTGCGACGCCATTGGTAACGCAGCGGCGGACTACCACTGACAGTCACGGCAAACGTGACCGATGCGCCAACAAATACGTTCGTGCCCTGCGGTTGAGAGACAATCGCAGGCGCGGCGCTGATCGCCAGGGTGGCGACAAGGCTGGTGACGGAACCGAAGCTGTTGGCGACGATGACGCGATACGCCCCTTCGTTCGCAGCCTGGACGTTGGTGATGGCCAGGCTCGCACGCGTTGCACCGGCGAGATTCACACCGTCCCGCTGCCATTGATACGACAGCGGCGAGGTGCCCTGCGCCGCAACGGTGAAAACGGCCGTGCTGCCCGCCGCAACGGACCGGGTTTGGGGTTGTTGTGTGATCGCGGGCGGCGCCTGCACAATAAGATTTGCCCGCGAACTCACGGCGGCGCCCGCGGAATTCACCACGAGCACGGAATACTCACCCGCCTGCGACAGTTGAACCCCGTTGAGCGTCAGGCTCGTGGCGGTTGCGCCTGGAATGTTCACACCATTGAGCCGCCATTGATACGTGAGCGGCGATGCGCCCGCGGCGGCCGCGGTGAAAATCACAGAGCCACCGGCTCCCACAGTTTGGGGCATGGGCTGCGCGGTAATTGAAGGCGCCGCGACCAAAGCGCTGCCAGTTGGACCGCCCGGCGTCGGTGTTCCAGCGATCCAGTTGACCGGGTCGTTTCCGTAAACCGGGTTCGGCGGCATTAGCCTCTGCAACGAAGCTCCAACTCCGTTCGTGTAACCATCCGCGGCAACCGGCCATGGACTGGCATCCGAGTACCTCACGCGGTCGGTTTCGATGTAAGGCACAAAACCAGCCTGCGGCACGCTGAGCGGCTGGGGCGCATCGGGCAGATATAGCTCGACGTTCTCCCCGGCATTGTCGAGGCGGCCGTCGTACGGTCCATAAACAGGAACGGCAGTGCTTAGGCTGTAACGCGCACGGAAGGCGTTTAGCGCCGTCGTGTCTGCGGGATCGAAACTCACAACCAGCAAGTAGCCGCCCGCCGGGAGGGTGATGCCTTGCGAAAAATCAAAATCGACCGCGTCGCGCAGGCGCCATGTGTTCGTGGGAAAACCCGGATCGAACAGAGATACTGTGAAGCCTCGAATATTATGAAGTTCAACAAACTCAAAGGGCGCACCATCGTTGGTCCCAATGCCCGGAGGATTGTACATGATCTCTGTGATCATCACATCGCCGATCCTTGCCGGTGCGTTGCTCAATCCGGTGCCAGTCCGGAATTGCTGCACAGTCGCGGGGGTATCAGCACCGAACCGCCGCTGGCTCAGCGCCGTGAAGTCGAAACCAACGCTGGTTTCGTATCGCCCGAAAGAAACACCGTTGGCCGCCGCGCCAAAGCGCACGCCTGTCCGATATCCCGTCAAGTCGCCGACGGCATTGGCAGTGAACAGAAAGACCTCATCGCCGTTCACGGAACTCAACGAGAAGCTGGGATATACATCGGGAAGCGGGTTGAATTGGTTTTCGTAGAAGACAACAAAGCCGCCGGGCTGGAGGACCGTGCCTTGCGGAATACGAAACTTCTTCGGATCATTTTGGCTGTCGGAAATCCACCAGCCGGAAATATCCACCGCACCGTGCGATACGTTTTGCAACTCGATCGCGTCCTCCAGCGGCACGTCGGTGTGGGTGAGCACTTCGCTGATGACGATTTCGGAGATCGCGCGCAAGTTGCTCCTGCCCGGCGTCGGGGTCCCGGGGAATGGCTCGATATTCGCGGCGCCGTCAGGGAAACGGCCTTCTGAAACCCCGTTCTGTTGCGCTCCAAACGTGACTGCGTCGATCTGCGTTCCAGTGGCGGTGAACAAACCAATGGCTTCGCCCGCGGCCCTGAGGGCGAAGTTCACGTGGTCGGCACCGGCTCCCGGATTGTTATCAGCCACGAACCGCACGAATCCATCCTGTCCGGAGCTCACGAACGACAGATTTGGAATGCGATGCATTGTCCGGTCTCCCAGGGCGTCGGTCAGATAGAGGCCGGCGAGGCTCACGGGTTGCGCGTTGGGATTATACAACTCAAAAAAGTCGTCGTCGTTGCCGGGCGGGCTCGCCAGCCACTCATTGATACGCAGCGACATTGGGTCGCCAAGCGATGCCGGCACGTTCGCTGATCCCGGCGTCGCCAGGTTCAGTGCCCACGTTCCGACGGCGTTTGGAATTCGCCCGACCGACAGATCAGGCGCCTGGATGCCGAAGACCAGCGAGTCGAGCAATCCGCCTCCGCGACTCAATTTGTCGTACAAGTATACTTCGTCGCCACCCGCGCTCAGCCCAAAGCCGGTGTTCAGAACGCCGATGTTGTTGGTGGAAACCGGGAGCGTGGCGTCGAACCGCACGAGAAGATAACCGCCCGCCGGGATGCTCACGCCCGCGGGGACCGCCCATCGTCGCGGGGTCGCGGCGTTGTCGGTCAGGCTCATGTCGGAAAGGTCAACCGCGTTAGTGGACAGGTTGTGCAGTTCGATCCAGTCGGTAATGTTGGTTTCGCCGCTGTGCGCAACAGTGGAGTTGTTGGCGAGCACTTCGTTGAGGACGATGGGCACGCTGGGGAAATTTGTGAACGTCTGCGTTGCATTGAGCGCCAGTCCAAAGACGATGTCGCTACTCGGCAATTCCGCCTGATGGACTTCGACTGCGATGACGTTCGTGCCCAGGACCAGGTTTCGATTTGTCAGCACCCATGTTTCAAGGCTGGCGTTGTTCACCGGTGGCGAAAGAGCTGGGGTGCCATATGCGATATCGCCGAAAAGAGGCATGCGAATGCGTTGCGCCTCCTGGCCGTTGACATAAATGACCGCCCCATCATCAATTACCGTCGATGCGCTGATGGAAAACCCGGTTACGTTTGTGTTCAGGACAAACGTTTGTCGAAAATAATAGGTAACAATCTGCGCGCCGGCGTTGAGCGGCAGCACGGTATTAATAAAGGGCGCAGGCAAACAGCCACAATTCTCATTGGCCAACAAGGCCGCGCCGATTGGCCAGGACGAATCGTCGAAGTTGGTGGTGCGCCACTCGGAGCCGAGGTCCGTTCCGGTCGCCTCAAACCGCCAATCGCTCGCCATGCTCGTCAGGTTTAGGGTCACCGTCTCGACAACCGGGATGCTGCCGGGATTTGGTCCACCTGGCGTCGGCGGGTTGATGCGGCCAATTGTCGCCGATCCACTTGGGATCCGGCCTTCCGCGATGCCTCGCGTCTGCGGACCGTAAACGACATGATCGACGAGGATGCCGTCTCTGCTGAACAGCGCGATCTCGCCCTGGTCGCCCGAAAGCTTGAAGTTCAGGTGGCTCGCGTCGTTCGTGTTGCCGTCCGCGGTCAGCGCCACGAAGCCGCGCGCCGGGATGAAGCTCAGATCCGGGATACGATGGCGGGTTGGCGCGCTTTGCGGCGCGTCGGTGAGGTATGCCCCGCCTAGATTCGCCGGCACCGGGAGCGGATTGTACAACTCGACGAAGTCTTCGCTGAACAAACCGCCTGGGCTGGCAAGCCACTCGTTGATCTTCAGCGCGTGCGCGTCACTCGCCGGCTGCGGGATGTTGCGCGCGCCGAACGTCGGCCTTGTGAGGCCCCACGAATGATCGGCGAGCCTGCCAATCGAGTAATCAGGGATTTGCAAGCCGAAGGAAATTCGATCGATGAGCGCGCCGGTCGTGCTGAACAGGAGCAGTTCGTCACCGTTTTGGCTGAGACCAAAGCCCAGGTGATGGCCCGGTCCTGTTTCGTTGTCGGCATACACGGTGAGGTAGCCTCCTCCGGATATTATTGTGCCCGTGGGAAAAGTGAATTTGAAGGGCTCGGCGGGATCGTCGGTCAACCCCATTCCGGAAAGGTTCACGGTGTTGCCCGCATTATATAGCTCTACCAAATCCGGAAACTCGCCGCTTACGGGAACAGCGGTGTCGTTGCGCGCCAGGATTTCGTTGATACGCACGGTCGGAAGGCTGGTATTCACCGTCCACATCCGCGATGCGGTCGCGTTTGTTTCGGGCTGCCAAACGGCGGCCGAATTTTTCCCGATGACGAACACCTGATAGTTGCCATTGGTAAGGGCGCTCAGCGAAATCGACTGAGTAATCGGGGTCTCGGGCCCGAACAGCCCGCTCTTCAACCGGTAGCGATAGTGCGTGATGCCCGGCCCATCGACCGTCAGCAGCACGAACGTTTCATGGGTGACCGACGGCGGTTCGCCGCTGATGGACGCGCCCGCGGGGACGTATGCGCCCATGTCGAGGCCATTCGGGCCCGAGGCGATGGCAGGGGATACCGGGCGCAAATGAAAGTCATTGATGTTGTTCACGAAGAGCGGGTCGGCATTGATGTTGCCGACGCCGGGATGATTTGTGCCTTGCACGAGAGATCGAACGATTGTGAGGTCCGTGTTCGTTTCGACGGGATGATTGATGTAGAGATGCCGGAACAACGCGGCGTTGTTCCAGAAAATGCAGCCATCCATCAATGCGCCGCGACCGGGATTCACCGTTCGGTTGGTTTCATCAAACGAAATCGCTGCAACGGTGCAGCCGACGATCGTGTTGTTTTCCGCCGTGAGGAATGCGCCATTTTTCAGCAAGACCGCGTGGTCGTTGTCGTAAAACACATTGCGCACGACGGTGATTTCCGCGCCGAAGTCTGTCGCGATCGCGTGCGCGGCGCTGTCACGCGGGGCGTCCTGGTGTATATGCTGAAAGAGGTTGCCCTCGATGTGCGCATCGGTGCCGTCGAGATCGACGGCGTCATCGCTTCCCGCGTTGAAGACGTTGTTCAACACCTGCAGGATGGGGCCGGGGCGCCTGCCGCCCGTGAAATCGATAATGTCGCTATAGCCCGTGGTGCCGCCGAAGTGGTTCCCCTCGATTATGACATAGCCATTCGCCGGCATCGTCTGGCCGTGGATCGTCTCGTTATCGACGATCGTCGGAAAGACTGAGTTCCGGCAGATTAACGACGAGTTTGTCAGATCAATAATCGTCCGCGTGGTGTTCACCCAGGTCACGTTGTCGATTAACAACGTTGAATTCACGAGCACGATCGGGTCGGCGGCCGCGGCAAAATCGAAGTCCGCATAGGTGATACGGTTGTCCTGGTTCGAGTTGTTGAATCGGATGCCGGACCACGTCGTGTTTGCGCTGGGCGCGCGCGTGAACCGAATGCGCTGCGTCTCGGTACCTTCCGCGATCAATCTCCCATTCACAATAAACCCGGTGCTCTGCTCGAAATAGAAGCTCGTGCCAGGCTCGATGGTCAGCGTTGCGCCCGCCGCCACCGTAATCATGGTGGTGACTTCGTAAGGACCTCCAGCGGCAGTGAGCGTCAGGTCGCTCGTGATCGTCGTCGGAATGACGCCAATGCTGCCGTCGTTATAAACGATGTCGACGAAAGCGCGTTCGAATTCCTGGCCCTGCGAATTAAACGCCTGGACGAGCACGCGATTAAATCCCGGGACAAGGTTCACCACGTTGCTCCACGAACCGCCGACGGGATTCCACGTCGCGACGCTGCCGCCAACACGCACGCTGCGCGTTTCGATGACGTTGCCGAAGCCGTTGAGCAGGATCGCGCTGTTGGTGGTCGTGAGGTATCCGTTCACCACGGGCAGTGTGTTTGTTATGACGCGTATGTTCAGCGGAATCTGGGACTTCACAAACGCGACGCGGTTGGTCGCGAATGTTTTCATCGCGTTAATCGTCGGCTCGGGGACCACGCCGCCCATGACGCGATCGAACACCGGGAACAATTCAGCGGGCGAAAACGGGTTATTCGCCATCCAGAGAAGCTCGTCGTAGTAAATCGGCACGAAGTCGCGCCATGTAAGGAACCGCGCGACCGCGGGTTGGTCGCCGAAGTCCGCCGCCAGGAACAGCCCCTGACTCACGTTGCCGCCGCCGCCCTGGCCAAAGATCGTATCGAAGTCATGCGCGAGGAGCTTAAAGCGCGGATCAACAAACCCGCGATACATCGCATAGTCATCTCCCTCGCCCGTCCCCAGGGCCGTTTCGCCGTAGGCCGTCATCGTGATGATCGCGAAATACTTCATCCATTGGCGCACATCGACGACGGAGGAAATGGTCGCGGTGTAGTTCGCATCGGGCGTGTTGTTCAAGACGAAGGTAAGATTGATGAGGTCGCTCCAGTCGTTTTCGCTGGTGTTCGACGTTTTCGAATATCCGGCGGCAATCAGGCTCGCTGGATCAGATCTATAGGAAAGGTCGGCAAAGTGCTGGCCGCTGGACGCGCGATAGACGTTGCCATCGGGATCGCTCGGATAATGGTTTTCGGCGAACTCAGAATTGATCGGTTCGACCGCAACATACGACCCGAACTGAGGCGAGCCTGCGTTGGCCAGATTGATGCCATTGACTCGCACCTGCACGAGTCGCGCATCTGCCGCGGTCATTCCGGAGCGTTGCGCGACCACACTGCCGACGGCCTGCGCATGGGTGAATTGCGTGTTGAGGTTGATCGCATCCAGGTCCTTCCACGGATTGTCGTTCGGGATGTTGAGCCGGTAGTTCGACGGGTTCGCGCCGCGACTGCCTGCGCCGCGGGTGCGCACACCGCAGTTGTGGCGGACTTGCGTTTCCACTCCGTCCACTGTGACGAATGTGCAATGCACCTCCGCGTCGCTCTGCCGATTGATGTTCTGCAATTCGAGCCGGTTCACTTCCGTGAGAATGATGCGGTAAAAAGGTTGGTTACCCGTGTAAGTCGAGTCATCGATCTGGTAGACCATGTTCAACACCTGGGCGGGCGCGCCGACCTGGTTGATGCCGGGCGCGGGATACGTGCGGGTGTTGCTGCCGGCATCGCTCGCCTGGATGTAAAACTCGACCACCGTTCGGTCGCCCATCGCTGGAATTGTTGCAGCGTAAATCCCATCCCCTGCTCCACCGTCTCCACTCAATCCGTCATCAAGCATGTCGAGCTGAATGAATGGATTCTGCAGAGTGCGATAAAATAACTGCACGGCTACACCCGAGCTTTGTTCGTCGGTGACGCGCGCGGAAATTGTGACCACGCTCGTCGAGGTCGGCACGATGGGTGAGTGCGTTGACTCGGAAATCAGGGGCGCGATGTCGGCATCGGCGATGGAATTAGCCACACCCGGCGTTCCCCCCACGGGATTACTGGGTCCCCAGTTTTGTCCGTTATCATTCGATAGCGCGGTGTTGATCAATTCGATCGACTTGCCGATGCCGTCGTGGTCGGCCGTCCACTCCCAGCCGGGCGTTCCCGTGAGGGGGTCGGGCAAGCGCCGACGAATGCCCCAGTCTCCGTCCGTCGCGTAACGCACGCGGTCGACCCTGTCTCCCGCGGCGTTCTCCAACTCCACACCCTCGCCGTTGTTGCTGAGTGTACCGAGCCACCCGCCGACGACGTTGCTGACGCTCGGGAAAAGTCCACTGAACGCCTCGGTGTCCGCGGCCACCACAAGGTAACCGCCCGCGGGAATGGTGACGTTGCCGAAGGTGTAATCCACGCCATCCGAGATTCGCCATCCGAGCAGGTTCGCGGCGGCCGTCCCACGGTTGTGCAGCTCGATCCATTCCTCCGCGGGATCTGCCGACGGCGTGTTGTACATGATCTCGTTGATCACGACGTCCTGTCCATGGAGCGGCACAGAAGCGGCGACAGCGATCACGCCGGCAAAGATTAAGGGCAACTTCATAGTTCTGCTGGTGCGGAAATCCGAGATTAGATTGACTGCGGGAGATCCTTTATTCAAGGCGGATATTGTAAAACGCCGTGTGAAAGAATGGGAATCGCGCAGCGTTTAATAGAGATTGGTCTCGGGTTTGCGCCGTCACGTAGCGGTGATGGTGCGTGCGCCTTTCGGGGTTGTATGCCCTGACGTTCGAGCCATTTGCGGGTGTTGGCGGCCTTGAATTCGTCGCGAGTTCGTTAAGCAAAACTCAGCGCCTCTTCCAGGTACTCCCGGTTGGCACGCGCGTTCGCCGTCGTTTCTTCCGCGGTCGCGCCCACCTTCACCCCCTCGACCATGATCGGACCGTTGAACCCGGCAGATTTCAACTTCGCGAACACCGCCTTAAAATCCACCTTCCCCGTGCCGAACTGCGACATCACGTCTCCCTTCGGCGCAGAACAATCCTTCGCGCAAAAGCCCGTCACGTGCCGGGCGATCGGCTCCAGTTCCGCCAGCGGGTCCTTGCCCGTGTAGTAGATGATGTTGCCCGCGTCGTACCAGATCTTGAAATTCGGATGCGCGACTTTCTCGATGCAGCGCAAAATCTCCTCCGACGCACCGCTTCCGCCTCCGTGCGGCTTGAGGACAAGACGCAAACCGAGCTTCTCCCCTTGTGCTGCCGCGTCGGCCATGAGGCGATAGAACTTTTCGTAATGCTCGGGCTTGTCGACGCCAAACGTGAGCAGAAACTTTAACTCCAGCCGCGCCGCATTTTCGATCTGTTTGCGGACATCGGCCATATTCTCGTCGAGCGCGGCTTCTGGTCGGAAGCGGATGGCCGTCATGTTCACAGCCAGTCCCCGTTGTGCGATGCGCTTCCTCAACGCCTCCAAGTAATCTGGCGTCGCGGCGGAAGAGGTGAACGCCTCGCCGCGGTGTGCCGACAACAGGCCGGTCAGCTTGTAACCCGCGTCTGCAATCCCATCGAGCGCCTCGTCGTAGCTCCACTTCGTCCACGGGCGATTGAAACAACCAATGGCCCACGGTGTCTTCTCGGCAGCCAGGGCGCTTGTCAACGGCAGCGCGGTCAGCGAAGCCGCACCTGCAGTTGCAGTCTGGATGAAAGTTCGGCGGTTCACGGCACGCGATTGTTTTCCTTTATCTGCGCCCTGGCAAGGTGCTTCGGTACGGCATTATTCCCTGGCCCAACTCAAATTGATCCCGTGATGCCGTGCTGTTTGGGACTGACAATAATTTGAACCTTTCTGCCGCCGCTGGAGATTGATAATGGGACACCCGTCGTGGAAGAACGCATCGAACTGCTGGACACGCCCGCGCTCCTGGCCCGGGCGCGGCAGGGCAATGCGCCGGCTTTTTGCCAGCTGGTGCAGCCTCTGGAGACCCGATTACTCCAACAGGCCATTGCTTTGTGTCGCGACCCCAGCGCCGCGGAGGACCTTGTCTCAGAGACTTTGGTGCAAGCCTGGAAGAGTTTGGCGAACTACAACGAAACCTGCCGGCTTTCCACCTGGCTTTATGCCATCCTTCTCCATCGCCACCAGAGCAGCTGCCGTGCGGCGCGCTCACGCCCCATTTCGCTCGCGTGGCTGCCCTCGTCCGATGCCGAAAAACATCGAGAAGCCCAACATATCCTGCCCTCCGCCGAGGCTTCGCCCGCGAGCGTAGTCGCGCAGCGGGAACTGGCCGAGGAACTCAGACGCGCCGCGGAATCGCTCCCCGAAAAGCATCGGCAAGTCGTCCTGCTCCGATTCTTCGAGGAGGCTTCGCTGGAGGAGATCGCCGCCGTGCTGGATTGCTCCCTGGGCACCGTGAAGTCACGGCTTCACCACGCGCTCGAAAAGCTGCGTCGCATGAAAACTGTGAACCTTTCCGAGTGGGGACGCGATACATGAACATGAGATGGCGACTAACCTCCTGCCGCGAACAGCGCGAGAATGTCAGTTTGCTGGCGAGCGGCGCGTTGCCCGAAGCCGAACAGACTTCCGTGCGAGACCATCTCGCGCATTGCGCCCAGTGCCGCCAATACTACGACGAAATCGCCCGGCTGAGCGCCCGGTTTCAAAAGTGGGCGAGCACAGAGCCCCCGGTCGAAGTTGGCCCCGCTTTTCACGCTCGCTGGATGCGATCCATTCAGACCGCCGATGCCCCCGCGCAAACCTCGACCCTCATCTCCCGCTGGACCGACTTGCTGTGGCCCTCTCCTGCGGCGTGGGGTGCGCTCGCCGCCGTTTGGGTTTGTCTCCTTTCCCTCCAATGGGCCACATCGGCCCGGCAACCCGCCGGCCAGATGCACGCCAAAACACCGTCCAGCCGCACAGAAGTCACCTTCGCGCAACGGCAACGCGAGTTGTCATCGCTGCTCGAAAGCCTCGCGCCACCGTCCGCCCCCTCAACGCCTGCCCCCCCTCGCCCGCGCAGCCAACGGCGCGTTGAATCCGCCACCATTTAGATCCGATCCCGACACGCATGAACACTTCCCCTCTGGCAAATACCAGTCGACGTTCGCGCCTTTTGCGGCGAACCGCATTCGTCCTCGCCGCGCTTCTCACGCTCATCGCTGCGTTTTACATCATTGAGAACTGGCGTGGGCGTCGTGCGTGGGACAATTGTCAGCGCGAGCTCAAAGCCAAAGGCGAACAACTGGATTGGGCCGCCTACGTACCCGCACGCGTCCCGGACGAACAAAACTTCATAAAAATTCCCCTGCTCGAAGCAGTCGGCTACCGCAACCAGGTGAACACAAACGTCTGGCAAACCGTGGAAGATGCCAGGCAACACCTGGTGTGGGACGCGTGGGTCGATTCACAAACTGGCCGCAAGTTGGACTGGGCACAATACCAGAACGCACTGCGCGCCCGTGCGAGTCTCAACTTTCCCCCGCTGCCCCAGGAACCCGCCGCAGATCTCTTGCACGCACTGCGTGGAGTCGAACCGCAACTGGACGAACTGCGCGCCGCCAGTCTGAAACCGCTCGCGCAATTTGACATCGACCGGACCGCCCCATTCGAGGGATCGCGCGACGTCAACCTCGTCGCGCTGCGATCCTTGTCCCAACTACTCGCTTACCATGCCTGCGCGGAACTGGCCCTGGGTCATCCCGAAAAGGCCTTCGCAGACGTCCGCGTCATTCATCGCCTATCCGACGGACTCAAGGGCGAGTGCACACTCGTCGCTTTGATGATTCACGTGGCACTGCAGGGATTGGCCCTGGAACCTTTCTGGCAAGGTTGGGCGGAAGGCAGGTGGACCGACCGCGAACTCGCTGGCTTTCAGGAACTTTTCGGTCGCGTCGATCTCCTGCCGGAGTTTGCGCCCGTCATGCGCGCCGAGCGCGCAGGCATCACCGAACTCATTGAAAAATACGGCATTCGCGGAAACGAATTCTGGCGCGTCACGATGCGCGGTGAGCCAGGGCCAAAGGACCAATGGAAGAAGTTGGGCTGGAAACTCATTCCGCGAGGCTGGATTTGCCAAAACCTGGTCTCCTACCACCAGTGCATGCAAGCCTTCACTCCGGCCAGCCTGCAATCCGCCCCCCCCACCGTCTCTCCGGCTCAGGTAAACGACCTCAGGGAACGAGTGCCACGGGAAATTCCCGGCGGCCCGTACGGATGGCTCAGCCAAAGGGCCATTCCCAACTTTGCCAAAGCGCTGGAAACAATTGCCCGCATCCAAACCTTTGTGAGCCAGGCCGGGATCGTGTGTGCTCTCGAACGCTGCCGAAAAGTCCGGGGCCAGTATCCGGACTCACTGGCCGAACTCGCGCCGCAATTCATGGCACAACTGCCCGCAGATGTCATCAGCGGCGGGCCGATGAAGTATCGCCGCACGAACGATGGCAAATTCCTCCTCTATTCCGTTGGCTGGAACGAAACCGACGACGCCGGCACTCCGGCCCTGACCCGCGACACTCCCGCGAAACCCGACTTCACACGCGGCGATTGGGTTTGGCGCTACCCCGTGGAGCCGAAGTCCTGAACCAACCTTCCGACAGCAACGCCCTCGGGGAAGGAACGAAACACCTTCTCTAATTGCGCAATGCATCTCATTTCTTTCGCCCGCCTATCAAACGCCCTACGTTCCACGATCCCAACGTTGCGTTTCCTAACCGCGAAGATGTACACTGCTGGCGATTCGCCGCTCCGGTATGAAAAGCAATTTCCTCTTCGAACATCAGGAGTTGACGCGCCGCTATTTCCTCCGCCTCGGCGTCGTGGGTGCAGCCACCCTGGGTTTTTGGCCATGGCGCGCTGCGCGTGGTGAATCAGCCGGGAACACTGCCCCTCCGGAAGGATTTGAACCTTACTTCACGCCCCAGGACAAATTCCGCGATGTCTCGCGCGGTAAGCCTTTACCGCACTCCCTGCCCGACGATAAAAAGCGCGAGGCCGGCCTCACCCGCGAAACCTGGAAACTCGAGGTCATCTCTGATCCCGACCACCCGGCTTCTATTCGCAACCCACTCACAAAGAAAGACGGCACCGCGCTCGATTTCCCCGGTCTCCTCAAGCTTGCCGAAAAACACTCCGTCCGTTTCGCCAAATCCATGACCTGCCTGAACATTGGCTGCCCGCTTGGCACAGGCATCTGGGAAGGCGTGCCCCTGCGCGAACTGGTCTGGCTCACTCAACCCCGCGAGAACCTGCGCCGCGTTTTTTACCATGGCTACCATAACGACGATCCGCGGCAGATGTTCCGCAGTTCCCTGCCGATCGACCGCGTGCTGGAAGATCCATTCGACCTGCCGCCTGTCATCTTGTGCTACAGACTCAACGGGCAGTGGCTCGACAGCGAGCGGGGCGGTCCAGTCCGCATGGTGGTGCCAGAAGCCTACGGCTTCAAATCCATCAAATGGCTCACGCGCATCGTCCTCACCAATCTCTATCACGCCAACGACACTTACGCCGAGGGCAATAACGACGTGGACAGCGCGCTCAAAACCTTCGCCGCGACATTCTCCGTCCCGGAAAAAGTCAAACCCAACCAACCGATCCCCATTACGGGCTACGCCCAGGTCGGCATCTCCGGCCT
>Ga0105340_1000941_pt1 | contig 13434 bp, 12 predicted proteins | sample EasRivMeERMLT700_FD_89676 | JGI IMG/M metagenome (GOLD analysis project Ga0105340, IMG submission 89676) | Soil microbial communities from meander-bound floodplain in the East River, Colorado, USA - East River MetaG ERMLT700 | ecosystem: Environmental > Terrestrial > Soil > Floodplain | place... | reverse complement strand
CTGACGAGCCGGCAGCAAGCGCAACAAGAGTTACTCAAGAGAGTAGGCCATGACGGTCATGCCAGGGCCATGGGAGTGGCCGCGCAGGAGACGGCCAGGCTTGGCGGAGTCGGCATCGGAACGTTCATGGGCGTGAGCACGGGGCTCTCGGCCCAGACGATCTATCGCGTCGGCACACCCTGTCAGCAGGCGTTTTGGCTCAATGCCCTGAACCGTGGAATCTTCACGTACGCTTTCGCGCTGACCGAAAAGAACGCCGGCTCGGACCCGCGCAGCCTGGCGACGACGTTCGTCAGGGAAACCGGCGCGAGCGGCCAGACCGTCTATCGGCTCAATGGCGATAAGAAGTTTATCGGCAACGCGGCTCGGGTCTTGGATGCGGCCGGAAACGTCGTGCACCGCGGCGCCGACTTTTTGCTTGTCTTTGCGGTCGATGACCCTGCTAAACCTCCCAAGGACCGCGTCTTTCATTGCTTTCTCGTGCCGCGCGCTTCGGTTGGGGAAGAGAACATTCGCCACTCCGGCGGAGAGTGGAATAAAACGGGATTGCGCGAAGTCAACAACGGCAACTTCGATCTCCGGGACGTCATCGTTCCCGAGTGCTGCGTGCTGGGGACGCCGGGGGAAAACATGTACCCCAAGCTGCTTGGCACGCTCGACGTGACGCGCTTCCTGGTGGGCGCCATGGGCGTGGGAACTGCCGAGGCCGCATTGGAGATTGCCGTGCGGTACGCCGAGCAGCGAAACCAGAACGGAATTCCGATCGCCCGCTATCCGATGATCTCCCATCCCTTGCGGGAGCTCGAAGCGCGGGTCCTCGTCGGAAAGTTGTTGGTCCAGGAGGCCGCAACCCTTGTTGACCAGGCCGATCGAGACCGGCAGGAGCTATCGGGCACGCTGGCCGCTGCACGGGGCGTCGTCTCTGAATTGAAATCGCTGCTGGAGCAGATCTTCGCGATTCATTCTGCCGCAAGCATCCAGCGCGCGTGCGGCGAGGCGGCCCTGGCATGCGAGCAGGCGCTGGCTGACGGAGGGCGAATCAAGCTCAGCGAGCAACAGCGAATGCTCCGCGAGGCGGTCCAGTCGCTGCGGGCGCAAACTCGAAAACTGCGCGACACAGCGCCTGCAGAAGCGGCGGCGCTGGCGAAAACCGTTTATCGCAGCAGCCACAAGCTGCTCGAGATGCTGGATAGCGCCCAGGAGCCGACGAGGTTCGGCACGGAAACAGCCATGGCCAAGCTCTATGGCAGCGAGCTCGCCCAGCAGACGATCTATCAAGCCCGGCAAACGCTGGGCGGAAACGGGTACCTGGAAAACCCGGACGAAGGCCTCGGGCTCGGCAAGCGCTCGCGGGATGCCGAGGTGCTGACGATTTACGAAGGGCAATCGAACATTCAGCGCGGCATCATCGCCCAGGGCATTCTGATGCAGCACCTCAAGAAGGTGCAAATGCCGCTCTTGGCCCCTGGTTCCATCTGGCAGAAGCTGAATTTCCTGTTGCTCAACAGCCGCCTGACCAAAGAGACGCATTACAAGATCTTGATGAGCACTTCGCGCACGCCGGTCGAGCGGACGAACGCCGCCTTCAAATACGCCGTGGTGGACGTGATGGGAAGATACAACGAATCGCTTCGGTCCATCAAAGAGCATTGGCAACGCAATGGCGCTCCGGCCGAGTACCGGGATTGGGACGAAGGAAGCCGGGAGCGGCAGCAGAACCTCCTGGCCGCGAACCCTATTCAGGCCCGGCTCGCGCTCCTGGCGGACCTCGCGGTGTATCGCAAGCTCGTGCATCTGGCCAGTCGCGAAATGGGACGTCTCCAGCAGATTGCCGATCCGGCAAAAGTGACGCGACGTCATCAGGAACTGCTCGAGGAATTCCTCGTCCTGGGCATGGAACGTGTTTTGGAATTGGTCCAGCGTATGTCCGGTGAGCACCTCGCGCTCTTGGAACAGCGAGTCCAGGGTTGAGGACGAACTCGCGACGGCGATGAGTCATGGCTGACCCAAAAGGCTCCCGCCTCTACGTCAATCTCGGGCCGTCCCAGGCCAAACGGCGGCTGAAAGGCTTCGGGCACGGCGTGCGGAAGGTCCAGAGCGCCGGTCGGAACCAGGCCGTCATCATCCACACGGCAACCGGCAGGCACTTGGAAGAGCTACAGGCTAAGTTTGCAGACGTAGGGTTCTCCAGCACCGAGAGCGAGCTACTCGAGCCGATTGAGAATTTGCGGAATCTTGGGCCGACCAGCGCGGCCTGGTTGCGTGAGGCCGGAATTACGACGATCTCCGAGCTGACACGCACAGGCCCGGTCGTAGCCTACCGGCTGGTCAAGGCGAAGCAGCCACAGGCCAGCGTAAACCTGCTGTGGGCACTGGCGGCTAGGCTCCTGGACGTGGACTGGCGAGACCTGAGTGACGAGGAAAAGGACAGGCTACGCCGGGAGGCGGAACAGGAATAGCTCCTTCGTCCGGCGACAGGTTCGGCAGCTAATCGATGTTCGGCGAGCTTCCCGCTTCGCGGTCACACAGACCCCGGAACACCTGCAGGTCCACGTTGTAAGTAATCGTCCTCACTCCGCCGTCGCAAAACACGAATTGGCAGATCAGGTTGTGCGAGGAGCCGAACCGCGTGTCAAAGTCCGACATATCCAGGCGATCCGCTGCCGGCGTATCGTAGCCCCAGCGGATCGAGTCCCAACTGTAGCCGGCGATATACCCGTTGTCCTCGTCCTGTTGGGATGGATCGGCCATTCGCTGGCGATTGTAATTCCGCTCGCCGACCAGGATCGTGTACCCGTCGCCATCCTTCACGCCAGGTCCAACGCGGATGGATGACAGGCGGGGGGTGCCGCTGGCGTCGCGATACCCGATCGGAATGACCGTGCCGTTCTGGTTGATCCAGGCCTGAGGACTGGTGGGATACCTGGCTCCTCCGTTTGGATTCGTAACCCCGACGCCGCCGTTGCCGCCGTTGCCTGCATAGTCGAGCGCGCCGCGCAGCGATTGGGCCGGCAGTCCGCAATCGTTTCCTGGACGGGCTTGCGGACGGCGTCGCGACGGGCAGAAGTAGCCGGGGGTAATGATGGCCGCGACGGCCACATCATCCGTGACGATGGTCGGATCGGGGTTAACCATGAGGTACGCCTTCTCTTGATCCATATACGGCAGGATCTGATAGGCCCAGCCCCAGTACTGTTGGTTGTAAGGACTGGGTTGCCCGTTGGACGTTTGGCGCGGACTTATGGCGAGAGTATCCAGCCCAGCGGACGGATAGTTTTCATACGTGACTGCGTGGTTCGTGAAAGCCTTGCCGATCTGCGCCAGGTTATTCGCACACGAAGTTCTGCGCCCGTTCTCGCGTACGTACTGCACCGCGGGCAAGAGCAAGGCCATCAGGATGCCGATGATGGCAATCACCACCAGGAGCTCGGTAACGGTGAACCCGGCGCGACAAGCAATGCGGCGCGACATGGCAATCCCCTTCTCTCATCGCCAAGAGTGTGCCTCTGTCGCCGCCAGCGGGCGAACAGATTTGCGGCGCGGCCAGCCGGGGCGGGGTCGGATGAAGATCGTGCCAGGCAATCAAGAAATCGCCAGACTCTCAATCGTCCCAATCGCCTCTTCCGTTCCGCGCAGGCAACGGCCCAAATCCCGTTGCCTCCTGGATTATCCGGCGCGCAGAAGCCGGCGACAAGTAGAATGTCTCGGTTTTTGAGATTTTTGATCTTCGGCCATTTCCTGGCTGCGGCGGCCGCTAGCGGAGGCGGGTAAACCGCATCGCCCCGAGCTCGGCGACTTCGGTCTGGAGCGGGACGAAGAACGTGTCGGTCCCATCGAACTCGATGTTGATGTCCTTGGCCCCGCCCCCTTTTTCGATCGACTTGATGGTCAGGAGGTCTCCCTCTTGCTTGACCATTTGCCATTGGCCCTGCGTGGTATAGGCCTGGCCCTGGTGGTCCCCCGACAAGGCCATCGTGCCATCCTGACGGAACTCGAAATCCATCTGCATGGCGGAGAGCTCCGCAATCTTCTCCGGCGGCAGCTTCCCCTGCACGGCATCCTCATAGACGATCATCTCGCCGTGCCACTTGCCAGGAAGCCGCTCGACCGCCGCGGGCGGCGCCGATGAGCCGCAGCCGGCGAGCCCGGCGCAGGCGACGACGGCCGATCCCAACATTGTCCAGCGAATGGTCCAACTCATGGCTGATCCTCCTTGATCCAGGGCGGCACGACGGGCCGCGTCTAATCCGTTATTTGGGTTTCACGCGCACAAACGGTACGGTTTTGCTTCCCAGACCTGCGACCTGGCTGGGCAGCGGCATCTCGATGTGATCGTCGTCGGCAATCATTACGCTGATTTCGCGCTCGGAGGCTTCGTCATCCATGTGCACCGCGATCACCAGCTTGCCGCCTTCCTGGCGGACCAGTCGCCACTTTCCGCCCACGGAGCTGGAGCTGCCCAGGCCGCCCACTTTCGCCTGGCAGGATCCGTCCGCCTTGAATTCGATCGTGGGCTGCACGAGCGACATCAGCGGCAGCAACTTCGCCGCGACTGAGCCCTGCTGGGACAGGTCCGCTTGCAGCTTGCTGGAATCGAGCTCCCACTGCCCATACAGGCCCGCGGCCGGATCGCAGCCGGCCAGGGCCAGAGCGGCGCATGCCAGCACGAGGCAGGCAGTCGCGCGTCGGATGGAAGGTGCAGACGACATGGGCGCTGGCGGGGCTAGGGATTTTTTTGCCGGCGGGAATCTATCGGACGGCCCTGGTGCGGGCAATTGCAATTCCGCTCTGCTAGCGTTCATTTTGCCGCTAACGCCGGGCTTCCCGCACCAGGTGCGGCAGCTCGGGCACAATGATTTTCTCCATCGCCAGCCGCACCGCCGCCGGCGAGCCGGGCATCGTCAGCAGCACCTTGCGACCAAGCAGCCCGCCCGTCGCTCGGCTCAGGATCGCGGCCGGCCCGATGTCTTGATAGCTGAGCATGCGGAACACCTCGCCATAACCCGGCAGCGGCTTGTCGAGCAAGGCCGTCACCGTTTCGAAGGTCTGGTCGCGGCTGGTGACGCCGGTGCCGCCGGTCATCAGGATTGCGTCCAGGTCGTCGCGCTCGCGGAGCGATTCCAAGAGCGGCCGCATTCGCTCCGGATCGTCCGGAATGATTTCGCGATGACCGACCGTATGGCCCGCGCCCGTCAAATGCACGATGACCGTCTGCCCGCCCATGTCGGTCTCCAGCGTGCGGCTGTCGCTGACGGTGATGACCGCGCAGCGCACCGCAGCAGGACCTTGGGCCTTGTGTTCAACGTGCGTGGCAGTCATCGCGTCCAAATCCTTGCGGGAGCCGAACCGCAGCCTCTATACTCAAGTGTCTTCAATTGTAACCGCTGCACCACCGTGGACTTATGCCACGCCCGCGGCCACTTCTCACGATGCCCATCGCAGCGCTGGCCGCCATTGCGCTGGCCATGCCTGGTGGGCCGGCTCGCGCCGACTTGTTCCTGCTCGAAACCGGCGGCCAGATCGAAGGCGAGTGGCTCAATCGCGAGGAGCAGCCCCTGCGGCAATACCTGGTCCGCACGACCGCCGGCCTGACGATTTCGATCCCGCAGGAGCAGGTCCGCGAAGCCGTCCGCCAATCGGCCGCCGAAGCCGAGTATCACCGCCGCGCTCCGGCGACCGCCCATACGATCGATGCCCAGTGGTCGCTCGCCGAATGGTGCCGTCAGCAAGGCCTGGCCAACGAGCGCCGCACGCACCTCGAGCGGATCATCCAGCTCGATCCCAACCATCAGCGGGCCCGCGGGGCGCTCGGCTATCAGTACCTGAAGGGGCAGTGGATCACGCGGAGCGAGTTCCGCCGCCAGCAAGGCTACGAGTATTACCAGGGTCGCTGGCGCACACCGCAGGAGATCGAGATTCTCGAAGCCCGTGGCCGGATGGACCTGGCCCAGAAGGACTGGCTCGTGAAGCTCCGCCGCTGGCGGAAGGACCTGGCGACTGCCGACAAAGCCCGCACCGCGTATGACCTGATCGCCGCCATCAAGGACCCCATCGCCATCGGCCCGCTCGGCACCGCGTTTCGCGGCGAAGGCGACCGCCGGGTGAAGATGCTCTATGCCGATGTGCTGGCGAACTTCAACACGAGCGCGTCCGTGGCGGTGCTCGTCGAGCGGACGCTGAACGATCCGGACGAGGAGCTCTACCACTACTGTCTCGACAAGCTCGTTCAGCTCCAGCCGCCGCACGTGGCCGACGGCTTTATCGCGGCGCTCAAGGACCAGAGCAACCCGCGGGTCAACCGGGCCGGTGCGGCCCTCGGCCGCTTGCAGGATAAATCCGCCATCTCGCCGCTGATCGACGCCCTCATCACCACGCACACGGTCGTCCTCCCCGGCCGGCCGGGCGCTGGTCCGAACTCCACCAGCACCACCTTCGGCGACGGCGGCACCGTCATGAAGCAAAACGAAGGCCCACGCGTCCAGATTACGCACGTTCAGAACCAGCAGGTCCTCGACGCCCTCACCAAGCTCACCGGCGCTAACTTCGGCTTCGATCAACGCGGCTGGCGCTTCTGGCACGCCCAGGAAAAACAAGCGGCCGAAGCCAGGCAGCCGCTCGTGGACGCCCGGCGTCAGTAGAATTCGCCCATGGCCAACGTCGTCGAAGTCTCTCATCCCCTCATCAAGCATCATCTGTCGCGTCTCCGCGACAAGCACACCCCGCCGGCGGAGTTCCGCCAGTTGGTCCAGCGGCTGGCGGTTTTGCTGGCCTATGAAGCGACCAGCGATTTGGAATTGCGGCAGACCGAAATTGAAACGCCGCTGGTGCGGATGGCCGGCCAGGCCCTGGCGCAGCGGATTGGACTGGTGCCGATCCTGCGGGCGGGCCTGGGCATGGTCGATCCGATTCTGAACCTGATCCCGTCGGCGGAGGTCTGGCACCTGGGTCTCTATCGCGACGAAGAAACGGCCCGCCCCGTCGAATACTACAGCAAGCTGCCGGCCAGCCAGCCGGTCGATGTGGCCCTCGTCGTCGATCCGATGCTGGCGACGGGCGGCTCGGCGACCGCCGCTTTGGCGGCGCTCCAGCGGTGGGGCGTGCGGCGGCTCAAGATTCTCTCGATCATCGCCTCGCAATTCGGCGTGCAGGCCGTTCGCGAGCAGTTTCCCGCCGCCGACATCTACGTCTGTGCGATCGACCCCGAGCTGAACGACCGCAAGTTCATCGTCCCCGGCCTCGGCGACGCCGGCGACCGCATCTTCAGCACGCTGCGATGATCCCCGGTCAAGGCTGAGATCAGCCTGCAATTCAACGCTGGCGTCGCTGGCGCGCCGGGCGCAAACTCGCCTTGCCCCTTTGGGGGCCTTTGGGTATTGATACGCGGCCTTTGCAGGGGCGGTGCGCCTGTCGGCCTGCGCGCGTGGATTGCGCGGCGGGCCAGAGCAGGTATCTGTCCTGGCACACACTTGTCTCGACCGACTTTTCGCGGGAACTCTTGTCGATGGCACAGCAAGGCCGAACCTGGTTCATCCGCGGCGCGGCAGCGGCGCTCGTCATTTGCAGCGCCGTGCCAGACATCAGCCGCGGCCAGTCGTTCCCGCTCACGGGACCGCAAAACGCGCCCTATGGCGCTGCGCCGCAAGCTGCGCCCGATAGCGCCCTGCCCGCAAATGCCCTGCCGCCAGGTGCCGCGCCGGGAGCTGCGCAGCGCCAGCTTGTGGTGAGCGTGCAAATCCTGGGCGCCAGCTCGACCAAAGATTACGAAATCCAGAAGCACATTCACACCCGCGCCGAACGCGAGTTCGATCCCGAGCTCGTGCAGGCCGACGTTCGGCGGCTGGTGACGACGGGCCTCTTCCGCGATGTGAAAACCTTCACGCGTCCCACGGCCGGCGGCGTGACTGTGATCTTCGAGGTCTTCGAGCGCCCGCGGATTCACAAGATCCTCTTCCTGGGCAATCGCGTCCTCTCCGAAAAACTGCTCAGCAAAGAAATCGGCCTCAAGCCGGGCGATCCGCTCAACTCCTATTCGTGCGAGGAAGCCCGCCGCAAGCTCGAAGAGCTCTATCACACCAAAGGCAATCCCACCGCCACGGTCTCGCTCCTCGAGGGGGATCAGCCGGGCGACAAGGATCTGGTCCTGTTGATCAATGAAGGCCAGATCGAGCGGATCGCCTGGGTCACCTTCGCGGGCAACACCGTGGCCAGCGATGGTCGCCTCAAGACGCAGATCGAGTCGAAGCCCGGCTTCCTGTGGTATTTCTTCAAGGGCAAGGTCGAGCGGGCGAAGATCGACGGCGACGTGGAGAAGCTCACGGCCTATTACCGCAGCCTGGGCTATTTCCGGGCCCGCGTCGGCCGCGAGCTGAGCTTCGACGATTCGGGCAAATGGCTCTCGCTCAAATTCATCATCAGCGAGGGGCCGCGCTATGTCGTGCGAAACGTCAGTGTGGAAGGCAACAAAAAGTTCGCCAACAAACCGCTCCTCGACTATCTGCAGCTCAAATCGGGCAAGTACTACAACCAGGCCGAGATGAATGCCGACCTGAACAAGCTCGTGGACATCTATGGGAGCCAGGGGCACGTCTTTGCCGACGTGCAAGCCGACCCGCGGTTCCTCGAAGAGCCCGGCCAGCTCGATCTGGTCTATCGGATTCAGGAAGGCGATGTTTTCAGCGTTAGCGAAATCAACGTCCACATTGAAGGTGAATTCCCGCACACGCGGCAGACGGTGGTGCTCAACCGGGCGGGGATTCGTCCAGGTGATGTGCTCGACACCCGCAAGATTCGCGACTGGGAGCGACGGCTGAAGGCGTCGCAGCTCTTCACCGTCAATCCGCAGGAAGGGGAGCCGCCGAAGGTTGTCGTCCGACCGCCGGACCCGCTCAGCATTCAGTCGCTCGCCGAGCAACCCGCGCCAGGCACCGTTCGCGGCCAGGACCCGGGTGGCGACGTCGTCGATCGCAATTTTCCGCGGCAGGCCACGGCTCCGCAGCGGCCCGCTCCGCCCGCCCAGTATCCGCCGAACTGGAGCCCGCACCGCTGAATGCATTTTCCCGCACCTTGGTTTACGAGACCCCAACGGTTGTTCGCTTCCCGCACTAACTTCCTGCTGATCGTGGCGGCGCTGCTCGCCTCCGCCGCGGGCTGCGCCGGGCCCCGCCCCTGGGGACCAACCAGCGGCTGCGCGTCGTGCGCCTATCGGCCCGAACAACGCGCTGCGTCCGCCGGCGCAGTGCAAGTTGCACCAACCGCTATCCCGCCCACGGACGGCTTCACCATCCGCGGCCAATCGCCGGCTGATTATCAGCCGGGCTCCCCCAACTACCTTCGCGATCCGCAGCCCGTCTCTGGCGGCGCTCCACAAACAGCCGGCTATCCGGCGGCGAACTTCGGCGCTCCGCCCGCCGGCGGCAATGTCGCTCCCGCTGGCAATTACACGCCCCAGCCCTATCAGCCCTTGCAGCCTGGCCAGCCGAACGTTGCCTATCAGCCGGGCGTCAGTCCGCCCTTGCCGCCCCCCCCGGCCGATGCCTTTCCCGGCGCCGGCGGCATGATCACACCCGCCTATCCCGGCTTCCAACCCCCGTCGAATTTCCCCGACGTGAACGCCACGCCGACACCGCTCGACGTGTTCGTTTCGGAAACGCGCACCGGCAAATTCATGTTCGGCGTGGCGATGAACTCCGATGCCGGCGTCACCGCCCAGATCACCATCGACGAACGCAACTTCGACATCTCCAAGCCGCCGACGAGCTGGGACGACGTGCTCAACGGCACCGCCTGGCGCGGCGCGGGACAGGGCTTCCGCATCGAGGCCCAGCCGGGCAGCCAGGTGCAGCGGTACCTCGTCAGCTTCACCGACCCGTACTTCCTTGAATCCAACGTCAGCTTCAGCGCCAGCGGGTTCTATTTCGACCGCAACTATTTCGACTGGGACGAGTCCCGCTATGGCGGCCGTATCGGCTGGGGTTATCGCCTCACGCCCGACCTGTCGATCAGCGGGGCCGTCGGCGCGCAAAACGTTCATATCTTCGACCCGCGCGTCCTCGGCGTGCCCGAGCTCGACGCCGTCCTCGGCAAAAGCGACCTGTTCACCGCCCGCGCCACGCTCACCCACGACACCCGCGACCTCCCCTTCATGCCGACCGAAGGCCACTTGATCGAAGTCGCCTACGAGCAGGGCTTTGGCTCGTTCGACTACCCCCGCGCCGAAGCCGAGTTCTCGCAATACTTCATGCTCCGCGAGCGGCCCGATGGCTCCGGACGGCATACGCTCGCCTACTCGACGCGCTTCGGCATCAGCGGCTCCGATACACCGCTGTATGAAAACTATTTCGCGGGCGGCTTCTCCACGCTCCGCGGTTTCGCGTTCCGCGGCGCGTCGCCGATCGACATGGGGGTCCGCGTCGGCGGCCAGCTCCGCTGGATCAACACGCTGGAATACATTTTCCCGGTCACCGCCGACGACATGATCCGCGGCACGGTGTTCTGCGATTTCGGCACGGTCGAGCGCGACATCGCCTTCAACGAGGACAACTTCCGCGTCGCCCCCGGCGTCGGACTCCGGGTCAACGTCCCGGCCCTCGGCCCCGCCCCACTCGCCTTCGACTTCGCGTTCCCCGTGGCCTACGCCCCCGGCGACGAACGCCAGACCTTCAGCTTCTTCTTCGGCGCGACGCGGTAAAGTGTGCCCACGCGGCGAGTACCATTAGCCGCATCAGGCCCGGCGAATCGCCTGCCCAAGATAGTAGAGCGTGCAGGCAGCGACGGCGCCGCCAAAGCCCAGAATCAGAAGCGACTCGGGGGCAGTGAACCAGATGAGGGCCAGCACGGGCGGCAGAATCGCCACGACAATCAGCAGCGTGCGAAGGCGGTATTGCATGGGAGTAATTCGCCTGCTCGCCCCCGAAATTGCGCCATTGGCTGGCTTCTGCCGCCCGCGATGCCCTTGACGTGGGGTAGTTGCGTGCTACGATTGAGCCTGTACATAAGGTGCGAGACCAGCGTCAGTTGCGGACAGTTTGAGTTGCCTGCTGTTTAGTTACACTGTGCTGTGGTCAGTTGGTTCGTCGATTGCGACCTGACGCGATTAGTCGGGTATCTCTTGCGGCCCCTTGATTCTCTTGCCCCTGGGCGTCCCGCTCAGCGTGACTTGGATGCCCTCTCCGTGAGCGCGGCAATTTGCCAGCCGCTCGCATTTCCGGGCAAGGCTTCCCGCTTCAGCCGATTGGCTGGCGTGCTCCGCTTGCCGAATTGTTTTCAGAAAGTTGTCATGAGTTTTGCAGAACTGAATTTGTCCGAGCCGCTCCTCCGCGCCGTCCGCGAGGAGGGCTACGAAATCGCCACGCCGATCCAGGTGCAGGCGATCCCCCACGTCCTCGCCGGACGCGACCTCGTCGCCTGCGCCCAGACGGGCACCGGCAAGACGGCCGCCTTCGCCCTGCCGACGCTGGAGCGCCTGAACACCAACGGCTCGCGCCCCCGTGAACGCGGTCGCAAGATCCGCTGTCTGGTCCTCTCGCCGACGCGCGAGCTGACCGTGCAGATTGCCGAAAGCTTTCACGCCTACGGCCGTCACACGGGCCTCCGCCACGCGGTCGTCTATGGCGGCGTCGGCCAGCACCCGCAGGTCAAGGCCCTCCAGCAGGGCATTGAAATCGTCGTCGCCACCCCCGGCCGCCTGCTCGACCTGATGAACCAGGGCTTCGTCAACCTGACGAACGTCGAAATCCTGATCCTCGACGAAGCCGACCGGATGCTCGACATGGGCTTCATCCACGACCTGAAGCGGATCGTCGCCCGCGTGCCCCGCGAACGGCAGACGCTGCTGTTTTCCGCCACGATGGCCCCGGAAGTCCGGCGGCTGGCCCAGCAGTGGCTCCGCGACCCGGTCAGTGTCTCGGTCGTCCCGCAAGCCACGCCCGCCGAGCGCGTGCGGCAGTCGGTCTTTCACGTCGAGAAGCGCAACAAGCCGCGGCTGCTCGCCCACTATGTGCGGGCCGAGCAGGCCCAGCGGACGCTCGTCTTCACGCGCACCAAGCACGGCGCCGACAAGCTCGTGAAATCGCTGATGCAATCCGGCCTGCGGGCCGCTGCAATCCACGGCAACAAGAGCCAGAACGCCCGGCAGCACGCCCTCGCCGCGTTCAAGGGGCAGCATCCCCCGATCCTGGTCGCGACCGATATCGCCTCGCGCGGCCTCGATATCGACGATGTTTCGCACGTCGTCAATTTCGACTTGCCGATGACGCCGGAAATCTACGTCCACCGCATCGGCCGCACGGCCCGCGCTGGAGCGGACGGCATTGCCGTCACGTTCTGCGATCCGAGCGAACGGGGCATGCTCCGCGAAGTCGAGCAGCTCACGCGCCAGCGGTTGGAAATTGCCCGCCAGGACGGCCTGCCGGCGATGCCTGAGAGCGAGCCGATCAGCGGCCCGCACGAAGGGCAGCGCAGCGAGCAACCGCGTTTCGGTCGCCCGCACGCCAACAATGGCGGCAGCTCGCGACCAGGCAAGCAGCGGCGATTCAATTCGCAGCGGCCGGCCAACGGCGAAGCAGCTCCGCACGGCCAATTCGGCCGCAGCCGTCCCGCAAAGCGGCGGTTCTCGCGGGTGTAGGGCTCTCGAAGGGTGCATGAGACCGCCGCGGCCGAAATGCACCAGCTCTTGCTCCGGACATTGGTGCATTGCGCTCGCGGCGAGCTGATGCACCCTACCTTTTCCGCTGCGCGAACAGCCATTCGTACAGCGCGGGATCGGCGTAGGTCTGCGTCCAACTGTCGTGGCCGACGCCCGGATATTCAGTGTATTTGGGCGTGCCGCCGGCTGCTTTCAGGGCGTCAATCATTTCGCGCGAACGCTTGGGTTTGACCGCATCGTCCTGGTCGCCCTGAAAGGCCCACAGCGGCACGTCCTTGAACTTCGCCGCGACAGCCGGGTCGCCCCCGCCGCAGATCGGCACAGCCGCGGCAAACAACTCGGGCTTCCGGGCGAGCATGTCCCACACGCCATAGCCTCCCATCGAGAGACCGGTGAGGTAGATACGGGTGGAGTCGATGTCGAATTCCTTTTGCAGGGCTTCGATCAGCCGCAAGGTCGCTTCCAGGCTGACGCTCGGCGATTCCGGCAGGGTGTGGGCGTCGAGCCGCCAATCTACCTCGACCCACTTGCGGTCGTCGGGGCACTGCGGAGCGATCACGAAGGCCGGGTATTTGGCCATGATCTCGTCCGAGGCGAAATCGTTCATGCCGTGAACGAGTTGGTTGAAATTGTCGTTGCCCCGCTCGCCCGCCCCGTGCAGAAATACGACTAGTGCGTTTCCATTTTAGGTGTAGCGGTATCCGCAGTGCTTGAAGTAATTGCGGCACTCCGGTTCCTGGAACTCGTCGAGGAGCCGGCCGCACAGTTCCCAGAGTTTGTCGACCGTGCGT
>Ga0105340_1000940_pt1 | contig 13444 bp, 12 predicted proteins | sample EasRivMeERMLT700_FD_89676 | JGI IMG/M metagenome (GOLD analysis project Ga0105340, IMG submission 89676) | Soil microbial communities from meander-bound floodplain in the East River, Colorado, USA - East River MetaG ERMLT700 | ecosystem: Environmental > Terrestrial > Soil > Floodplain | place... | reverse complement strand
CGCGGGCGGCATGGCGGTGCACACGATCATTCTCGATCCGAAGAACGCGAATCGGATTTACATCGCCATTTCGGCGGCGGGCGCGTTTCGCACCGATGACGGCGGCAAGACGTGGCGGCCCATCAACAAAGGATTGAAAGCTCAGTTCGAGCTTCCAGATCCCGACGCTGAAGTCGGTCACTGTGTCCATCGCATCGCGATGCACAAGTCGCGTCCGGATGTGCTTTTCATGCAGAAGCACTGGGACGTGTTGCGCACGGATAACGCGGGAGAGCAGTGGACGGAGGTCAGCGGGAATTTGCCGTCGGACTTCGGCTTTCCGATCGACGTTCACGCGCATGAACCGAATACGATTTACGTCGTGCCGATCAAGAGTGACTCCGAGCACTTTCCGCCGGATGGAAAGCTGCGCGTGTATCGCAGCCGGAGCGGCGGCAACGAGTGGGAGGCGCTCACGAAGGGCCTGCCGCAGAAGGATTGTTACGTCAACGTGCTGCGCGACGCGATGTCGGTGGATTCGCTGCAGCCGTGCGGGATTTATTTCGGGACAACCGGCGGGCAGGTTTATGGATCGGCCGACGGTGGCGACACGTGGAATGCCATTGTGCGGGACCTTCCCGCGGTGCTCTCGGTCGAGGCCCAGGTGCTCCCATGATTCGTGTGATGTTGCCATATCACTTGCGAAACCTGGCGCGCGTCGAGGGCGAAGTGCAGCTTGAGGTCGCGGGATCGGTGACGCTGGGTTCTGTGCTCGACGCGCTCGAGTCGCGCTATCCGGCGTTGCGCGGGACGGTTCGCGACCACGGGACGCTGCGGCGCCGGCCGTTCGTTCGGTTTTTCGCGTGCAAGGAGGACCTGTCGCTCGAACCGCCTGAAACCAAATTGCCGGAGGAAGTTGTCACCGGGAAAGAGCCGTTCCTGATCGTGGGGGCGATCGCGGGAGGCTAAGTGGCAAAGTCGGTACACATAATCATCAAGGAAACCTATGCTCAAAAAAATCCTGATTGCCGTTGCGGTAATCATCATCGTGTTTCTCATCATTGTGGCGATGCAGCCCGGGGAGTTTCGCGTCACCCGGTCGGCCAATATAACGGCACCTCAGGCGGCGGTGTTCGACCAGGTGAACGATCTCCACAAGTTTGAGAAATGGAATCCGTGGGGAAAGATCGATCCGGCGATGAAGGTGAGTTACGAAGGCGCGGCAACGGGAGTGGGCTCGGTTTACAAATGGGCCGGGAACAACGAGGTTGGCGAAGGACGAATGATAATCACGGAGAGTCGCCCGAGCGACCTGGTCCGCATCAAACTTGAATTCCTCAAGCCGTTTGCTTCCGTTGCCGACACTGAGTTCACGTTTAAGCCTCAGGGAAATCAAACCGCCGTGACATGGAACATGTCCGGCAAAAACAACTTCATGGCGAAGGCCATGTGCTTGTTCATGAGCATGGACAAAATGATCGGCAGCCAGTTTGAGAAGGGGCTCGCGGACATGAAAGCGATCGTGGAAGCGGCACCCAAAACATAGGAGGAACAGACTACCGTCCATCTTTGCATCGCCATTCTGTTTTTGCTCGCGGGGCCGGGGCGGTTTTCTCTCGACCAACTGTTGTTCCGCGAATAGGCGTCGGGCGCGCCGATATCAGAGCCCAAAAGAGACTTAGCAAACAAATAAGGAGAAACATTATGAAATACGTTGACGGTTATGTTTTGCCGGTGCCGAAGAAAAATCTTCAAACTTATCGGCGCATCGCGCAGAAGGCGGGGAAGATTTGGCGCGATCACGGTGCGCTCGACTACAAGGAGTGCGCGGGGGATGACCTGAATGTGAAGTGGGGCGTGCCATTTCCGCGCACCATGAAGGTCAAACCCACCGAGACGGTTGTGTTCGCTTACATTGTTTTCAAATCGCGCGCGCACCGCGACCGCGTGAATGCTAAAGTAATGAAGGATCCGCGCCTGGCGGCATCGATGGACAACAGTTCCATGCCCTTCGACTGCAAGCGCATGGTCTATGGTGGATTTAAGGTTCTGGTGGATGCGTGAACGTGGGGAGGTGGATCGTTCGACGCATCGTAAAAGCAAAACAAGGAAACAAAGGAGAGATCGAGATGAAACACTGCAAACGTTACATTGGGTCCGCGCTTGTCGTTGCGGGGACATTGGCCGCCGGCCTCGCGCTGGCTGAAGACAAATTATCTTCCGCGAAAGCAGATCCAAAAGCGGAAGAGATGATGAAGAAGATGGAAGCCGCCGGCACGCCCGGCGCGGCGCACAAAGCGCTCGACGCGCTTGTGGGTGATTGGAATACCGAGGTCAAACTGTGGATGGCCCCGGACGCGCCACCCACAATCACCAAAGGAACGGCAAAATCAACCTGGGCCATGAAGGGCCGGTTCGTTGAACAGGAGTTCAATGGTGAATTCATGGGCAAGCCATTTCGTGGCTTGAGCTTCACGGGTTACGACAACACCAAAGGCAAATACAGCAGCCTTTGGATCGACGACATGCACACCGCCATGTATACATTCGAAGGAGATGCCGCGGAGGGCGGCAAAGTCATCAGTCTCGAAGGCAGGTACGATTGCCCGGTGACGGGCGAGAAGGATAAGGCTTCAAAGGAAATCTACCGGATCATCAGCCGGGACAAGCACATCTTCGAAATGCACGACCCGAGCAAAGGGGCCAATTCGAAGACGATGGAGATTACCTACACTCGGAAATAACTGTCGTTCCGCAATCGCGAAGCGCAGTGGCAGTCCGCCGCTGCGCTTTTCATCTCGAGCAAAGTCGGTCGCTTCCCCTGGTTTTTTACATTTTTCCCGTTGCTTCTCCGGTCGCGGTTTGCAAGGGATAACGCATGAAACAAATCCTCTTCATCGTGTGCCTGGGTGTGAACCTTGTCGTCAGCGCCGCCGAACCGGAGCTGAAAGGAACCGTGACGGAAGTTCGGCAGCATCTCGCGGCCGCGGAGCGGATGGTTGCTGTTTCCGGCGATGCGGAAGTCAAAAGTCCCGCGGACCGGGCGATCGTTACGCTCCGCTTGATCAGTGTATCCAAATCGCTGCAGGAAGCGCTCAAGGCGAATCAGACGCTCCGATCGAAGCTCGTCAACACTCTCAAGGAACGCGGTATACCAGCGGATCGTATCGATGCCGGCAGGTTTTCCTCGACGCCGAGGCACGGTATCTTCAGCGACAAAGTGAAGAGTTACAGAGTGGAAAACCAGGTTAAGGTTGCCGTGTTGGAGGAAAAGGAATTGCAGGAAACGGTTCGGATGCTCGATGAGTTGGAAGGATTGGAATACGGAGGCATGGAATTCGAACATTCGAAGAAACAGGAATTGAAACGCAAGGCCTTGGCGGAGGCCCTCGAATCAGCTTCGGCTCGCAAGAAAGTTTATGAGGAACGACTGGCGTTGATTTTAACGCCTGTGAAATTCAGCGAAAACGTGACGGCTGCTCCGCCCGCGCGCATGCCTGGTCTCGCTAGTTTCTCCAGCCTGGACGGCAGGGAAGCCGAACCTGTCACCGGATTTGGGGAGATGGTGTTCTCCGCGCAGGTAACCGTGCAATACAGCGTCAGCGGACGCTGACGAGGCTTGTCTGGAATTGCCGACGCAGATTACGTAGTGCCGAGTCGGGAGCTTTTGGTGGCGGCAAGTGACTGCTTGAGATTGCGCAACAACTCGTCTGCGTTGCGCCCTTCATCCTCCGGCGCCAGCTCCTTGTACTTCGTGAGGGCATTGATAGCCGCGGCCAGTTCGTTGTTGATTGCCTGGACAAGCGCGAGGTTGAAATAAACATTCGCGAATGCAGAGTCCACTTCCGCGGCCATTTCGTAATGAACTTGGGAAAGACGATAGTCGTTCACGTCGAAATACAGGTTGCCGAGGTTGTAGTGCGCTTCAAAGTGACGCGGGTTGTGCTTCAATGAAGTCGTGAAGCAGTCGAAGGCCTTTGCCGCGTTCCCCTTTTGCGATTCGATAATGCCTAGATTGCAATACGCGTCGGCGACGCAATCCTGCTCTTGAATTGCCTTCCGGTATAGTTCGGCCGCCTTGACATCCCCGCGCTCGTCGAACAGCAGCGCCTGCTCGAAGCAGCCGAGGTCGGGAGTGAATTGCAGAATCCGGGCCGTGGGCTGCGCAAACAGGTGCAACTGATTCGGGTCCTCGGACGACGCCCGTTTGCGGACGCGCTTGTAACCGAACTTCGCCGCCTGGACGGGGAATTTTAGAATCTCGCCCATTGAATTGCCACGAAGACACGAACGTCATTCATGTCTTCACGGTTACTACGCGGCTTTTTGTTTTTTCGCTTTGACGGGCGCAACTTCGACGGCCGCGGCCTTCTTTTCGCCCTTGGCTTTTTCCATCGGCTTCTTCTTCGCCTTCGCCTGCTCGATGCTCTGCTTGAGGGCGGCCATAATGTCGACCACCGGCTTCTCCTCTTCCGGAGCGCTCACCACTTCTTTGCCGGCAATCTTGGCTTCGATCATTTCACGCAGCGCGTCGCGGTAGCGATCGGTCAAGTCGAGGTCCTCCAGCGTCGCCGCCATCGACTCCACCAAATTGATCGAGAGCTTCAACTCGTCCTTGTTGACTTCCTTGTTCTCGATCTGCGGAACGCTTTCCATTTTCCGCAGCTCGCTCGGATTGCGCAATTTATAGAGCGCCAGCCCGCCGTCCAAGGGCGAGATCATCACCACTTCCTCGCGATCGCGCAGAACGACCTTGCCGATGCCCACTTTGCCGCTCGCCTTCAACGCCTGACTCAGAAGGGAGTACGTCTTGGAAGCGACCGGCCCATCCGGCCCGGCGAAATACGGCGATTCATAAAGTGTCGGATGGACTTCCTCGACATCGATGAATCCTTCGATGTCGATCACCTTCGTGCTCTTGAGCTTGATCTTCGCCAGATCCTCCGGCGATACGATCACATATTGCTCCGGCTCAAACTGGTAACCCTTGACGATTTCTTCGTTGGTCAGCGCCTTGCCGCACTTCTTGCACTTCTTGTCGTAACCGACAGCGCCGTGGTCTTCCTTGTGCAGTTGGTTAAACCGAATCGTTTCCTCGGTGTCCACCGCGTTGTAAATGCGGATGGGAATCGTAACCAGGGAGAAACGAATGTGACCTTTCCATATCGATCTCATAGCTCACCTTGTTGTTAAGGTTGCGGTCATAGATGGCACATGAGCATGAAACCTGCCAGAGCTGCGGATTGCAATCACAATTCGAGCTTAGGCCAAATCCGGCCTCAACCTCAAAAACACTGCCTCTCGCAGCATCCCGTCTTCGGTCAACGACGCAAATTCCACCTCGCAGTTTAGTTTGGGTTCAACCCACACCGACTGTGCATCGTCGAGGGGTTTTTCCTTAACCGGCCTTTTGATTGGTGTCAGTTTTTGCAGTTCGGTCCAGACTGCTTTGATTGACTGATCATCGAATCCCGACCCCACCTTTCCCACATATTTCAATTTCTCCCCCTCTACTTGCGCCAGATGCAACGCGCCGAAGTGCGCGGCCCGATCGCCTTTGCCTCGCGTGAAGCCAATAATCGCGCACTCCGCGGGCCGTCCCCATTTAATCTTCAGCAACGAATCCTTACGCTTCCCGGGAACATACGGGCTGTTGCGCTGCTTGGCCATGACGCCCTCGAGGCCCATTTGCTTTACCGCTTCGAGGAATGTCGCTCCCTCATCGACAGCTTCTCTCACGCGATACGTTAAATCCTTTCGAATCGCATCCCGAAGCCACTCGCGCCGCCGCATCAGCGGTTCATTGACAATCGGCCGCCCATCCAAATAAAGGCAATCAAACACATAACACACCACTGGATGTTTGGTTCTCGCGCGCTCGATCGCGCCTTCGCTCTTTTGTTGCATGCGATGGATCACCGCCGCAAAATTCGGTCGGCCATCGGCTTCAAGGCAGACGATTTCTCCATCAAAGAGCGCTGAGGTCGCCCGAAACGCTTGTTCCGGAAGCAGCAATTCAGGAAACTGTTTCGTAAAATCCAACCCGTTCCGCCCGCGAATTTTCACTTCACCCTCGTCCAGCGAAATCATCACGCGAATGCCATCCCACTTCACTTCGTAAACATAATCTGCGGAGGCTGGCGGCTTGTCCGCAGGCCGCGCAAGCATCGGCTCGATGCGGTCGCGCAACCAGTCAGTCTGCGGATTGTCGACACGTTCGAGCAGCCACTGGTTTTCCTTTGTGCGATGAACGCGGTATTCGGCATTCAGCTCCCGCGATTGCAAACGAAAGTAGAATCCATCCGCCTTCTCTTTCGTGGTTTGATACCGGCCTTGCGCAAATTTCCACATCATCCCGCCGCCGTACTCGCCTTTCGGGATCGCGCCCTCGAAATCCACGTACTCCAGCGGATGGTCCTCCACGCTCACGGCGAGTCGTTTGATTCCGGGTCGCGGCGGGAGCCCTTTGGGAACAGCCCACGACTTCAAAACCCCGTTTTGCTCCAGTCGCAAATCATAGTGCAGCCGCGAAGCGTGATGTCTGTGAACGACGAACGCGCGTCCCTCCCCAACGATCTCCGCCCCACGCGGCTCAGGCGTTTTGTCGAAACTTCGCTTTTTGGAATAGCTCTCCAGTTGCTCGGGTGTTTTGTAAGTTCTCGCAGGCTTCAGATTCTTCTTCGTTGCTTTCACCGATTTCTGTTCCGTGTGGATCGGCGTCGCATAAGCGGCGACCGCTTCCCATGGATCGCCGTTTTGCACGACGCGCTGCGGCACGCTTTGGAGATCGAATGATTTCGGGGTTTCGAGAGTTTCCAATTCCTCCCATTGCAGAGGCGTTGACACCGGTGCGCCCGGCAGTCCGCGCAGGCTGTACGCGCAAACGATCGTTTGCGATTGCCGGTTGCGATAAATATCCAGCAGCACTTTTCCTCCGCGGTGCTCTTTCTTGATCTGCAACGTCATCGACGACGCGTGCCTTTCCACGAACGGTTGCGCGACGGCCTTCGCTGCCGCAAACAACTCGTGAAACTCCCATTTCGGTTCAACGGGCGTCACAATGTGCAGGCCCTTGCGGCCCGTCGTCTTCACGAAAGCATGATAGCCAAAACCTTCGAGGTGTTCTTTGAACTTCAACGCGAGTTCCGCCACCTGCGCAAATGCAAAGGTCTCCGGCGGATCGAAGTCGTAGACGATGTAATCGGGTTTGTCGAAGTGCGGCGCGCGCGAGTGCATCTGGTGCAATTCGATGCACGCCAGGTTCGCAAGCCAAACGAGCGAGGCTGCTTCGGTGGCGATCACGTAATCCTTTTTCTCCTCGCCGAGCGTCACATGCTCGATCCACTCCGGCGCCCATTTGGGCCGGTCTTTTTGGAAGAACGATTCGCCGCCAATCCCATCGGGATAACGCACGAGCGAAAGGGGTCGGCCTTTCAGGTGAGCAAGGATCGTCGGTGCCAGCTTGAAATAATACTCGATCAGTTGTGCTTTGACGATGTGATCGTCCGGATAGAGAACTTTCTGCAGATTCGAAAGTTCAACCTTCCGCTTGCCGACCTGGGCAATTTGAGATGTGCGCGAGGGCATCAGGAATTGTCGCTTACGAGCGCATTCTCAGTTTGCCAAAAGACAATGTCTGCTCGCAACATCTCATCCGAAAGGCGACTTTGCAGCGATGAGTTCTGGGGAATCACAACCAGTCACAATCACGGTCAATGAGACGCAGCGGGTTTCCGGGCTTCTGCAGGCGCCCTTCAAGGCGCGCGCATGTTACGTGCTGGCGCACGGCGCGGGCGCCGGCATGGCGCATCCGTTTATGGCCGCTGTCGCCAACGGGTTGGCTGAACGCCGCATCGCGACCTTGCGGTATCAATTTCCCTACATGGAGCAACGCTCGAAACGTCCGGATGCCCCAAAAGTCGCGCACGCCGCTGTGCGCGCTGCGGTATCGGAGGCCTCGCGCCTCGTTCCGGAGCTTGCGCTTTTCGCGGGCGGCAAGTCCTTCGGTGGTCGCATGACTTCGCAGGCGCAGGCCGTGTCGCCCTTGCCGGGAGTGCGCGGCCTCGTGTTCCTGGGGTTCCCTCTTCACCCCGCAGGCCAGCCATCGACTGAGCGCGCGAAACACCTTTTCGATGTGCAAATTCCAATGCTCTTCCTTCAGGGGACTCGCGACGACCTCGCGCACCTGCCCCTCGTCGAGACGCTGTGCAAGGAACTAGGCCCGCGCGCCACGCTCAAGCTCTTTCAGGGAGCCAATCATTCCTTTCACGTCCCGGCGCGCACTGGACGCAAGGATCCGGAGGTGCTTGCCGAACTGCTCGACTCGCTCGCGGGTTGGATTAACGCAGCGATTAAGTAACGAGACTCTTCGCACATCTGAACTGCCCGATCACAACACCCATGATTGCGTCTCGTCCACAACGCCAACATCACTCTTTGTTGGCAAAGCGGCATGGTGGCGGTCGTGTTTAGTCATGTGAAATCGTGCTCAGCAGCCGCTGATTTTTCTCGAAATACCAGTAAATCCTCCAGAGGTTCGCGTTCCCATCCGACTGTTCGACACGGTAACCATAATGGTTAAACCCTCCATGAAACTCCATCGTAACTGAGTTCGAGTCTGCAGTGATATAACGCGGGGACAGTGCCCGCAATAAGGGAGGCACGCGCGGGTCGGATGGTTTAATGCGAGAATGGTTTGTGACCGAGCGGGCGAGAGTCACACACGCGGTCGCGATCTGTGGGTAATCACTTCGACTTTGAAGCGCCCGGATCTGACCTCTGCTTTTCAAAGCGGGAGACAAAAATGGTCCGATAAGGATGACAACACCTGCAAGCAGAACTGCGAAAATGATGAACGCAATTTTCGCCATGAAGTCAGATGCCGCGCGTCAGATCGTGCACGGTCACGTTCAACGCTCTGGCGATTCGAGATAACGTTTCGACGGTGATGTGGTAATCCGCTCGCTCGACATTTCCGATGTAATTTCTCGAAAGGTCAGCCTTTTCAGCGAGTTGCTCCTGGGAGAGGTGTGCCCTAACCCGCTGAACGCGGATGTTTCTACCCAAAACCTCAGAGACGCTACGGGTCGGCGGCACCACCCAATAGCAGAGCAAATCGAACGGATGCTTCCTACCAAGTATACTTGTCATTATGTAATTGCATCTCGGAGCGTAATTCGGTCTCCTGTGCTCGCTATTATCCCTTTAAGGAGCATAAAAAATGAAAAATCTGATCAAATTCGGCGGTCTGTTTGCCGCACTGGCAATTCAAGCCCAAAGCCCAAATCTTGTAATCCTGCGCTCAAGAGTTGGTGACGAACGGGCGCCTATCATCACCTGGCAGAGCCAACCAAACGCCGTATACCGAATCGATTACGCAGATACGCTGGATAGCACGAACATTCCGTGGAGAGTGCTTTACGAAGATTATCCATCGCACGGGACAAATACGTTTTGGATGGATTCAGGTAATGACAGTTTCGAGCCCGAGATTCCGCACCCGAGACGAAAGACGACGCGCTTCTACCGCATCACACAAACCGGGACGAATAACGCTGCCGCGCCGTTTGTTCAGATCACTTCAGTGACAAACAACGTGGTGTTGTCTGGCGAAGTGACCGTGAGCGTTGCGGCTACGACAAGTTTGGCCTACGCATCGGTGAAGCTTTACGTCGATGGACAGGAACTTTACCCAAGCGATGACGGAACGAATTTCATCCTGAACACGCCGGAGTGGGCGAACGGACCGCACGTTCTTTTCGCGACCGCGAAAGCAGCATCAAAACTGGAGGGTAATTCATCCGATAACTCGCCCGTTACTTACGGCCGCGCGGTTTCAGCTTACGTCTCAGTAACGTTCGACAATTACGTCTCAGAACTGTACTTCTCCGAACCCTTCTTTGAACCGAGTCTCGGTCAAACCCAGCACGTCAGCGCGGTATTCGCATCATACTCGACGTGGATGCTTCAGATCCTAAACGAGGCGAGTAACGTCGTGCGCACTGCCACTAACAGCGGGTACACGATGGAATTCGATTGGGATGGCACAGGAGATGGGGGAACAAACCTACCGAACGGCATTTATGAATACTTGGTGACGGCAACGCAGGCAACCGCGCCGGAACCCATCCCAAGCCCGGGCGGCACCAATGAACCGCCCGTTCCCGATGCAAGTATCCAGGGGACACCGGACGAAGCATGGTACCCTATATCACCTATGGACGCGGTCGCACTTGGATGGAACTCGTACTTTTTGCCACCGCCACCAATGCCCCCGGTTAGGATCGATGACAACTGGTACACTTGGGAATCCATTTTCGGGCCTGTCGTTATTGAAGTTCCACTCAGCCCGGCGTTTCTGCAGAAAATTAGCGGACAGTCGTTGGCGGAATTTCCCATCACAACTTCGGCGACTGCCGCCGCGGGCGCAGGTACTGCCCAAGGACCCAAGAAACCACTAACAAAACCGGTGAAGGGCAGCGTCGGCACCTTTGGCATTGCGTATCAGGAATACGCGCCGGGTGGAACTGCTGTAGCGGTGCCCTCGAGTGGTTTGGCAGCGCCGTTCCACAGGATGTCTATCGAGGGATCCAAGAACCCATTCAGTCTGCCCGTGCTGAATACTAAGTTGCTAGCAGACAACGTTGGCAAGGCGCTCAAGGCCGGCGGATGGAAGCCCGGTTTTCTTCTCGGAAATAATTCCGTGCGTGCGGTCGACCTCCGGAAAGAATCGCTTGGCGGCAGCAACATTTTCAACAGCGTCAATCTTGGCGTTCTGCTGTCGCATGGATTTTATGGAACCGACCCCGATTTTACAGCGCCCGCGCAAGGAACGTTTCAGACGTATATGCCCTTTCTTCAAAACGGTGTGAACGACTGGTTGCGCCTATCGGAATGCAGTTTTGGCAGTGCCAATCTACGCTGGATGGCCGTATTTGCGTGCAACGCTCTGCGGAGCCAGAATTATTCATCGATGTACAACGGGGCAGTCTTGCCGATTAATCCGGATTTGCACTTGCTCTGTAGCGCGAGTTCGACCGTTTATGGGGCGCCGGAACTTTTACAATTGTGGGCACAGTATATGACGAAAGGACGAACACTGTTCGGTGGCGTCGAGACGGTAAAGGACGCATGGTTTTTGTCTGCGCAAGACGCTTACGCAAATCCTAGATATAGCGTGCCAAGTGGCGCGGTTGTTACGATGAGAGTGTCAGGTTGGCCGAATTGCATGGGCGACAAACTCCGGCTCTACTCTGCTCCAGGGACGACTGATCTTTCGCGAATCACCTATCAAGACCTGCAAGTATACCCATGAGAACACTGCTTTCACTCGCATGCGTGTGGCCGCTCGTAGCGGCCGGTGCAACAGAGATTCCACTGGAAGAGTTGGGACGGCGGTTTTCGCCGCCGACAAACGTGGTTGTCGAGTGGAAGGCGACTGGTGAACTGCCGGCGGAAGTCATGGTTTACGGAGTAGTGAGCAGGGAGTTTTCGCCTGTCGTGATGAGCAACGTGATGGCACTAGGCGGCTGGAAAACAGATCAACGCACTCGTGTCCCAGGACGTGGGCGCGTGCCGCAAGATAAGCATATTGTCCACTTCGGCCGCGAGGATGAACCAAAGCAACTCTCGTTTTATCCTCCCGCTGGACTAATACAATATCGCGACTCGCAAGCCTGCGCATCGCCGAACGGACACGCCTACGCTGTGCCAGACGAAACTGAAGCTCTGCGTCTGGCCCGCGCTTTTCTAAAGAGCCTCGACATCGATGAACGAGATTTGGCCAGGGACGCGAATGGCCAACCCCGTGTCGTGCGAGCTAAGATCACGCAAGGCCGGCAAGGAATCGGAGAAGTCATCTCTCGGACCGTCAACTTTACCCGCGAGGTTGATGGCATCCCATTCACCGGATCTAATTTTGGAGGGGTTGGGATTACGTTCGGCAACGCAGGTAAAATCGCGAACCTTGAAGTTGTTTGGCCCAGTCTGAAAGCGACGAAGAGACTCTCGACTGCGAGTCCCGCGCAACTCTTGGCGTCTGTGAAACGTGGTCGGACCGCCCTGAGGTGGGGGCCGGGGAGTGATGAACTCGTGGGAAAGATTCCGACACTGCAACGCATCACGGTTAACGAAGTGAAGCTTTACTATCTTGGCAGCTCTATGGATGACATGCGAAAGACTATTCTTCCGTTCGGGACTCTCGAAATTACGGCGCACTTCCCCAAAACCAACTATGTTGTGTCGTTAAACTCTCCGGTCGCGACACCGGCCAAGGAATAAGACGTCAAGTAACGAGCTGCGATTCTTCGCACTCGCGCAGGCGCTTCGAAATAAATCCGCGCTCGGATTTTACTTCGATCAACTGGAGTGCTTTGCGGAAATAATTCGCCGCCGCCTCGAAGTTGTTTAGCTGCGCCTCGAACTCGCCCAGCACCGCGTAAAGCAAATAGTAGGAATCCAGTTGCTTGCGGTTGCGGATGGCCTGCACGGCTTCGATGCCTGCCTTCCAGCCGTCCACGTGGGCGATTGCCACCGCGCGGTTCAACGCGATCACCGGCGAATCGTCCAGTCCCACCAAACGATCGTAAAGCGCAAGGATCTGACGCCAATCGGTTGAGTCATAATCGCTGGCTGCGCAGTGACACGCGGCGATGCCGGCCTGCAGATGATACTCGGTGATCTCGTCACCTGTGGCCGACTGCGCGAGATGCATCATGCCGCGCCCGATCATCGGCCGGCTCCAGCTCGCGCGATCCTGCTCCTTGAGGCGCAGAAGATTGCCCTCGGTGTCGACCCGCGCCGGCAGGCGCGCGGCGTTCAAGTACATCAACGCGAGCAGCGCGTGCGTGCGCGGCTGGTTTCCGGCGGGATGCTCCGCGATCAATGATCCGAGCCGGATCGCTTCGCGGCACAACTCTTCCTTCAGCAGGTTTTCGCCGGTCGACGCCTTGTAACCTTCGTTGAAAAGCAGGTAAAGCGTGCGCAGCACACCTTCCAGGCGCGAGGCGAGTTCTTCGCCCGCGGGAATCTCGAACGGAATCCGCAGCTCGCGGACTTTTTGCCGCGCGCGCACAAGCCGCTTGGCAATCGCCGCTTCCGTGGTGAGAAACGCCTTCGCGATTTCCGAGGTTCCAAAACCGCAAAGCGTTTTGAGCGCGAGCGCGATCTGGTCCTCGTGCGGAATCAGCGGATGACAGCACGTGAACATCAGCCGCAGGCGATCATCCTTGAGTTCTGTTTCGAACTGCGCGGCATCGTCTCCGCCGGCTTCGGTCGGCCATTGCTCGAACGTTGCGATGATCGCCGGCTGTTTATCGTTGAAGAGCTTTTCGCGCCGGATCAAATCCAGCGCGAGGTTCTTCGCCGTCTGCGTCAGCCACGCTGCAGGATTCTTCGGGACGCCGTAGTAAGGCCACGTTTGCAACGCGCGGACCAACGCTTCCTGGACCACGTCTTCCGCCAGTTG
>Ga0105340_1000939_pt1 | contig 13449 bp, 10 predicted proteins | sample EasRivMeERMLT700_FD_89676 | JGI IMG/M metagenome (GOLD analysis project Ga0105340, IMG submission 89676) | Soil microbial communities from meander-bound floodplain in the East River, Colorado, USA - East River MetaG ERMLT700 | ecosystem: Environmental > Terrestrial > Soil > Floodplain | place... | reverse complement strand
CTGCGGCGGAGTTTTTCGATTGTCCACATGCCCTGGATATTGCCGGGAGCGATATCGACTATGCAGACATCGATGACACCGCCGCCGAGGAGCGGTTCGGCGTCTTCAACAGTGGAACGATGCAGGACGCGGTACGCATCCGCGTGAAGAACCTGGGGCAGCACTTGCGCCAGTTCAGGGTGCTCGGCAACAACCAGGACAGTCTTCATTATGCGTAAAACGGGCGCGTCATTAATGTCGTCTGCAGTGTCGCAATTGAAACAGGTGCTCGTGCGCGCGCAATTGCAATCTTTGCTCGTATGTCTTTACTATGCGCGAGCGAAGTTCGACAATACGTGTCCCTACCGAATTGATTCACCCCGAAGTACGCAGCGGGTATTAGGGGTTTCCCCGGCGCGCGTTTGAGCTCGACCACCGACCGTCAACTGCTGGCGAGCATTTTTTCCCAAACGCTTTCGTTGATCAACAACTTTTGAAGAAACTCTCCGCTTTGTGAAACTAAAGCCGCGTGGTTCGGATTCAGAGGGAGCCATAAAGCGAACGTGGTCCCCTGCCCTGCTTCACTCCGCGCTTCAATTCGGCCGCCGTGGTGATGCACGATGAAGTAAGCCGCCATTAAGTTAATGCCGTACTCGAGCGGGGTGTCGGTGCGCACCACAAACGGATCAAAGATCAACCGCAGCGCCTCCTTGGGCAGGCCCGGCCCATTGTCGTGAATCTCGACTGCCATGGCAGGTGTACCTTCGGTTTGCGCGGTGCGGGCAGTGACGCGAACCTCGGAGCCGGCAGGCAGGCTCACCGCTTCATCGCGCAGGAGCAGTTCAAAAAGCCGCTCGAACTTGGGCTGATCGACGACGAGGGCCGGCAGATCCTGAGGAACCTGAATGTCGACCTTGATATTCTTCGCCGCGAAGGACTCGCGCAGGCCTTTCACAACGTCGTGGAGCACGGCATCCAATCGTACCTCGTCGCGAAACTGAACCGTGGGGGGCTCCGAAACCGCCCATAAATCCTTGAGCATGTTGTTGATTTTTTCAATCTGACCCTGTGCGTTTTGATAGTATTCCTTCCAGAAATCGGGGTTGCGCAGGCTGGTCATGTCGAGATTCTCCTCCTTGAGTTTGCTCGGCGCGAGGTCGAGGAAGGTTTTGACCGCCACCAGCGAGTTGCGGATGTGATGGCTCAAGCCTGCGGCGAGCAACCCGAGGCTCATCATCCGATCTGCAATCATCATGTTGTGCAGCGTAGCGAGTTTTTCCTTGAGCAGTTGGTCACGCTCGCGCTGAACGATGAAGAATTCCATGGCGCGCTTCAACGTCGCGTCGAGTTGCGGCGGGTCCCACGGCTTCGTCACATACTTGTAAATGGCGCCGGTGTTAACGGCTGCCACCGCCGCGTCCATGTCGGAAAAAGCCGTCGCCAGGATGCGCACGATGCGCGGGCGCAGTTGCCGGGCCTTTTCCAACAGCCATGTGCCCTTCTCGCCGGGCATGCGCTGGTCAGTGATGAGGACGGCAACGTCGTCCTTGTGCTCTTCGAGAACGCTGAGGCCATTCTGCGCGCTGTTGGCGGTCAGGATGCGAAACTGGTCCTGGAACGCGCGCGCAAAATATTTCAGCGAACGTTCTTCGTCATCGACGTAGAGGACGGCGAACTTCTTGTAGTCGTACTCATTGTGCATAGCTGTCCTTCAATTCGCTGGCTAAAGCTTCTACTTCTCCTTTGAGTGGGAAATCGAGCGTGAACTCGCAAAATCTTCCAGCCGTGCTGCGCACTCGAATCTCGCCATCGTACTGTTGCACGATGCGGTAGCAAATGCTCAGTCCGAGGCCCATGCCTTCACCGACATCCTTGGTTGTGAAGAACGGGTCGAAAATCTTGCTGAGATTGGAATCTTCAATGCCCTCGCCGTTGTCGCGCACGACGAGCAGACTGCGGCCATTCTCGACGCGTCCCTCGAAGGTCAGTGTCGGCGTCTCGTCCTCGTATTGCTTGCGCTTCATGGCGTCGATTGCGTTTTGCCCGAGATTGACGATGACATTGATCATCTTGTTCTTGTTCGCCCAGATGGACTGATGCTCCACGATCCTTTGTTCCACGCGTATCTTGTCCCTGAATTCGTGACTGAGGAACCTCAAGGACGCGGTGACGAGATCAGCCACATCCACCTGTTCGATATGGTCGTTCTCGAAATGCGAGAACGAGCGCAGGTCCGAAACAATTGTCTTCACGCGACGGATGCCCTCCTCCACGTCCTGAAGGACTTCCTGGTACTCCTCCTGTTGCTCGGGCGCAATCATGTTCACCTTGTTGCGAAGGGTATACAACCCGGTGGTCGCGAAGTTCAGCGGGTTGTTGATTTCGTGAATGATGCCGGCGCTCATGCGCCCAAGGGATGCCAGCTTCTCGGTCTGAACAAGGTGCGTCTCTGTTTCCTTTAACTGTTCGATGGTGCTTTCGAGAACGGTGTTCTGCTTCGCCAGCTTGCGCTGGTAATGATACGAGTCGACAAGGTTCTTGATCCGCACATGCAGCTCGGTGGTCGAGAAGGGCTTTGGCAGGAAATCGCTCGCGCCATTGGCCAGCGCTTTCAACTTCGTTTCCTCGTCGGCGCGCGCGGTGAGCAGGATCACGGGAATGCTTTGGGTCGTGCTCCGTTCGCGGAGTTCCTTGCAGGCCTGTAAGCCGTCTTTTTCAGGCATCATCATGTCCAGCAGGATGATGTCCGGCAGAAACTGTGCAGCCTTTTCGACGGCTTGTTGTCCATCCACGGCTTCGATGACCTGGTAATGGGTCGTCAGTTGAGACTTGAGGAAGCGCAGCATGTCTGGTTCGTCGTCCGCGACGAGGACCTTGGGCAGATTCGTGTTACGAAGATTTTCCACTGGGCGAACGGCGTCCTGGGCCGCGGCGACGCCGGGGAACATTTCCGCGCGGCGATACAGACTGGTGAGCCATTCCTGGCTCGAAACGGTCGCGCCCGGCACGCCGGAAGGCAGGGCGGTCGATGCGGCCTCCGCCGCGGCTTGATACTCGGCGATCTGCTCTGGGGTTGCAGGCAAATATGGCAACCGCACCGTAAAGGTTGTCCCCTTGCCCAATTCACTCGTCAGGCTCACGTTGCCTTCCTGGAGCTCCGTGAGTTCTTTAACGAGCGCGAGTCCTATCCCGACGCCCTGATACTTTCGGCGTGACGAATCATCGGCCTGCCAGAAACGGCTGAACACGTTGGGCAGATTCTTCTCTGCAATCCCCATCCCCGTATCCTTGACGATGAGCACCATTTGCTCGCCAAGTTTTTCCGCGCGCAGGTCGACGCGTCCTCCGGCCGGGGTGAACTTGAGCGCGTTGAACTGGAGGTTGAGGATGATCTTCTCGAGCTTGTCGCGATCTCCCATGATCATTCCGAGGGCAGGATCGGCGAAGGTTTCAAGGGCGATACGTTTGTCATTGGCCATTTGCCGGGCTGAGCTGGCAAGGCCTTTGATGAAGTCGCCAATATCCAATGGCTCGTGCTTGACGACCAGCACGCCGGATTCGAGGCGCACGAGGTCGAGCAAATCATTGATCAGTTTCAGCAAACGCATGCCGTTGGAGTGCATGGTCACCAGCAGGTTGCGCGCGTCGTCGTCGAAGGCGGATTTGAAGCGATTGAGCAGGGTTTCGAGCGGGGCGAGGAGCAAGGTCAGCGGCGTGCGCAACTCATGGCTGATGTTCGCGAAAAAGCGGCCTTTGACTTCATCCATTTCTTTGAGCTTCCTGTTGCTCTCTTCGAGTTGCTCGCGGTTGCGGTCCAATTGATAAAGCAACTCGAATTCGCGAAAGCGCAGGCGGTTGTAAAAATGACTTCCAATCACTACAAACGCGCCGGTGACTAACAGAAAATAGACGTTGTTGTAAAAAGTGTTGAGGTCCTTCGACGGGCCGTGCAGCCAGCAGGCGATCCCGTAGAATACGATCACCTGGCCAAATACGACCAAACTGTCCAACAGGGTCCATCGCAAAAGGATTGATGCCCCGAGCAGCACCAGGTTCAGGCCGGCGTAATAAGGCGATACCGCTCCCTCCGTTTGGAAGATCATCAGGGAAATGAAGAAGGTGGGAAAGGCAGGCAACAGCCAACCGAGCAAACGATAATAGCGTGAACCGATTGGGGTCTTGACGAACCACCAAATGAACAACAGGCACGCCGAGCAGAGCAGCCGGAGTTGGAAAAATCTCCACGCGTATTGCGGATAGACCAGGAGGTCGAGCGTGACCCCCGCGGGCATGAAGATCGTGGCCATGATACAGGCCACGCGATAGTTTTGAACGCGCACGCCGCGTTCGGCCTTGAGGAACGCCTCGTGAATTTGCCCGCTGGTCGCTTCGCTAGGCATGGGCGGGTTTGCGAACTTTCAAAAACACGTTGACGCCGGAATCGTCGCTCTCGACGCGACATTCGTCTGCCGTGGCGCGGGGAGGACACAGTCCCGCCATGTCCTTGCCGGAACGATATTCAAGGTGCCAATCGACCACGTATTCCATCCAGTTGCGTGATGGATTGGAAGCATCCACGTTCGTGGCCAGCACGAGCCCTCCCGGCAGCACGAGATCGTAGAAGACACTCATCAACTTCTCGCACACGAGCTTTGGCAAATAATCAAACAGTCCGGCACAATAGATCACATCGAAACTTCCGAGCTTCGACACCGGCCGGGAAGACTCCTTGAGGAATTGGACGACAGACTTCTTGATGAGCTGCACGTTCGTGCTTCGCTGATGTCGAGCTTTGGCGTCTTTGAGCTTCAAGTCCGTGTAGGTCACGGTTTCATCGTTGAAATCCAGCAGAGTGAACTCCGCATGCTGGCTTAACTCTGAGTCCGCGATGAACCGCTGGATCTCGATGGCCGGACCGCACCCGAGATCAAACACCCGGGCTGTGCGCCGATTGCGGACGGCGCGGCTCGTTTCTTCAGTGAGAACCCTGCCGATGTAATCCAGCCGGTTTCGGTGAGCCACGACCGGCGGTGTCGTGAGAAAGAATGCGTTCAGCAGCTTCGCGAACACGGATCCGCCCTCATACGGGTCCCGCGTCATCATGTTCACCATCTCGTAATCGCCTGCGAAGCCAAGAGGCTTTTCGAAAGTGCGGTACATGAACGGCGCGCAAAGCACCAGAGGGTGCAGCTGCCGCTTCGCGTAATAACTATGCACGGCGCGCAAATCGTCGGGCACGCCTGCGCAGACTTCGTTGAATCGTTCAAAAAGCTCGGTCAGGAGCGGAATGACCGGAGCGCGCAATTCTTCGACGATACGGCGCTCGACTTCGGCTCGACTGCCGTCGGGTTGCGCGCGGATCCCGAGCTCGACCTGTTCGAGCCATCGCCGCAGTTCGATCAAAGCGGATTGCATGTCACCCACAGCAATCTTGAACTCCGGCGCGACCCTGCAATTCTGCTGAACGGCCTCCATGAACCGCTGGAAGTCCTGCTTCAACGTGGTGCTCCAGTCCGCGCTGCCAAAGAAATCAACGTCCAGCCATCCATCCTCGAGGGCCACCTCACACACCGTCATCGTTGGCATCTGGATGACACTTTTGACGATTGCTTTGCCGGCATAGACGGGTCGCTCGTTCACCAACAGCTTGAAGTCGGTCAGGGATTCCGATTTTTGGAGGACTACGCCCGGTGAATAAACCTCGAAGACCAGCGAATGACGCGCCAGCCGCACGACGACGGCTCGATACTCGATGCCGCCGCTCTGAAACATTGCCACGCCGTCGCGATTCGCGGATCCATCCATAAGTGCTCTAGCTTAGATTCACGCCGAAAATAAGCGTACGGGAAGCAATTTCCTCGCCGCAAGCTACAGCCTGGGTGGAGTTGCAGAGCCCATAATTGCATGCCAAGTGGTTGCAGGCGAGAAAGTTACGAGGCTTGCAAGCAACGTTGGCGGGGGCAATTCGACCGTCTTTGAACTCCTTTAAAGGGCAAAAAGCCTCGGTTCGTCGGCAAGCGACCCGGCAAAAAGAGGCAGAGGGCCGGGAAACCCTAAAACCCGACCCTCTGCCAGTTTTGTCGCAGGCGCGGGTGCAGCGCGTGCGATTTGGCCCCTGATTTAAAGTGCTCCGGTGCGACGCCTGGTAGCGGGGCGCCGAACCGGGATCACGCTCTTATCCGTGCGCGTGACGCACCTCCGAGATCGTTTGCATATGCGGGGCGCTTCAACCAGCCGGACACTGCATTTGCAATAAGTAGACTTGAGCAGGGGGCATTCCTTCTCAGGAGTGAGAAGAGTTACGGGAAAGAGGGCGCCTTGCGATGGCGCCCAAGTGAGGATTCGGTGAATTTTAGAGGGGCAAGTCCGCTAATCGATTACGGTAAACTCGACATTCCCGCGCGTTTGATCATTGCGCATTGCCGCTGCCGCCCGTGTTCAGTCTGCCTAGACCTTTCATCCAACTCCCTTTATCGAAGTACGCATCGCCTGCGGCAGACCCCAGGACCTGACTCACAGCGTTCCTTGTCTCCTGTTGAATGGCCTGGAGGGCAGCCTGGCGTTGCTCTGCAGTTAGGGACTGGTCTTTGCGAATGTTCGCCGCCTGCTCCTGCGCAGCGGTCTTGATGTCGAAGACTTTGAAGGCCTGATCCTTCGGCACGTTGAACTCTTTTACCACATCCTTGAGGCTGCTGCGTGAAAAATCCTGGTCATACTTGTATTCCCGAAAGCGGTCGTCGCCGAGGACGTTCTTGATGTTCTGGTCGAGGTCCTTCTGCGCAGCATCTCGCTTTGCGCGGTCCTCCGGCTTGTTGCTCTGCATGCCCATCATCCCGTACTCGTTCTCGAAATCTTTGCGCAATTTGAAGATGTCGCGGAATTCCTGTTCGTTCGGCTGGAATTCGTTCATTTGCATCCGCATCATCATCGCGGTTTGCGACATGCGCAGGTCGTATTCCTCTTTTTCCTGCGGCGAGAGCACCTTCGCCAGTTCCGCATCCTTCTCTTTCATCAACTCGCGCATGACCTCGGGATTATTTTGGGCGTCCTTCATGCGCTTCATCATCTTCGCAGCAAAGGATTGTTCGTGCTCCATCAGCGCGTTTTGTTTCTCCGCGGGCAGGAAATCGAGCAGAGTCTCGTAAGGATTCATCCCCGCCATCAGGTCGGGCTTCTCAGCCACGTCCACGCCCAGCAATTCCTTGAGCAGATCGCGCTTTTCTTTCGCCAGTTCGCGATGCTTGTTGAGCTTTTCTTCATTGAACATGTCCGTGAAGAACGTGCCGGTTTTCCAGAATTCAAATCGGTTCGTCGTGCCAGTGACCTGGCGTTTGCGCTGCTCGAAGAGCTTGTTCACGTCGGCGACAATGATGTCGCGAATGGTTTCTTCGGGGCAGCCGATGGCGCGCAGGTTGGCGATGTATTTTTTGTAGTCCTCGGATTCGACGATGCGCCAGTCGAGGGCCGTGGCCCGCACGGTCACAGTCACGCTTTTACCGTCGGCTTTGGCCGTTGATGGTGCGGGCCGCGCGGCGGCCGTCTTCTTTTCAGGGCCGGTTGTTGTGGTCGCAGGCGCTTTCCCCCTGCCCTGGTAAACGAGGTAGCCTGCGAGCGCGAGATTGGCGCAAAGCGAGAGAATGAGAAGGACCCTGGCGTTCATAATGTCTCAGTGACTGATCATACCGAACGTTCTGCCAAATACAACACAACATTGCCCGGTTTTGTTGCAGGGGGGCGCATCTCAGTTTTTGTAGAACCCTGGCAGGTTCTTCGGTTGCGGAGCAAAGCGGCACAGGAGCGCCGCACTCCACGACGCTGCCGCGAATGAGCATGGCGCCAGGCGAATTCCGCGAGGTCTTGGAGTGCGGCGCTCCTGTGCCGCTTTCATCACTCGTTGCCTTGTCCGAGCCCCTGTTACAAGCTCCTGAGATGACTTTGCGGTCCGATACCGTTATGGTGGTGGCATGAAACCGTTGGGAGTGCTTATGTTGCTGGGCGGTAGCGCGTTATCGGCCTTCTCGTCTGAATCCTCGAACAGCGTCACGGTCCCAATCGAGCTCCGTCGCGGGCATGTGATGGTTCCTGTGAAAGCCGGCGGCACGAATTTCTCTTTCCTGCTGGATACGGGCTACGGCATGACGATGCTGCGCGCCGATCATGCGGCTTCGCTGGGCCTTCAGCGGCGCGGGAGCATGACGATTGTGGGCATCGCAGGCGAAGCGCCAGCGGATGTTTTTGAAGGGCCGGCATTCGAGATCGGTGGGAAGAGTTGGAAGCCTCGCCGGGTTGCCGCGCTCGCGACGAGCGAAGGCCGCTCGCGCCGGCGCGATGGAATTCTCGGTTCAGCGTTTTTCCGGAGCTTTGTCGTGGAGATCGATCCCAAAGCAAAAACACTCGCGCTGCACGAACCCGCGCAGTTCAAATACTCTGGGACAGGCGAAGTCCTGCCGCTGCATTTCCAGGGTTCCACGCCGATCGTGTCCGCGCTCGTGGTGCTCACGAATGGGACCGAGGTCAAAACTGATTTTGAAATCGACACGGGTTGCACTGGCGGATTGTGCATCGGAAAGCATTTCGTCGAGGCGCATGAGCTTGTGCCGACCGGCCGCGAAAGTGAGCGGCGCGGCGTGGGCGGCGGCGCGCGCACTCGCAGCGGACATGTTCCGGGGCTGCGCCTGGGCAAATTGACAATCGACAAGCCTTCCGCGGATTTCTTCCTCGAAGGCTCCCCTGCCGATCCTCCACTCGCCGGACACATTGGGGCAGATGTGCTGAACGAGTTTCGCGTGATCTTCGATTACTCGCGCAAGCAGATGATTTTGGAAAAGCTGTAGCCGATCGGGTCGCTAATGCTGGCGCAAGCCGCATGATTATGTTCAGCCGAATACAAGCGACGCTGATTTGCGCACTGGTTCTGCTGACTGCGCTGGCGAGCGCGTGCTCTAAGCAGGAAACGGCCAGGACGCTGGCGCGTCGCCTGGGTGAAGCGGACCGCGTGATCATCGCGAGCCAGTACGCCGGGAGCCATCCCCCCGTGCAGCTTACGACGGAAGAAACAAAAAGACTGGTGCAGGCAGTTGCAGGCGCGAAAAAGGAAAGCCGTCCTCTCACCGCCACACCAGAACTATTGTTTCGTTTCTTCAAGGACACGAACGTTGTCGCCGAATTTGATGCAGGTGTCACAGTTTTTTGGATCGATCACGGCCCCGACCCCAAACAGCCTGGTCTTCGGCGCGCAACCACGTATTGGGATCGCTCCGGAACACTGAAAATGATCAGTGAGAAGTTTTTGGATCCCGAAAAAAGGTCGGTAAATGGCGCGGCGGTAGAATGAGGAACAACTGGTTTTCTTGCGGCTTAATGGTACTTCGCAAATTGCTGCGGGCGAGGACGCCCGCGCTCCGCTAAGCCGTCTTTTCGTTCTCGTCGACCGATTGCACCCGCAAATGGAGCAAAGCTGCGAGCGTCACGTGGGCGGCGAAAAAGAGCAGCGCGAAGAGCATGGGATAAATGACGAGCTTCTTATCGGCGACGGATCGCATTGCCAACATGAGCACGTCGCTGGCGATGCCTAGAGGGTTGACCAGCACGTCCCAACTGTTCCAGCGCAGGAAACGGCCGATGTAAATCCCGACGCCAACCAATCCCGAGACGACGACCGCGAATCCCCATCCGGTCACCCAACCGTAGCGCCGACTCACGAGCGTTTGCATGACGTACAAGGAAAGAAAGCCGACGAGGGACGCTGTCCATGCCGTCATGACGATGAGGACGAGGTCGACCCAGAAATGTCCGCGGTTTCGGGGCCCGAGATGGGTGAGGTCGGTGAAGATGTACGGGGCGTTCGGGAGAAAGAGAAGCCATGCGATTGCCAGGGCCCAGAACTTCCAGTGACGCGCGCCGTGGGAACGCAATGTGCGCACCGACGCGAGGCAAAAGAACAACGGCAGCCAGGCGAGGAACAGGTTCCACACGAGGTAACCGTGTTTCACGCTCTGCGTCAGCAGCATGCGCGTGCCGACCAGTCCCATGGCGATGGCGGAGACTGCGGCCAGGGCGAGGACGGGCCGCAACGTCTCGCGTTGAAAGACGATTGAGGAAAATCCACGTATCATGTTAGCGCGCAGCCTGCTTTTCGGATCGGACGGTCGTCGGCAATTTCATCGATTCCGACCAGTGAGTAAGGAAGAACTTCTTTTCCTTTGGGAGGAACGTGTCCGCTTTCCCGACGAGCGGGCGCAGCGAGGTCGTCATTTGCAGACAGACCATGACAAACAGGACGATCCACACATTCAGCCCGGCATTGGACGTGGCGTTTAAGTGTCGAAATCCCGCGGTAAGGAAGCGCAGTCCGAAGTAAGCGGCGACAAACCAGAACAGGATGTGGAGCGCGCCCATGGCGGCCACGGATTCGGTGGATTGCGAGAAGACCCATGCGACGGGCGCGAAGCCGATCAGGAGCAACGTCATGAGCAGGAGCAGGCCGGCAACGAGACCGATGACTTCGACCAGGCGCGCCTGCGATCCGCTCAGGCACGAGAAGATGTACAGGCTCGGGAGGCAAATGGCGGCGCACACGAGCATTCCGCCCGCGATCTTTGCGGGAGCGGCCCAGAGTTGTTCCGCGCCGGAGAACGTGCCGACGACGAGGCCATACACGAGCGCGCAAAGGAGCGCCAGCAGGACCATCGCAGCTATGAGGCGGCCCGAAGCTGACTGCCGCAACTGGAACATGACGCGCCGGGGTTGACGGAGGATGGCCTCCATGGCCGCGGTCACGCCGTAGATCGGCAGCCGGTCTTCGGGTTGTTCACCGAGCGGCACCGCCGCCGCGACAACGACAGGTTGCGTTGGTATTCTGGGAGGACTGGAGTCATTCATACGTTTTGCCTTGTTAAAAGATTCTGCTGAGGGCGCCCCACACAGTTTCGAAAAAATTGCCGGTGAACGCTTCGGGCCGAAGGAACTGCACGGGCAAGTTTGGTGAGCCGATGAACGGGCGCATGATCCAGCAAAGCTGAGTGCCAAGCAGCAGGTTGCCGGCGAGCCAGCCGAAAAGAACTTTGAGGGCTGAAATGCGCTGGGCGCTGAAGCGCGTGAGCAGTTGAAGCAGCCGGACGTTGGCGGCGATTCCCGCGAACGCCACGACCGCGACCTCGAGCACTTGCACGGCGTTGTAGGCAACGGAGGTCGTCTCCGAAACGTTGGTGGGGCTGTTCCAGATGACGAAGAACAGCAGAGGGCTGAACGCCCCGAGCACGGCGCATGCAATCGTGCCGCTCATGAGGACCGCGAGAACGGTTTGGTGAAAGCGCAGATTCAGGCCGAACAATGGCGCGAGCAGCGCATTCAGCACCGCGTTGCCGAGCGTGGTGAGCAGAATTGCCAGCGGGAGTTTGAGGGCCGTGTAGAGGGCCTGCAAAGGCGCCCGCCAGCATCCCATCGCCGCGCCGAAGGCGCCCGCGCCAAGCACGATGACGGCGAGGTAAAGGGCCATCTGCCGCACCCTGAACTCCTCGATGCCGAATTGGAGGCTGTCCGGCTCCCCGCGGAGCAGGACAGGTAAATCCAGAGTTGTGACGTTGGCGGTCATCTTGTCCTCCCGGGGCGCGACTGTAGCCGAAGGGCGGCGGCGGGCGACAGCGGGGAGAACCCGGTATTGTCTTTACCGTCGAACTTTAGCTGTGGTCGGCGATTCACTTTGTACGACAAAGTATGAGACTACGGTAGCGTTCATTTCGTTCAATTGATTGTTAAATTGCGTCTCCCGAGTGTTTTAGCTCAGATATTCCTGTGACCGTTAGTCGAGATTGCAGCCGCCGTGAGGCATTGCGCCGCCTGGGCGCTGGGGTGTTGCTTGCCGCCGGTGTCTGGCCGGGCCATGCGTTCGCCAAAGCCGGCGGCAGCTTTCGCTTCGTAGTCGTCAACGATTTGCACTACATCGACGGCGACTGCGGCAAATGGCTGGCCGGAGTGATGACGAGGATCAAGGTCGAGAAGCCGGATTTTTGTTTTGTCGCGGGTGACCTCACTGAGCACGGCAAGGAGGAGCATCTGAAGGACGTTCGCGAAATCCTGGAGCGGGCTGGCGTTCCGTATCACGTGGTGATAGGCAATCACGACTACGCGACGCATATGGATCGCGCACCTTACGAGGCGATTTTTCCCGACCAACTAAACTACTCGTTCGAGCACAAGGGCTGGCAATTCATCGCGCTCGATACGTCGGAAGGCACGCGCTACCAGGACACGCACATTCAACCCACGACGTTGCGTTGGGTGGATGAACACATTGGCGAGTTGAGCCGCAAGAAGCCGACAGTGATCGTCACTCATTTCCCGCTCGGCCCGGGAGTCCAGTATCGGCCGCTGAACGCGGACGAGTTGCTCGAGAAGTTCGTCGACGCGAACGTGCGCGCTGTTTTTTCGGGTCACTTCCATGGCTTCACGGAACGCACTTTGAACAATGCGATCTTCACGACCAACCGCTGCTGCGCCCTCAAGCGCAACAATCACGACAAAACGACTGAGAAGGGTTTCTTTGTCTGCGAAGCGACTGGGCAGCACATCCTCCGAAGCTTCGTGCAGGTTGCATGACGCTACTGCGGCACTTCGCGGTGCACGTCGTGCGGGCGCTTGTCGTCGCGCAGGCCGAGGAAGACGGGGTGGCGGAGGCCGCCGTCGCTGGTCCATTCGGTGAAGCGCACCTGACAAACGAGCGCAGGCAGCATCCAGGTGCAACGCCGCATCTCCGCGCGGCTCAGGCCGTTCGGACCTTTGGTGGGCAGGTTTACGAAGGGGCAGACGGACGTCTCCAGCTTTTTGAAGCGCTTGTGAAGCGCGTGCAGTGTTTCGGTGTTGAAGCCGGTGCCGACCTTCGAAGCGAACATGAGTTGCGCGCCCTGATAGTAGCCGACGAGCAGCGCGCCGAAGTGTTCGCGCGACCCTTTCGGTTCGGTGAATCCGCCAATGACGAATTCCTGCTCCATGACCGTCTTGACCTTGAGCCACGACCCGCTGCGGCGATCCGGTTCGTAAATCGACCGCGCCCGCTTCGCGATGATTCCCTCGATGCTGTTTGCGCGGGCCTGCTCGACGAGGTCTTCGGGATCGCCCTCGAGGCCTCGTGAGATGCGGATCGGATAGTCGGCCTCGCCGGTCATCGCCTCGAGCAATTCCCTGCGCTGTTCCAGGGGCAGCTTTTTGAGGTCGCGATTTTCGAGGTTCAGCAGGTCGAAGACGTAATAGACGAGGTGCAAGCCGCGCGCGGCGTGGTCCTGCCGGAAATTTTGCAGGAGTTGAAATGAGGGCCGGCCTTTGTCATCCAACGCGACCACCTCGCCGTCAATCACGGCATTTTTCCCTGCAAGCTTTTCGACGGCAGCCGCGACGGTTGCGAAGTCCTGCGTGATGTCGCGGCTGCCGTCGAAAAGCTTGCAGGGAAAAATGCCGTGATTGACGGCGAGGTGG
>Ga0105340_1000937_pt1 | contig 13472 bp, 9 predicted proteins | sample EasRivMeERMLT700_FD_89676 | JGI IMG/M metagenome (GOLD analysis project Ga0105340, IMG submission 89676) | Soil microbial communities from meander-bound floodplain in the East River, Colorado, USA - East River MetaG ERMLT700 | ecosystem: Environmental > Terrestrial > Soil > Floodplain | place... | reverse complement strand
CTCGTGTTCGACTACGACGTCACGGTGGTCGCCGCCGCCGCCAACGGACGCGGGCTCCTGGGCGTCGTCAGGAGCAAGAGCACGGGCGCCGTGCTGTGGGATCCCAGCGATTCGAAGTGGGATTCGGGGGCGATCATCGTCGGGGCGGGAGTTCCGGGGGCTGGGACGGTGGCGACGCCCCAGAGCCGCATGAGCGAGTCCAACTATGGCGAGCGCGTGGATTGCCAAGGATGGGGGATGCTGGTCCAGACCACGATCTACGATCCCTACACGAAGAGCGGGACCTTCGGCGAATACACCCACACCTCGGCTGCAACCGCGGTCGTCGCGGGGCTCGTCGGCTGCTTCCAGTCCGCGCACTTCTCGGCCTTTGAGAGCTTCCTCTCGCCGGAGGGCCTGCGGGTCGCCCTCCGGAAGGATGACAACGGAACTCCCCAACCGCCGGAGGCGGGGCGAATCGGTCCCTTGCCGGATCTGAACCAGCTCCTGAGCGCGTTCTATATCCGGCAGCCAGTGTGATCGCTGCCTCCCTTGGCTACCGCACCGAGGGCGGGCTGTTCGGTCCGACTCCCCACCCCGTTGATCTGAATGATGAGAGGGGTGGGGGTCCGGGGAAGGAGAGGGGGGGCAGGCCGCCCCCCCTTCTCCAAACACCACGTGCGATTGAGGTTGCCGTGAACCGTGGGCACAGCTATGCGCGAGCGATCCGGGGGATGGTCGAGTCCCCCCTCGATGCGGCCCCAGGCGGCACCCAAGCGGCCCTAGGCGGCACCCAGGTCACTGGCTACAATGGCGGGGGTTCGAACCTCGCGATTACCGAGTTGCCGGTGGCCCCCTACCCCGATATCGACCCGGATCCAGATTGCGGTAACGACCGCGAACGCAATGCGCCGACTCCCGCCGAGCGCACCGGGGATCTCCTTCGCCGCGCCCAGGCCGGTGACGAGTTCGCCCTCGACCAGCTTTTCAGCCGCTACCTCCCGCGCCTCCAACGCTGGGCGACCGGCCGCCTTCCGGGCTCCGCACGCCAGCTCGTCGATACGCAGGACATCGTGCAGGAAGTCCTGATCAAGGCGATCAAGCACATCGACGGCTTCGAGCAGCGGCACGGGGAGGCCTTCCAGGCTTATCTGCGCAAAGCGCTCTTCAACCGGATCAAGGACGAGATCCGGCGCAAGTCGATTTCGCGGGTGGGGTTGCCGGACGATCCGATCGATCCCGGCCCTTCCCCGGTCGAGGTCGCGATCGGACGAGAGCTGTACGAACGCTACGAAGCGGCATTCGATCAGCTCAAGCCGGAAGATCAGCAAGCGATCTTTCTCCGCATCGAGCTCGACCTAAGCCTGAAAGAAGTGGCAGAGATCATGCAAAAGTCGAGCACGGATGCCGCGCGAATGGCCGTCAGTCGGGCCCTGCTCCGACTTGCCGAGGAGTTGCGAGATGAAACCGGATAGAGACCCAGAAGCTGTCCTCGATCGTCTCGCAGCAGCCATCGCCGAGAGCGAGGAAGTGGATTGGGATCAGGCGGAAACCACGGTGGTGGGGCGGCATCGCGAGCTGGTTGGCATTTTGCGCGACCTGGCGAAGGTGGCCGGGACCTATCGCTCCGCGGAGTGGGAGAGCGTCAGCACATCATCTCCGATCGGCCCAGCCGGGTGGCGCTCGCGTCGGGAGCCGGCGGCCGAAACCGGTGGGAGTCCGAAGGTGCGCTGGGGCCATCTCGAGATCCTCGAGCGAATCCCGGGCGGATCCTTCGCAGAGGTCTATCGAGCGCGCGATCCTCATCTCGAGATCGAGGTGGCGCTCAAGCTGCTCGATGACCAGCAAACGGACACGCCCTGCGAGACGGAAGTCATCATGGAGGCGCGCAATCTCGCCCGCGTGCGCCACCCGAACGTCGCCCTCGTCTATGGCGCCGAGCGGCGCGAGGGACGGGTGGGTGTATGGATGGAGCTCGTCCGCGGCCGGAACCTGGAGGACGTCATCCAGGCCCAGGGGTCTCTCGGCGGCAACGAAGTCGCGAGTTACGGCCGCGATCTATGTCGCGCGCTGGCGGCGGTGCATCGCGCCGGGGTCCTCCACCGCGACGTCAAGACCGAGAACGTCATGCGCGAGGACGGCGGGCGGATCGTGCTCATCGATTTCGGGATCTGCCGCGAAGCCCAGGCCGAATCCACCGCGCATTCTTTCGAGACCCTGGGCACACCGCTCTACATGGCGCCCGAGCTCTTCCAGCGCCAGCCAGAGACCGCGCAGAGCGACATCTATAGCCTCGGCGTGGTGCTCTTCCGCCTTTTGAGCGGCAGATACCCGGTTGAGGGACGCACCTCCCTCGACGTGCGGCGCGCGCACGAAGAGGGCCGGCGAGTCCTGCTCGAGGACGTGCGTCCGGGGGTATCCGAGGCCTTGGTGCGCGTGATCGAGAAGGCGCTCGAGCCCGATCCCAGGCGCCGCTACGCGAGCGCCGGAGAGTTCGAGCGGGCGCTCCAGGCGGCGGTCGAGGGCGGAACGCCCCGCCGGCCATGGACGCTCGCTGCTGCCGGCGCTGCGTGCGCGGTCATCCTCGGCGTCATCCTCTGGAACCCGGGCCCTCCGAACGCCTATGTCGTCGATGCGATGCTCTATCGCACCAATCCCGGGCATCGGGAGCCGCTTCTCCCGGGCGCCACGATCACTCTCGGAGATCGCTTCCAGCTCGAGTTCGAAGGATCGAAACCGCTCAATGTCTACGTCATCAGCAAGGACGAGGACGGAGAGGCGCACCTCCTGTTCCCGATGAGTCGCTCGGAGCTCAAGAATCCCCTCCCGGCCGGAGTCAAACACCGCCTGCCGGGCACGGATGAGGGGACGCAGATCAACTGGCAGGCCACGAGCGCCGGCGGCCGGGAGCGGCTCCTGATCGTCGCCAGCCGGGAACCGCTCGCCGAGTTCGAGTCGGAGATCAGGCTCTTGAGCCAACCCATCGCCGAGGGCGATACCCAGCTTGCCGCGCAGCAGCTAGAAGGAGCCGCCGGTGCCTACGCGTCGGTCCCCGAAGAGGCCCTCGCCCAGCTGCGCGGTCTCGGCGGAACGGTATTGGACGAGCCCGCACCCGAGGGTCCGGCCGACGACATCTTCGATCGCGCCGCACAGCTCGCGGCGCGCGCGGAGTCGGTGAAGGGAGCCTGGGTGCGGCAGATCGATCTGGTCTATACCGCGCACTAGCGCCACCCCGCGTCACCGGCTCAAGCCGCACCATCCCACCGGAGGTGCGGATAACCGCCAAGTTGTGATATGCTCGCCCTCTGAGATGTTCGGCTAGTAACCTGTTCGCATCAATGGAGGGCTTCCCCATGAACCGTTGGCAACTGTCTTGCTTCCTCGCGCTCACCGGGATGGGCACGATGTTAGTCTCCGGCGGCGCTATGGCTGAAACCGTGCAGTCGGGCTTCGCCGTGGTAGAGACTCCGGGCGTCAACAATCCCAGCCAGGGTCCTGCGGCGGGGAATTCGCTTGTCGAGCTACTCGTGAATCCAGGATTCGAGTCCGGTAATCTGGCGCCCTGGACGCAGGCGTTCGGATGGTCGGTCGTGAACACCACACCCCATTCGGGCACCTTCTGCGCGTTCGGTGTCGGGAACAACTGGCTCCGCCAGGACTTTGCGCCGATCAATACCGCTAATGTCCTCTCCGTGACCTTCTGGTGCAAGCAACCCGAGCCGGGCACACAGGCACAGGCCTACGACTTCTACTACATCGACAACACGTTCGATGAAGGCCTTTGGTTTCCGGCTGATGACTGGCAGCAGATCAACATCACCTCATTCCTCCGTCCGGCTGCCATGCTGACGGGCATCCGCCTCTGGGGCTATTCCGGTGGGGGCTCGGGTCCCGATGAAACTTACCTCGACGACGTCGCGATCGATGTCGCAGGGGCGACCCCGGTCCCGCCCTCCACGTGGGGCGAGATCAAGTCCCTGTACGTGGGCGACTGATCCCTCTCCTGACGAGCCCGCTGCGGTCCCCGGATTACCGGGGCCCGCAGCGGGCCGGCTCTTCCGCGACCCCCGACCCCGTCTCGGCACCCCTCCGTCCGCCCCTCTCCGACCCCCGCCCCGCAGGCCCCCGATTTTCGGCTAACTCTATTGTTCTAGAATCAGTTGCGGCGCCCGAGCGGTTCTCCTAGAATCCTCCGGCAGGCCGGTTTCGGGCCCCCGCGGCGACCTCTGGGCGGCTCGCTCGACCCCCCCAGCTGGCCCCTGAGCCCGACCCCTGAGGAGATTTCGCATGGCCACTCGCGGAGAGCGCATCGTCCCGATCTACATCGAGGACGAGATGCGCAACTCGTACATCGACTACTCGATGAGCGTCATCGTGTCGCGGGCGCTCCCTGATGTACGAGATGGGCTGAAGCCGGTGCATCGGCGGGTTCTGGTCGGGATGCGCGACCTGAACCTCACCCACGACCGTGCCCACCGGAAGTCGGCCAAGGTCACCGGCGACGTGCATGGGAACTACCATCCCCACGGGCCGGTCGCCATCTACGACACGATCGTGCGCATGGCTCAGGACTTCTCCATGCGCCTGCCGCTGATCGACGGGCAGGGAAACTTCGGCTCGATCGATGGCGATTCGGCGGCGGCGGAGCGGTACACCGAAGTGCGGCTGACCGAGTTCGCGGAGGAGTTGCTGCGCGATCTCGACAAGGAGACGGTCGACTTCGAGCCCAACTACGACGGGACCCGCGAGGTCCCGGTCGTGCTGCCGGCGCAGGTGCCGAACCTGCTCGTGAACGGCTCCTCGGGGATCGCGGTGGGGATGGCCACCAACATCCCGCCCAACAACCTGAACGAGATCGTGGATGGGATCGCGGCGCTGATCGACGATCCGCAGCTCCCGGACGAGGCGCTCCTCGACCTCGTGAAGGGGCCCGATTTTCCCACCGGCGGCGTGATCTACGGCCTCTCTGGGATCCGGGACTGCTATCTGAGCGGGCGCGGGTTGATCATCGTGCGCGCCAAAGCCAAGTTCGAGACGCTGCGCGGCGGGCGCGATGCGATCATCGTCAACGAGATTCCCTATCAGATCAACAAGACGAACCTCCTGGAGAAGATCGCGCTCCTGGTCAAGGAGGGGCGGATCCACGGGATCTCGGACCTGCGCGACGAGTCCGACCGGGATGGAATGCGGATCGTCATCGAGCTCAAGAAGGACGCCGACGGCCAGATCGTCCTGAATCAGCTCTACAAGCACAGCCAGATGCAGACGACGTTCGGCGCGATCATGATCGCGCTCGTGGGCAACCGCCCGCAGGTGCTCACTCTGCGCCAGATGATGGGCCACTTCATCGAGCACCGGCGGGAGGTGGTGGTCCGGCGGACGCGCTTCGACCTCGATCAGGCCGAGAAGCGCGCCCACATCCTGGAAGGTCTCCGGATCTGCGTCGACAACATCGACGAGATCGTGAAGCTGATCCGGGCCGCGGCCGACACGGCCAGCGCTCGCGCCGAGCTGATGGAGCGCTTTGGACTCTCCGAGGTCCAGGCCCAGGCCATCCTCGAGATGCGGCTCCAGCGGCTGACCGGGCTCGAGCGCCAGAAGATCGACGAGGAGTACCGCGAGCTCCTGGCCGAGATCGATCGACTGCGCGGCATCCTCGAGAGCCCGACCCAGGTCATGCATATCGTCCGCAGCGAGACCTTGGAGCTCAAGGAGAAGTACGGCGACGACCGGCGGACCGAGATCAGCACGGTGGTGGTCGAGGGCTTCGAAGTCGAGGATCTGATCGCCGACGAGGACATGGTGATCACGATCACGCACCACGGTTACATCAAGCGCCTGCCGGTGACCACTTATCGCAGCCAGCGGCGCGGCGGCCGCGGGGTGCGCGGCGCCACCGCCAAGGAAGAGGACTGGATCGAGCACCTGTTCATCGCTTCGACCCATACGAATCTCCTCATCTTTACCAGCGAAGGCCGCTGCTATCGGCTCAAGGTGCACGAAATCCCGCCGGCGAGCCGCACGGCCAAGGGGCGGGCGCTCGTGAACCTGCTCGCGCTCCGCCTTGAGGAGCGGGTAGCGGCGGTGGTTCCCGTGCCCGAGTTCGACGAGACGCACTATCTGGTCCTCGCCACCAAGAAGGGCGTGATCAAGAAGACGACGATCGCCGCCTACGCCAACGTGCGCCGCTCGGGCATCTATGCCATCAACCTCGACGAGGGCGACCACCTGATCGAGGCGGTCCTCACCGACGGACAGCAGGAGATCATCCTCGCCAAGCGCGAAGGGCGCGCGATCCGCTTCTCCGAGAGCAAGGTGCGCCCGATGGGCCGTACCGCTCGCGGGGTGCGCGGCGTGACGCTCAACACGCCGGAGGACGCGGTGGTGGCGATGGTCACCGGCGGCACCCACGAGCAGCTCCTGGTCGTCACCCGGAACGGGTTCGGCAAGCGGAGCCCGCTGGCGGATTATCGGGTCACCGGGCGCGGCGGGAAGGGCGTCATCACGGTCAAGACCACCGAGCGGAACGGTCCGGTGGTGGCGCTCAAGAAGGTGCTGAACGAAGACGAGCTCATGATCATGACCCGAAACGGGGTCATCATCCGCCTGCCGATCGCCGGCGTGTCGCTCCAGGGACGGAACACGCAAGGAGTGCGCCTGATCAACGTCGAGCCCGGAGACGAAGTGATCGATGTGGCGCGGGTGGCGAACGAGGACGAAGAGAACGGCGGCCGGGAGCGGCCGGTGGTCGTGCCGCCGCCGGTGGCGGACTCCGCGGCCGGCGAGCCCGATATCGATGACGAAGCGATCGACGATGACGAGGGCGAGGACGACGAAGTGCTGGACGAAGCCGACGAGGGCGAGGACGACGCGGGCGAGGACGGGGACGAAGAAGCGCAAATAGGAGTAAAATCGGCGTGGCCGACCAGTGGGCCGAGGCCTGGGGATCCGTCACCACGGGAGATTCGACGCCATGCCTGAAGCACACCGCTCCGCCCTCCGGCTCGCCCTCCTCTGCGTGGTTCTCGTCACCTTCCCGGCGGACTTACTCCACGCCGGAGCGATCCAGAAGCCGATCCTGGCCCGGGACGGCACCACTCTGGTCGACCTCATTCCCAAGGCGTCATCGGACTCGCCGGCGGCGCCTGGGCCGTCCGCCGCAGAGCTGGGGGGCGGCTCCGGCGCTTCGGCCGCCGGCTTCCCCTGGGTGCTGCAGCTCCAGAACGGTGCGGTCTACACCGACCTCTCGATGGCCGATGCGACCCACGGTTTCGCCTCGGCGGAGCTCGGGCAGGTCTACCGCACCACCGACGGCTCGACCTGGACCCCGGTCCTGAACCTCGGATTCCCGCGCTACTGGTACGGCGTGCACACGTTCTCGCCGAGCCGGGTCTTCATCTCGGGCTTCCAGAACCAGAGCGGGGAGGGCATCGGGCGCTGGTCGACGGACGGCGGGATCACCTGGAGCGCCGATCTCGTCATCGATCCCAACGAGTGGCTGACGATCAACCAGTTCGCCAATGGACAGAACGGCGTGGCGACCGCGATCGGCGGGGGGCTCACCTACGTGACGACGAACGGCGGCGCGACCGCCGCCGACTGGTCCACCGTGATCGCCGACCCCACCCAGGGCTGGTTCGCCGGCAACTTCACCTTCCTGCCGAGCCTCCGGGTGTACGTGACCGGGATCAGCTTCTGCACCTCGCTGAGCGGCGGGCTCTCGTACATGCGTCGCGCGAGCATCGATCCGGTGTTCGACGGCGGCGTGTCGTTCCCGGACCCGATGCACGGCTGGACGGGCGGCGGCCAGATCTCGGCGCCGGTCCAAGGATGGGTGCATCGCACGACTGACGGGGGCTTCACCTGGAGCGGACGGATCCTCAATCCGCCCTATCCCATTCGCTCGCTCCTCTTCCTCGACGATCAGCTCGGGTTCGCGGTCGGCGGGAACTACTTCCAGGCGATCGGCGGCATCTGGAGCACGACCGATGGCGGCACGAGCTGGAATCTGGACGTGAACACGGGCTGCGAGATGAAGGGCATCGATTGGGCGCGCGTCGATTCGGACTCGGTCGCCGTCTGGTGCGCGGGTCCACCTCCGGGCTCGGCCGGATCTATCGCGCGAAGCTCTATCTACCGGCGGGATCGACGGGCGTATCGTCGCCGCAGGCGGCGCCGGCGGCCGTCGCCGAGCTGATCGCGACGCCGAATCCCTTCCGGGAACGAGCGGAGATCCGTCTCGCCGATGGCAGCTCGCCCGCCCGCGGCGCGACGGTTCAGATCGTGGACGCCGCCGGCCGCGGAGTGCGGCGGCTTGCCCTGGGGAGCCCCGGCGCGGCTTCTCCGCACGTGGTCTGGGACGGCCGGGACGAGGGCGGCGAGCGGGTGGCGGCGGGCGTTTACTACGCTCAGCTCGTGGGCGGAGCGACCACGGCTCAATCGGCGGGAACGTTGGGAACGGCGGGATCGGTGGCGGCGGCGCCGGTGGCGCTCGTCCGCCTGCCCTGATCGGACCCGGCCTCCCCCCCGGCAATACCCCTTGGGCGCCCAACTGGCTCACCCAATTGATGCGCCGAGAAGGCCTACCGGTCCGGGCGCAACGCCCGATCTTTCAGCGCTAGGATCCGGCGAGAATGGCTTCGAGGTCGAGCTTGGTGAAGAGAATCGCGGGCTCGGGCAGAGCTCGGCCAGCGGGAAGCTCCGCCGTCGCCTGATCCCAGGACGTCGGGCCCGCGCCGTCCCCGCCCAGGTATCCCCATAGCCGGGCGGCGGAGCGCGGGAGGAACGGCGACGAGTAGACGGCGAGCGCCGAAATCATCTTGAGGCAGACGTGGAGAACGCTCCCGCACGCGGGGCGGTCGGTCTTCACGAGCGCCCACGGCGCCCGGGCATCGAAGTACTGGTTCCCCGCCTGAGCGAGGCTCATGAAGGCCCGGAGGCCGCGCCGGAACTCGCAGGCGTCGAGCGCTCGCGCGAGCTCGTCCCCCGTTTCCGCAATGCGGGCGAGGGCCGCCCGATCCAAGTCCGTGAGCTCGCCGAGGGGCGGAATCGCGCCGAAGTGCTTGCGAGTGAAGGTGAGGGTGCGATGGCAGAAGTTGCCAAAGGTTCCCACCAGCTCGTCGTTCACGCGCTGCACGAGCTCCTCCCAGCTCCAGCTCGCATCCCGGGTCTCGGGCATGTTGACCGAGAGGTAGTAGCGGATCGCGTCCACCTCGAACCGGCCGAGGACATCGCTCACCCACACCCCGAGCCCGGCCGATTTGGAGAACTTGGCACCGTCGATCTGCAAGAACTCGTTCGCCGGGACGTCGTAGGCCAGGTTGAGCCCGCCCATCCCGAGGAGCATGCTCGGCCAGATGATGGTGTGGAAGGGCACGTTGTCCTTCCCGAGGAAGTAGTAGTGCCGAGCCTCCGGGTGCTTCCAGAAGCGTTCCCAGGCCGCCGGCTGGTCTTGGCGGGCCGCCCACTCGACCGAAGCCGAGAGATACCCGATCACGGCCTCGAACCACACGTAGATCCGCTTTTCCTCGAAGCCCGGCCGCGGCACCGGCACTCCCCAGCTCAGGTCACGGGTGATCGCGCGGTCGAGGAGTCCCTGCTGGATCCAGCTCCGGGTGAAGGCCAGGACGGTCGGCCGCCAGTAGTCCTTGTCGGCGAGCCAGGCGGTGAGCGGAGCTGCGAAAGCGGAGAGCCGGAAGAAGAGATGAACGCTCTCGCGGAAGATCGGCGTATCCCCCGAGATCCGGCAGCGGGGGTCGATGAGGTCCTGGGGGTCGAGGGTCCGCCCGCAGTTCTCGCACTGGTCGCCGCGGGCCCGCGCGTAACCGCAGTGCGGACAGGTTCCCTCGACGAAGCGATCGGGCAGGAAGCGCTCGCAGCGCGGGCAATAGAGCACCTGCATCGTGCGCGGCTCGATGTAACCACCTGCTTGTAGCCGCCTGAACACGTCGTGCACCACTTGGCGGTGGTTCTCGGTGGTGGTGCGAGTGAAGAGGTCGAACTGGATGTCGAAGTCGGTGAGCGCCTGGGTGTTGATCCGATGGTAGCGCTCCGCGATCGCCGCCGGGCTCACGCCTTCCTTCTCGGCCGAGACCGTGATCGGCGTCCCGTGCTCGTCGCTCCCCGAGACCATGAGCACGTCCCGGCCCCGTAGCCGCTGGAAGCGGGCGAAGATGTCGGCCGGCAGATAGCAGCCGGCCATGTGCCCGAGATGGAGCGGCGCATTGGCGTAGGGCCAGGCCACACAGACGAGGATCGGAGGTCGCGCGGCGCTCGAGGGTGCAGGGGTCATGGCGGTCCAGGCTAGCGATGGGGGATGGGATGGGTCAAGGGTACCCGGCACGAACGAGCAGGGCCGGCGGACGAGATTTCCCCGTCCGCCGGCCCGCTCCCCTCGCTGGGCGCTCATGGAGGAGGCGCCCGTGATGCCTGGCGAGGGCGCATTGCCCCACCCGAGGGGTGGGCGCGCGACCGCTTACTTGACGTCGATCTCGATGCTCCGCTCGCGGGCGTTCTCGGCCTTCGGCAGCACGATCTCCAAGATGCCGTCCTGGTAGGACGCGCGCACCTTGCTCGAGTCCATTGCCGAAGCGAACGGGAAGTGCCGCTCGAAGCTGCCGTAGGACCGCTCGACGTGCCGATAGGTCTTGGTCTCGTCCTTCTTCTCCGCCCGTCGCGTGACTCGCAAGGAGAGGGTGTTGTCCTGCACCGAGAGCTGGATGTCCTCGCGCTTGATGCCTGGGACCTCGACCGAGACCGTGTAGGCCTCGCCGTCTTCGAAGATATCCGCCGGGGGCAGCGGGTTCGGAGCCAGCTCGGTGAGCGGGAACCGGAAAAAGTCGTCCATCAAGCGGTTCACCTCGCGGTGCGGCCGCACCGACACCACGTCGGTGAAGGGATGCCAGCGGGAAAGGGTGGTGTTCATGTTCGCATTGCCTCCTTCGAGAGTTCCGTTCCAATCGATCTTCGTGGGTCGAACATCCTCGACCATCCCTGACCGCCAGCCCCGAGCGCCATTTTCGCTGAGGCTGACAGCCGAGACCGCATTGGGGCAATTGCACCCGGCGTGCCGGAAATCGGCTCCCGGCGCAACCGCGTGGTCGGCAAGCGGTTCTCGTCTGCGGCGATGGGAGCGGGGAAGTCTAGGTTCCAGGATGAAACCAGCCGCCGCTCGGGGCTGAAACACCGCGTCCGGCGGGCGTTTCATGTACGAAACGCCGCGGGGAGAAAGCGGCACTCAACAACGAAAAGGCCCGCCTCGGTCTCCCGGGGCGGGCCTGGTTACGATCGGATCGATCTCGAGCCGGCGATTTTCCTCAGGGCCGCGGGAGGTCCGTCCAGTCGTTGATGACGTACAGGCTGTCCACCGGCGGTGCGAACAGGAACTTGGCCTGACCGCCGCTCACTTCCAGTCCGTCCTGGATGTTGTACATGAGCAGGAGGTAGACATTCGACGCGAAGATCTCCAGCCAATCTTCACGACCGATTTGGTTGACGGGCTCGGGGTCGTCATGAGTGATCCGCAGCTCGAGCGAATAGACATCCCCGCTCTCTTGGGCGCGGAAGAGGGCATCGTGAGCGGCGATTTCCGCGTCCTTGGGCCAGCTCGGCGGTATCTCTCCCCCGATGTCAACCGCCTGGAAGTGGAACGTGAACGCATCCTCCACCGGGGTGCCTTCGGGGGGGAGGAGCTGCTCATAGAACTGCCGGCGCTCAGTCGCACTCCGGACCTTGTCGTTGTAGATGGCCTGCAGGTTCTTGAGGACGTTTTCGGGGCTCGTGCGCGGGACGATCTCCGGTGGAACCTCCGGGGGAGGGGGCTCCTCGTCCGGACTGAAGATACAGCCGACGCCCAAGACCAGGCCCATGAGCATGGAGACCACGGCAAGTGTCGTAAAGCGGCTAAGGGGCATCGAACCTCGAACCTCCTCTCGGCCCGTGCGCGATGGGGAATCGACGGGCTCTTCTGTTCATGGGCGATAGACGAGCAGGTAAGAATCTTACCACGGCCTGCCGCCATTCACAAGGGGTCGCCTTTTGAAGGCGGGAAAGCTCCCCAGGTCCGGGGTTGGCGGCGGCAGCGCGTACCTATCCAGCCCATCTACCGCTCGGAAGGGCCGGGAGTTCCGGCACGGGCGGATTGCCCCGGGGCCCCTGCGACCAGGTGGACCCGGGGGGCCCAGGGATTGAGCCCGCTAGCGATTGAGCCCTCTCAGGATCCCCCAGGTGGTATCGGGATCCGATCCCCCTTGCCGGTCTCGCCAGCGGAAGATCCGCCAGTCGGCGTCCTCCCGGAGCATGAAGAGCTCGGCCTGGCCTTGATAGCGCTCCTGATCCAAGAAGAGCGTGTAGTCCTCGCGCAGGACCACCTCTCCATCGTTGACCACGGTCGATTCCACGTTGGCGAAGGTGACCGCGCGGACGGAGTAACGGCTCAGCACCTGCGTCATCACCTGTTGCTCGACCGGAAAGAACCAGTCATTGAACACCCCCGGGTTCTGGGCCGTCAGGGTGATCGAATCCACCTGGTCGGGGTTGAACACGAAGTCTTGGCGGAAGGCATTGGTGTATTGCGTGATGACGCCGCTGGCGATGCCGATCTGGATCTGGAACAAGACGGAATCGGGGTCCGTCAGGCTGACCAGATCACCTCCCCCCGAAGGCGATTCCGGGTCGCGCGGACAGCCGCTGAGGAAGCCCAGCGCAAAGGTCACCGCCAGCAGGCCGGGGGCCGCCCAGCGCCCGAGCTCCCCGGGCGGTGCGAGCTTCATTCCAGCTCTGGCCCTCGAATCAGAACTTTTGGCTGACATTCATGCTCCCAATCCAATAGTTGTTGTGGTTCCCGCGATTGGTCCAGCTCTGGAACCGCTTGACGTCCAATCCCACTGACAGCCCCATCGAGAGCATGCGATTCAGTTGGCCACCGAACTCGAGCTCGTCGAACTCGCTCAGTTGCGGGTTTGGCGATGCCACGGCCAACACCTCCGTATCACGGAGAGTCGTTCGGAAATAAGTGTTGGCGCCGGCAAAGGGAGTGTAGTTGATCCGCAGCCCGACTTCGCGGGAGGTGTCCTCGTTCGACTTGCCGAACCGCCGCACCCCGTCCGCCCCCCGTCGGTAGGAGCCGGCCTGCTGAAAACGGAGCGAGTAGCGCAGGTTGAGGCCCACTCGAGGCAAGACTTGCGAGTCGATAGTGGTTCGTAGCTCGGTCGTGCGCGAGAGCCGGTTTCGATTCTCGTCGAAATCGAACACGGTGGCATTGGCGACGATCGATCCTTCCTCTTGGAGCATGACACGCTGCGTCACTTGGTACTCGAGAGTCGGATAGATGGCGTAGATCGTCTGCGTCTGATTGGTTCCTGACTGGCTTCCGTCGATGAAAATGGTCTGATTGAGCTGGTAATTGGTGCGGATATAAGTGTTGACCCGCGGGATGGGGCGGTAGTCGATGCGCACGGAGGCGTCCCCGCGAATGATGTCCCGGTCGTTAAAAT
>Ga0105340_1000934_pt1 | contig 13482 bp, 12 predicted proteins | sample EasRivMeERMLT700_FD_89676 | JGI IMG/M metagenome (GOLD analysis project Ga0105340, IMG submission 89676) | Soil microbial communities from meander-bound floodplain in the East River, Colorado, USA - East River MetaG ERMLT700 | ecosystem: Environmental > Terrestrial > Soil > Floodplain | place... | reverse complement strand
TGGCCATTCATAGCGGTCAAGTTGATCCTGCGCGCATTTTGGCGACGCACTTCGAGGATGGGAAAACGACAGGACTGCCCGTTGGTTCTTTATTTATGGGGAATAATACAAGTCCCCAATGCGGTGCAGTCGATACCCAAAACTGAAAAGAGGTTACTATGCCCACCGAAAATGAGATACGGGTAATGAAGATCCTGACAGCCATAGAGATCACTCCCGCGGCGGGACAAAAGATCAAAGAATGGGGAAACGAGGCGGTAACCGTCGTGGCCGAAGCGGCTTTGGGCATGTACCCGGGACTTCGTTTGAAAGTCAGAACCAATGCTGCCGCTCTTTTAGGGTGGATTGATCATCCGCAGGCCGCCGAGACCCTATTACTGCTCGTTAACGATCCGAATCAGGATGTGGCTATTCGGGCCGTCCGGGCAGCCGGGCGACAAAAGAAGGATGTTGCTGTCGAGAAACTCGGCCAACTTCTGACCCAACCATCCACTTCGCCGATCCTGGCGGCCGAAGCCAGTAAAGCGCTGATCGCCATTGGCACGGCAAGAGCGCAAAACGTGTTGCAATCGTACGAGAATACGGCCGTGGACAATGTTCCGCATCGACAAAGCGCCGTCGTCCGAGACGTTCTTCAGAAGCGTCGTTCGACGTAAGCGCTCGCGTCGGGCGAACCCGGTTCGAAATCGTCGCCAGCGCGCGGACCGACCCGGGAATGACCTCGCAGCTTGGATTTGGCAATGTGTAAATCCCAACATATCTGTCTTCCGTTGGATTCACTCGTCTAAACTCTCAGTCGAGTGCCCAAGACGCGCTGAATTGACTGCAGATTCTCGGGCGATGGCAACCCGAGATCGTTCTCCCAGGCGACAACAGTCATCATCTCGACACCTAGCCTTTTGGCTAGAATACGCTGTGTTATGTGCTGTTCGAGCCTGGCGAGACAAAGCTCATCGCCGAGCGTTCTTATGACCGTGGGGAACGGCTTACGAGGCTTTCGGGAGGAGGCATTTTTGGCGTTTTCGATGCGAATCTTGCGGCGTACACAACCCAACAGTTGTATCCCTGAGGGAGAGGGGATAGCGTGCGCCCGGTTTGTTTTCGGCCGAGAATCATAGGTTTAGTCGCCGTGGTCCGCCCTTTCCTTTCACTTTGGCAGGTAGCCTTGACTGTGTTCGACAAGGCCAACCCCTGTTTGTTACAACCTCGGTGTGCCTGATGCCAGTACGCTGTGGGAAAGTCTGAAAAGTGGCCGCACCTTCATCCTGATTGCGGGGCCGTGCGTCATTGAGTCGGAGGGGCTTTGCTTTGAGGTTGCGGGCCACTTGCGCGACCTCTGCAAAGAACCTGGCGTCACTTACATTTTTAAGGCGAGTTACGACAAGGCGAATCGCACGTCCGGTAAATCCTTTCGCGGGCCGGGAGTGGAGGAAGGGTTGGCGACGTTACGGCGTGTGCGCGAGAAGTTCGGCGTGCCGGTGCTCACCGATGTTCACACGGAGGAACACGTGCGGCTCGCGGCGGAGGCGGTGGATGTGCTTCAGATTCCGGCGTTTCTTTGCCGGCAGACGGACCTGATTACTGCGGCGGTACAGACTGGGCGGATCGTGAATATCAAGAAGGGTCAGTTTCTTTCGCCGGCGGAAATGGGGCAGGTGGTGCGCAAGGCGGCGGAATCCGGCGGAGAGAAACTTCTCGTGACCGAGCGCGGCACGACGTTCGGCTACAACAATCTCGTCGCGGACATGCGGTCGATTCCGATCATGCGCGAGTTTGGTTATCCGGTGATCTTTGATGCGACGCACTCGGTGCAGCTTCCCGGCGGTGGTGGGGACAAGTCGGCAGGGCAACGTGAGTTTGCCCCGGTGCTCGCGCGTGCGGCGGTTGCCGCCGGCGCCAGTGGTGTGTTTGTTGAGACGCATCCGGACCCCGGTCGTGCATTGAGCGACGGGCCGAATATGATTCCGCTCGGTCAGATGCGCGAGTTGCTTGCTCAATTACTCCGCGTCCGAGCGGCGGTGACCTGACGTGAAGAACAGGCCAACGAAAGCGCTCACGGCCCGGCTTCGCCGCGTAAAACTTTTTCTCTGCGACGTGGATGGCGTGCTTACCGATGGACGCATTTTCATGGGTGATGACAGGGAGTATAAGGCGTTCAGCATCCAGGACGGGCTTGGCATGTTGATCCTGCAGAGCCAGGGGATCAAAGTCGGCTGGGTGTCGAATCGTCCTTCGCCCGTGAGCCAGCAGCGCGCGCATGAATTGAAGATCGATTATTTCTTCCAGAAAAAAGGCAGCAAAGTCGAAGCAATCCAGTCTATTCTGGGCGAAGCTCGTGTGGATTGGGATGAAATCTGTTACATCGGCGACGATGTGGTGGACCTCGGGGCGCTGAGGCGCGCCGGGGTTGCGGTCGCCGTGGCCAACGCCATTGATGAAGCCAAAGCGATGGCCCATTACGTCACTAAAGCACACGGCGGGCACGGCGCCGTCCGTGAAGTCGTGCGGCTGATCCTGGTCGCGCAAGATAAATGGCAAAAAGTCGTCGAACGTCACGCAGCGTAAGCGCATCCGCAGGAGCGATCATCGCACTCGCGGCGGCGTGGACATGCGCGCCTGCGTTCGGCCAGGGCTTCCAGGGGGAAGGTATCAAGTTCCCCATTTATTATCAGGCGCACGAACTGACGAAGGGCCAGACCAATCGCCTGAAGCTGTTGATCACGAGCAAGACCGCCGAACTGTTGCCCAATTCCATTTACCGGTTGGGCGGCATGTATCTGCAACACCAGGACGGCTTCGGTCGCACGAACCTGATCGCCAGCTCGCCGGAGTGTTTTTACAATCACGCGCAGAAAACGATTTCGTCAGCGGCGAGCCTTTCCGTGAATGCCGACAATGGATTGCTGTATCTCGAGGGCGTCGGATTCTTTGGCAACTTTACTAACATGACGCTCAATCTTTCGAACAAAGTTGAGACGCGCATCCGTGAAGACATCGCCACGCAAGTGCGCACAAACAAATCGCAGGCAGGGATGCTCACCGGAAGCCTCGGGAAAGGGAAGACCAATGTCATCGCCGCAAGCACCAACGCGCTGCCGAACACCAATTATGTGACGATCATTTCCGATCGCATGTTTTTTGCGCACTCGTCGAACACCGTGACTTACCTCGACAACGTGCGCGTCAATGCGACGCAGTTCGAATTGGCCTGCGAAGAACTGCATGGCAAGCGCTCGACCAATGGCACCCTTGAGAGCATCGTCGCGGAGCAGAACGTCGTCCTGTTCAACAAGTCTGACGGGAGCAGCGGCACCGGCGACCATGCTGTGTACGAGATGCGCGAAGGGCAGGAGACGGTGTTGCTGTCGGGCAGCCGCGCGCGATGGCAGGACCAATTGCGCGAGGCGTTGGCGAAACGGTTCTGGTTCGACCTGAAAGAGCAGCGCTTCCGCGCCGAAGACAGCACGTACCTCAAGCTGCCGCGGGTCTCGCTGGAGGGGCAGGGATTGTTCGGCAGTACCCAGCCTGCACGGACCAATGCCCCTCGGACGACCAACGTCGTTTCGGGTGACCTGGAACTCACCGGCGAATTGCTCGATGTTCAACTCGCCACGACCAATCACCCCGGTAGGACCGTGCGGGCGGCGACCAACGTGGTAATTGTGAGCACTGCCGACAAGAGCCGCGCGACTGCCAACGAAGCGCGCTTTGCCGAAACGACAGGCATCCTCGAATTAATTGGCAATGCTTTTTGGCAAACGGGCGAGCGCGTTGTATCCGGAGAGACGCTGTTCCTCGATCGCACGAATCGCATTTTTGCCGTGACCGAAAATGCCTACATCCGCCTTCCGATGTCGGAACTGGGCAAACAAGCCTTGCTCAGCCCGTTTACGTTGAGCCAGACGAATCGCCCGAGCGCCTCGACGAATGCCGTCGCCGTCACGAACGCGCCGCAGTATCTGGAGTTGTGGTGCAACAATTTCGATTACCGCGGGAACCTGCTCACATTCCGCGAGAACGTGCGCAGCCGTTTTTTGGAGGGCACGAATGTGGTGGGCGCGCTCAATTGCGGGTTGTTGGTGCTGCGCTTCAACAGCAACCAGGTTGAAAGCGCCACCGCAAAGCATAAGGTTCACATCGATCAGTTCCCTTATATTTCGACTAATGGGGTTGTCGTTTCCAAGAGTCTCGATTGCGAAGGCCTCACCGTCCTCTTGGAGACCAACGGCTGGATCAAGCGTGTGATCGCGGAGAACGATGTCGTCGCTGTGCAGGTCGAACGCTCCGGGACCAATGCTCCTGTTGCCTCCAGTCTCCGAGCCCAGTTGGTTATTGGTGAATTTTTTACGCACACGAACCAGCTCCGTGAGTTGGTGGCGGTCCGTGACGTCCAGTTGGCGCATGAGAATCGGAAGGCGTTTGGCCAGCGCGCGGTTTACGACGTCACCAAAGGCACCTTCGAGCTGACCGGAAATCCTACGGCCGAATTTCCGGATGGCGCGTTGCCGGGTAAGATCACCGAAGCCGAAGCGCTTCTTTATGACGTGGCGGAGAAGAGGTTTACGGTGATCAAGCCGCGCGGGCAGGCACAGCGGGCCCCGACTGGCGCCACCAATCAATCCAACTTGCCGTTGTTAAGGTGAACAGTCCAAGCTCCACGGCGAAATGACCCGGGATTCCGCACAACCGATGCTGCAAGACGCGCAATCGCTTGCTGCTTCGGATCGCGCGCTGCTGGTGACCGATCGCCTGCAAAAGGCATACCGGAAGCGGTGCGTCGTGAACGGCGTCTCGATTCAGGTTGGGCCGGGCGAAATTGTTGGCCTGCTCGGTCCGAACGGAGCGGGCAAGACGACCACCTTCAACATGGTCGTGGGCGTGGTGAGGCCCGACGACGGCGCGGTTCGCTTTCAAAGCCGCGACGTGACCTCGTGGCCGATGCATAAGCGCGCGCGGCTCGGCATGGGTTACCTGACGCAGGAGCCCTCGGTCTTTCGCAAGCTCACCGTGGAGCAGAATATCCTCGCGATCCTCGAGACCTGCCGCGTCAACTCGGCAGAACGCAAGCTGCGCCTCAAATACCTGCTCGACGAACTGGATCTGACGCCGCTCGCAAAAAGCAAAGCGTACACGTTAAGCGGCGGCGAAAAGCGGCGACTCGAAATTACCCGCGCTCTCGTCACCAGCCCGCGCCTGCTGTTGCTCGATGAGCCCTTCGCGGGGATCGATCCGCTTGCGGTTTACGAAGTGCAAAAAATTGTTCGCCGGCTCAAGGAGCGGGGCCTCGGAATCCTCATCACGGACCACAACGCGCGCGAGACCTTAAAGCTGGTCGATCGCGCATACATCATTGTCCGGGGCGAGGTGATGTGCGAAGGCGACTCGGAATTTCTCGCCAACGATCCCAAAGCCCGCGAAATTTATCTCGGCCCTGATTTCAACATGTAGCTATGCAACGCGACCCGGTCACAGTCGAACGCTTCTACACTGAGCAATCGAGCGCTCTCGGACTGAAACTTCTTGCCGGCGCGGGCGGACTCAAGCGCGCCATTCGTGAACCGACCGTCAATCGCCCAGGCCTGGCATTGGCTGGTTTCACAAAGTATTTCGCCAGCAAGCGCATGCAAGTGATCGGTAGCGCCGAATCGACCTTTTTGAAATCGCTGCCGAAAGAGGAACGCGCCAACCGTTACACTGAACTGTTCAACCATCGCGTGCCCTGCGTGGTGTTCAGTCGCAACATCCACCCCGACCGCCAGGTTTTGCGCGCGGCGGAAGCGGCCGATATCCCCATTTTTCAGTGCCCGCTCATCACAATGAAGTTCATCAATCTTGCGACGCTCGCGCTGGAGATGATGTTCGCGCCGCGCGGCAGCGAAATGGGGAGCATGGTCGATATCCTTGGCGTCGGTGTGATCATTCGCGGCGAGAGCGGCATCGGCAAAAGCGAGTCTGTCCTGGCGCTCATTGAGCGCGGCTACAGCCTGGTGTCCGACGACATTACAAAGGTGATGCTCCTCGATGGCCGGGAAGTCATGGGCACGAGCTCGGAGATCACGCGCAACCACATGGAGGTTCGCGGCATCGGCATCATCAACGTCGCGGCCATGTTTGGCGTGAAAAGTGTGCGCCTGGAAAAGCGCGTTGATCTCGTCGTTTCCTTGAAGGCCTGGAACGAAGTGCCGGATGTGGATCGGCTTGGCATGGAAGAGCAATACGTGACAATTCTTGGCGTCGAGGTTCCGCATATTATTATCCCGGTACGTCCCGGTCGCGATCTTGCGCGTCTGATCGAAGTTGCAGCGTTCCAAACGAAGCTCAAAAGCTCCGGCCACAATCCGGCCAAGGAACTCAACGACCGCCTCATCGCCCAGATGGCCAAGACAAAGAAGATCTGATTTTCCGCAGGCGCGAAGCGTCATGGAGTGCGCCAGTGCTCTGGCGCTTTTTTGGCGAGCCACAGTGAAGTGTTCAGCCGGGTGCGCTTTAAATACTGTGCCTTGCGTCCGGAGTTTTCGTTTGGCTTTCTGTACTCGCCAGATTATTCTTTGGACACAGATGTCGGCGGCACGCAAAGCGGGAGAGGAGCTTAGAATCACGAAGGAGTTGCTCGTGACTAATAAGCTGGGAATCCATGCCCGTCCTGCGGCCATGTTCGTCAAGACCGCCAATCGGTTTGAGTGCGACGTTTACGTGGAAAAGGACGGCGAACGCGTCAATGGCAAGAGCATTATGGGCCTGATGATGCTGGCGGCGGGTCCTGGCAGCAAATTGCTGGTGTTTGCCGAAGGTGAGGACGCCGCCAAGGCCGTCGTCGAACTCGAAGCACTTCTCCGGCGGAAGTTTGACGAGGATTGAACTCGTCCGCTCGATCTCACTTCTCGCTTTCCCTTGAACTTTGTCACCTCTAACTTTTTGCCGCCATGGCCGCTACGGACCTGAACGTTAAGTATGTCGCTCACCTCGCGCGACTGAGCCTTTCCGCCGAGGAAGAGCAAAAGTTTGGCGCGCAACTCGGCAACGTGCTTGGCTACATCGAGAAGTTGCGCCAGCTGGATGTTTCCAAAGTCGAACCAACGGCACACGCCACACCGCTTTCGAACATCACGCGCCCGGACGAGACTCGTCCGTCGCTGCAGACCGAGGAGGCGCTCCGAAATGCGCCGTCGAAAGCCAACGGCCTTTTTCTTGTGCCGAAGATCGTTGAGTAAACACCGAACTCCCGCGGCATGTTAAACACGCTCACGATTTCTCAGCTTCGCCAGAAGCTCGCCAAACGCGAAATTTCGTCGCGCGAACTCACCCAGGCGTGCATTGACAACGTGCGAAAGGTGGACGGGCAAATCCACGCCTTCCTCAGCCTCGAAGAGCAGGACGCGCTGGCCCAGGCCGATGCCGCCGACAAGTTGCTTGCGAGCGACGGCGCGAACAAGCCGCTGCTTGGGATTCCGGTAGGCATGAAGGACGTCATCGCGGTGAAAAATCACCCGCTCGGCTGCGGCTCGAAAATCCTGAACAAATTCGTTTCACCTTACGACGCGACGGTCACCGAAAAACTCAAAGCTGCCGGCGCAATCATCTTTGGCCGCCTGAACATGGACGAGTTTGCGATGGGCAGTTCCACCGAAAACTCGGCGTTCGTGACCACGCGCAATCCCTGGGACACGTCGCGAATTCCGGGCGGTTCATCGGGCGGGTCCGCCGCGGCGGTCACCGCGGATGAATGCATCGCGAGCCTTGGTTCCGACACGGGTGGTTCGATTCGCCAGCCTGCCGCGTTGTGCGGTTGTGTCGGACTGAAACCAACCTACGGCCGTGTCTCACGATACGGCCTTGTCGCCTTCGCTTCTTCCCTCGATCAAATTGGCCCGTTCACCAAAGATATTCGCGACGCGGCGACGATGCTCGGCGTGCTGAGCGGTCACGACCCGCGCGATTCCACCAGCGTGCCTGAGCCCGTGCCCGATTACGTCGCTGCCCTCGACGGCAACGTGAAAGGCCTGAAGCTCGGCTTGCCGAAAGAATACTTTATCGGCGGGGTTGATCCGAAGGTCACAGCGGCGGTTCAAGCCGCCGTCAAGCAACTGCAAAGCATGGGGGCGGAGGTGGTCGAGATTTCGCTGCCGCACACCGAATACGCAGTGGCGACCTACTACATCGTCGCCACCGCCGAAGCGAGCGCGAACCTTGCCCGCTTCGACGGAATTCGGTACGGCTTGCGCGTCGAAGGCACGGACCCGACCGACCTTTACAGCAAGACGCGGGGCGCGGGTTTCGGGGCGGAAGTGAAACGGCGCATCATCCTCGGCACCTACGTCCTCAGCAGCGGTTACTACGACGCGTATTACCTGCGCGCGCAAAAAGTCCGCACGCTTATTCGCCAGGATTTCCTGAAAGCATTCGAGAAAGTCGACGCGATCGTGACACCAACGACGCCGACGGCGGCTTTCAAGGTCGGCGAGAAGTCAGATGACCCGATGCAAATGTACCTCTCGGACATCTTCACGATCTCGTGCAACCTGGCGGGAATTTGCGGGGTCAGTCTGCCGTGTGGCTTCACTGAAAATCCGAAACTCCCCATCGGCCTCCAAATCCTCGGCAAACCGTTCGGCGAATCAAACCTCCTGAAAATCGCGCACGCCTACGAGCAAGCGACAGCCTGGCACAAGGAGAAGGCGCCAGCTCCGAAGTAAGCCCGCTACTTTTTGACCTCTATCGCCTTGCGCCCGCCGTGCTCCGGGGCAGCCAAAAGTTCCTTGAGCAGTTCACTTCCCTCGGGCACGAGCGTAATGTCCGCCTCGCCATCGACAATCTTCTGCGTCTCCAGCAAGTCAAACATCCCCTTGGCAATTTCAGGTTCGCGCGCAATTTCCTGCAGCGCGGCGCCAACGATCCTTGGCCGCATGGCTTCCGCTTTCGCAAATTCCACCGCCGCCTGCCGCTCCGCAGTGCTCGTAATAATGCGCACCTGATTCACGCCTTCCTGCTTGATGGCGGACGTCACCTGGCGCAACCGATTCACCACTTTCTCCTCAATTTGCTTGATCATTCCATGGTCCCGAAAGTGTACCTTGCGGATATAAATCGAGCCCAGCTTGTAGCCCCACTCGTGCGATTTAGGCGATACCTCCGCCCGTACCGTCTGGCTCATGGCGTGACGGTTCTCCATCATGTCTGCCAATCTCATATTGCTCAGGCAACGCACCGTCGCGTTGCTTACGTTCGCGGCGAGCGATCCGCGCGGATCGGCGTTCTTGAAGAGATAGGCGACGGGATCGCTGATGAACATTTCATACCAAATGCCGATGCCCATCGGCGCGCCTTCCTCGGAATTTACGGCCTGACTGCGTTGGTATGTTTGGTCCACACGCAGATCGAGCGTGTAGCCCCGGCCGATCCAGTGCACCAGCGGCGCGCGCCAGCCCAGCTTAAACCAGAGGAAATGCAGGCCCGGCTCGCTCAGCAGCAGGACCACTTTGCCGAACAACATGTATACCTTGCACTGGCGCTCCTGGATGATGGTGTAAAACCCAAACATGCGCAGAATCCCAAGGAGCAGCGGCACGAGGATGAATAACCCGATGAACGTCGCACCGGCGGTGAAAAGAAACTCAATCACGGGGCACCTCCACGATGACGCGCCGCGCTTCGCTGAACAGTTTCAGGCGCACGTTCCGCACATACGCGGCCATCGCCTCCGGTCCACTCTGTCTTAACAACCGCAATTGCTCGGCCATGGCGCGCAAGGGCTCGACTTCCGCGTGTGCCTTGAGCGTCTCGATCTCCACCGCGCGGCGGGACTGCACTAACTTTTGATCCGCTCCCGCGTGCGCCAGACTGATGTCCGACGAAATCTGGTTGTAAGCGGTATTAATCGCCGCCAGCGCCGACTCAACTTCCGCGGGCGGATCGATCCCCGTGATCAGTGACGCGTCCAGCACGATGCCATACCGTGCCTCGGCCGACTTGCACTCGCGATCCATGTGCTCGTTGATGTCCCGCAAGTTCTTGCGCAAATCATTGATCGATACGCCAATCGCCGCCGTCGCAATCTCCGGCGTGGGCAACGCGCCTTCAGGCTTGGGTGGCGGCGGTGGTGCTTCGAAGTTCGCGATGCGCTCCCGGAGAATCGAAGTGAAGTAACCCATCACGTGGACGATGGGCCGCTTCACGCCGAACAAGTACGCGTATAAGTTTTTTTCCGACACGCGATAGCGGATCTGACCGCTCAAGCCGGTGTTCAACTGGTCCTTGGTCACCGCCTCCAACACCGTGCCGCCCTGGTTGGCCGTCGGCGTCTCGGGGTCGTGCGCCATGTTCGCCGTTTGCGTCGACACGTGGACCTTGTAGATTTTCTCCCACGGCCATTTGAAATAAGGGCCGCCGGGAGGAATCACTCGCACTTGCGGAAACTCGTAGCGCTCGCGCTCCTCAGGCTTGAGATGTTCTGAAATCGGGTCGTCCAGTGTCGTCGCGTCGCCAACGCGTTCGGCGCGCCCAAAGATCGTCTTCACGGCGCGCTGGTCCTGGTTCACCGTGTAAATCCCGGCGAGGACATAACGAAGAATAAACCAGGCGACGAACCCCACGATGATTCCGGCAATGATGCTCATAAGCGCTTGGGCCGGACTCTAATGGCGTCGAGAAGATTTTATCAACTGATTAAGTTGACCAACGTTTCTTCGCGCGTCTTTGTAGCAGCCGACGTAAGGAGGCTCATCTCTCGGTTACTCCGCTGTGATGGCGATCAGGAACGGTGCGGACTCCGCGCCTTCGGAACGAAAGTCCAATGCTCGAATTTCACGTTCGGGTTCCGGGTTTTCCCAGGTCATCTTGAACAGACGCAGGGTTCGGCCATACGCCGTCGCCGACTGGTTCCTCCCAGTCCAGGCGACCGTCGCATTAGTCGGCGCCGGCGTGATGGTCCACCAATCGCTCACGTCTCTGCCAAACACGACATGGATCCGGTCGCTCGCTCAGTGCTCCCGAATGCTCTTTCATCGCTCCACAACCGCTCGTTAGGTGAAGATTCCGGTGAAACTTTTTATCTTTCCAAAGCAGAACCAGAAAGCGTCACAGGAAATTGGAAGGAGTTTTTGGAAAGAATTTCAGACGCCGGTCGCCGTTTGCATCCGCTACGACGACGCGCTATTCGCGCACGTATTTGCGGAGAACGTGGAGGTAAGGCGTGTCGGCATTTGGGCTCGCGCGCAAAACACCGCGCAACCGCTCCTGCAGCGCGAGCCAGTCCGCAGTTTTGAGCGTTTCCAACTCACCGTCTGAGTTCAGCCGCGCCTGTGCCATGTAGCGGAGAAAATCCCGAAACCATTCCGGCGGCGGCCCGGCATCCTTCGGCATTACGTCCCACACCAACACGGCGCCGTTGCCCGATGTTATAAAAACGCGCGCGCCGTCCGGGCTGAACTGCGCACTCCTTAGGCGAGCGTCATAACCGCCGAGTGTCGCCAGATCCTTATCTGCCTGGGCCACCGCCTCATTCACGGTGAGTATCGCCGACTGCTCGCCCGTGGTGGAATCCCAGACGCGCACGGTCCCATCGTCCGACGATGTCACGATGCGGGTCCCGTCTGAGCTGAACAGGGCGCTCCCGATTACTCCGGTGTGGCCGGTGAGTTTCGCCAGCGCTTCGCCAGTGGCACTATCCCACAACTCTGCGATCGCTCCACCCGGGTTCCTAACGATCCCCGGGGCCGTAATGATGCGCCTCCCATCCGGACTGAACGTTGCACTCGTAACGGCACCACTGCGGTGTCCGAGCGTGGCGAGCGCCTTACCCGTAGTCGCGTGCCACAAGCGCGGCGGCTCGTTAGCCATTGTCGTGATGATTCGTGTCCCATCCAAGCCAAACTCTGCGCTCGCCCCAAAACGCCCTGTGTTTTCGATGAGGGTCACCGGCAACTGGCCAGTGGCAAGGTCCCACAGCCGTATCTGGCCCGAAGCAGTTTGCCACCGAACTATCCGGCCCGTGGAGTTCGAGACAGATGCTCCCCTCTCGCTCGACACCGTCAACATGCGTGTTCCGTCCGGGCTGAACTGCGCCCTTGTCATCCATGCCCTATCGCCGAGGGTCGCCAGCGAGTTTCCTGCGGTTGTATCCCACACTTGTACAGGCTCGTTGGCTGCCGTCGTGAAGATTCGGGTCCCGTCCGGGCTGAACTGCGCGCTACTGACTTCACCCTTGTTAGCGAGCGTTCTCAGCAGTTTTCCTGTCTCTGCCTCCCAAACACGCGCAGTCTTGTCGTCCCTTCCCGCCGTCACGATGCGCTTGCTATCCGGGCTAAACTGCACGAACCGCACTGCTCCCATATGTCCGGCCAGCGTCGCCAGCATCCCACCCGTCGAGGGTTCCCACAAATGTGCGAGCTCCGTGCCCGACGCTGTAACGATGCGCGTTCCGTCCGGGCTGAATTCTGCGATATGCACCACATCGGTGGATCCGCCGAGAGTCCTTAGCGTTGTCCCTGTAGCGGCATCCCATAAGCGCGCAGGCCCTTCGCGAGACCTTGTGATGATCCGCGTGCCATTCGGGTTGAATTGTGCGCTCGACACTTTTTCATTCTGTTCAGCCAGCGTTGCCAGCGCCTTACCAGTGGCTAAGTCCCACACGCGTACCGCCTTGTCATTCGACATCGTGGCAACACGCTTGCCGTCCGGGCTGAATGCTGGCCGCCCAAAGGGTTTGGCCAGAGTCATCCGGAGGGTGGCTGCTTGCCAGATTCTTACGGTCTTGTCGTCCGACGCGGTAACAAGATGCTCCCCGTCCGGGCTGAACTGTGCGCTCCACACACCTGCCTGATGGCCGGCCAACGTCGCGAGCGCCTTGCCCGTGGACGCATCCCACACACGAGCGGTGCTGTCCGATGGGCTCCAAGACATGCTCACAATGCGGTCGCCGTCCGGGTTGAACTGCACGCGACTGACTTCACCCTTATGTCCGATAAGTGTTTTTAACAATTTTCCCGTGCTCGCCTCCCAAACACGAGCAGTCTTGTCGTCCCTTCCCGCCGTCACAATGCGGGTCCCATCCGGGCTGAACTGGGCGTGTTCCACCCCCCATTGAGGTCCCTCATGACCGACGAGCTTCAGCAGCATATTTCCCGACTGCGCGTCCCACACACGCGCCGTCTTATCAACCGACGCCGTAACGATACGCGTGCCGTCGGGGCTAAACCATGCCCCCCTCAGACTGCGCGTATGTCCAGCGAGCGTGGCCAGCGTCTCACCCGTAACGACATCCCACACGAACGCGATCCCGTCGCCTGCCGTGACAATGGTTGTCCCATCGGGAGAGAATTGTGAGGTTATACACATGTTCGTATATCCGGAGAGGGTCGCCAGCGCGTTGCCCGAGCGCGTATCCCACACACGCACGGTCTTGTCGGAAGACACCGTAACGATACGCGTGCCGTCCGGGTTGAACTGCGCACTCGTCACAAGATTCGTATGTCCAGCGAGCGTCGC
>Ga0105340_1000930_pt1 | contig 13521 bp, 6 predicted proteins | sample EasRivMeERMLT700_FD_89676 | JGI IMG/M metagenome (GOLD analysis project Ga0105340, IMG submission 89676) | Soil microbial communities from meander-bound floodplain in the East River, Colorado, USA - East River MetaG ERMLT700 | ecosystem: Environmental > Terrestrial > Soil > Floodplain | place... | reverse complement strand
TTCACCGTACGCCTGAGAAACCTTCCACGAAATGACAATTTGCCCCCGCTCTCTCGCTCGGCAACGCTCTCTGGCTCCATCTCTACCCGCGAAAATGGCCTCATCTCAAACCGCGATCAACATGTCAGCTCATTTTCTCCCCTCGTTGGTCTCCCACAAAGATGAACTGACACCAAGTATTCATCAAGCGCTTACAGGAAGCTATTGACAAATCGCCAATCGATCATCTCCTCCGTAAAGTCGTCATCAAGAGGCCAGTTCTCAAGCGGCAATCCTCGAATATCAAACAGGTTAACGTAAGCCAGTTGTCGCCGAGAAATCGGGTGGGAAGCGTTGCTCACGATGGCCGCCATCCTTTTTCCAAACTCTCGGTCGTTTGTCCCGCTGTAAATGCGGCCAAGTATGGCAAGGGCAACTCCTCTAACATCGTTATCCGGATCATTGGAAAAGAGCCTCTCGCACTCTTTAGTAAGTTGTTGTGCATCGGCCTTCCATATGCGAGATAAAACGCGGAGTGCCACACAGCGAATATGCGGGTCGCTGTGGTGAAGGTACGATTCCGCTTGCTGGCGGGATTGTAGCATTGGCGGGAGAGCGTCTCGGGCCATAGCTCGCCAATCTTCCATTTCGTCAGCTTCGAATCGGGCAATGATTTCATCGCAGTGCGTTAGGTCTTCGCGAGCCTGGCGCAATATCTCTTCGTGCTCACTCATGCTTGCATTTTTCCTGAGTGTAATTGAAAGTCAAAGCCCCAAAAGAAATTCCATGTATGCAAACAAATCAGCAATCTTGTCCTTCTTTTGTTGGATGAGTTCATGCATCCTTGCAGTCAACTCGCCGCCTGGGTTTCCAGTGCGCCTCCTGGCATCGTGTCTGGCTTGAAGGTGGGCGAGCTCCCTCCTCTCTCTTTGGGCTTGCCTTGCAATGTCACTTGCCTCTCTTTGCGCTGGGGTGCACGTATTGTGCGCCCAGATTGAGAAGCCCCATTCCTCGCCACCGACGAAATAGGTATGGTAATCTGAGACCCGGCAGTTGTAAACGACCTCTGTCGTGCCAGTATCGAACACCTCTTCCACCACCACCCACGTCCCGTCGTGGCTTAAGAGCATATCGCCGGGCTGCAACGTGCAGGCTTCCACCCAGCCTTTGCCGCTAACCCAGAACGGATGCTGACCTGTCGTCCGGATCACCCTGCCCCCAACGTGCACATGGCAGATCGCAGCGATGGTGTTAAAGATCTCTTCGACGCGCTTGAAGCCAACGGGGCCGTCCCAATCGAACTCATCGCGCGAGGCCACTTCGTCCTGAATCGTGAGGGTGTCCCAGCGCACCCAGCCACGGCGCGTCAGCACCTCCATGTCGCCCGTGAAACACGCACCGCCAAAGACGGCAGATTCGACCAAACTTGCGGTGAAGCCAATCCAGAACCCCACGATGACTCCATCGAGACCTCCTCCAGCCAAGAACATGTCCGCTGCAAGTTCAACTCCGTCGTAGTAAGCCTGCAGGAGATCGAGCCCGCAGAGTAGCCCAGAGGGGTCGCTGCGGTTGACCGGATCGTTCTTTACGTAGCGCATCACGTTGAAGTCGCCCGCCGAGAAGCTGATTGGGTCCTCCTGCATCCACTTGCCCAATGCAGGTATATAGTCGCGCCGGCGGTTGTGTTGAATGCCCGAGTCCACCTGAAATTCCCGGCCCGTGTAGCCGTAGCGGTCGCTCACCGAGCTTTGCGGGTCGGTTCGCACGCCGTAGCCGTCGTAATCCAGGTGTGCCTTGATATCGGAGTTAGCATCGACCAGGTCGCGGATGTTGCCCTGCGCGTCCGTCTGGTAGAACCAGAGTCCCGCGTTGGGCCCCGACGCCACGATTCGCGTGAGGAGCTGGTCGGTCTTGTCGCCGAACATGCGCCGGACCGTCACTGCGTTCGTTGAGTCCAGGTCGGCCCAGATGTGGAAAAGGTCGTAAGCAAAGCGCGTCTCGGCCGGTCCGCTCCCGCCCCACGTTTGCTCTTTAACCCGCTTACCTTCCGAGTCAAACGTGTAGGTCACGAGGAGAGTATTCGTCGTTCCGTCCGAGGTCTTGCGTATGGTCGTGAGGTGGTTAGCGTTGTCGTAGCCGAAGTACCAGGTTTCCTGCCCGGAGCCCTTGCTCTTCTGGGTCAAATTGCCTTCGCCGTCGTAGGAATAGGTGAAGACCCCGTCGTTCGTCACGCGGTTAGCGGCTCCTGTCTCGTAGCCGGTCATCGCGCGATTCCCGTTGAGGTCGTAGGCATAAGTCGTTGTGCCGTCGCTGTGCAGTTGGCCCCCACAACAATCGTAGTCGTAGGCGAGCGAGCCGGAGTACGTGAAAGTGCCAACCTCGCTAGACCAAGTCTGCCCGGTGATCCGGTCGGCGCTGTCGTAGCTGTAGGTGTAGTAACTCAGCGTGGCGCTGCTGTTGTCCTTGTTGACGATACTCGTCAAATGTCCGGCGTCGTCGTAGCTGTACACGCTCGTGCCGAGCATCGTGGTCCCTGCCAAGTCACTGTAGCGCGTAATACTATTCTGCTCATAGCGGTTGGTGTAGCCGAAGTCCACGCGCACCTGCGTTTGGCCCGTACCTCCAAACTGACGACTAGTGAGCAATCCAACGGCGTTATAAGTCGAAGTCTGGACTCCGCCCAGTGAGTCGTCTCTCCGGGTCGCATGATCTTCAGCGTCGTAGCTGTACGTCAGCGTTTGTCCAAAAACGTTCGTGTAAGTCTTGACGCGGTTCAATTCGTCGAAGGTGTATGTGACGGTTCCGACAGAATCAGCGGAGGTCAGCCGATTCCCCGCATTGTCGTAGGTGTAGGTCAGCGTGTTGCCGGTGGCGCCAGTAGCGTCTTTCCAAACGGAAGAGCTTATCTTACCAGCTTCGTTGTAGGTGTGCTCGATGGCGCGGCCATTCCGATCGGTTCGCGCTGTGCTTTGGCCTGCGGCGTCGTAAGTCGTCGTAGTTATCGCACCCAGGGGGTCGAAGCGGAGCTTCTCTCTACCCACAGCGTCTGGCACGTAATGCCACTCGTTGCCTTCCATGTCGACAACAAGTCGCACGCCTCCGGCGCCATCGTACTGGTTGTACTGAAATCCGCGGGAGTTATCGAGACTGCCCGCGGGTCGGCCTGCTGGATCAATCGCTGCAGCACTAAGATTGCCCTTGGAGTCAAGGCTCGCCGCCTGCTGGCCATTCGCATCCAACACCTGGGTCGTCGCATTGCCGAGGGGATCGGTTTGCGCGACCTGCCGATGCAGCGCGTCGTAGGTATACGTCGTCACCTTGCCCAGCGAGTCTTTGGTGGTTACAGCCTTGCCGGCTGCGTCGTAAGTGGTGGTTACGCGGTTGCCCAGCGGGTCGAGTACCTCGGTACGCCGGTTCAGGGCGTCGTAGGTGTAGGTCGTCACATTGCCCAAGCCATCTGTTGTAGTCCGGACATTGCCGACCGCATCGTAGGAGGTAGACCTCGTTCGAGCGACCGAAGTCCCCACTGCGTTGGTTTCTTGTGTCTTCCTGTCGAGCGCATCGTAGGCATAGGATGTCACATGGCCTAGCGGATCGGTTACCGTGCTCACTTTGCCCGCGGCATTGTAGCTCGTCGTTGTGCGATTTCCCAGTGGGTTGATCTCTACGGTCTTCTTGTTGGCCGAGTCGTAAACAAAACTTGTCGTGTTTCCGAGTGCGTCAACCTTCGTTGTCACGTTACCCGCGGCGTCGTAGGTCGTGGTCGTCACGTTTCCGAGGTTGTCCTTTACCTCCGTCTGCTTGCCTCTGAGGTTATACGTGTAGTTGGTCCACCGCCCCATCTGGTCACGTTCTGCGACCTTCTGGCCGGCGGCGTCCCAGACGTTCTTCTTGGTGTCGCCCAGGGGATCGGCTTCTTCGATAACGCGCCCGTTAGCGTCGTACTTGATTAAGTTCGACCAGCCCGCCGCATCGCGGCTCCGGACTACTCTGCCGGCGGCGTCGAAGCTCTGCAAGTCCCCCACGTCCTGGCCGGAGCCGACGGCATCCTTGTTGTTAGTGACCAGACCGCGCTTGAATGTGTCGTAAACCGTGCTGGTCAGCTTACCCATCGGGTCCAAGGTGGTTAGCTTTTGCCCGGACGCATCATAGGTAGTTGTGGTGATATTGCCCAACGCGTCTGTTTTCGAGATTGGTCGCCCCATCGCGTCGTGGGTCGTCGTGGTTACGCGCCCCAGCGCATCGGTGACCGTTAGCTGGTTACCGTTGGCATCGTAGGCGTAAGTGGTGATATTGCCGAGAGGATCAACGGTCGCCGTCAAGCGGCGCGAACTGTCATACTGGTACGTGGTCACGCCGCCTCGCGGATCGACTCGCGTGTTCAGCAAGCCGGTGGTTGCATTGTAGTTGTATGTCGTGCGGTTCCCCAACGGGTCCGTGAGGCTGGTGATGTGCCCGGCCGAGTCGTACGCCAAGGTCATGACGGCGCCCAGCTGGTTGACGATCGTGGTAAGGGCATGGAAGGCGCTCTGGTACTGCAAGGTCACCAAGCTGCTGTCGGGTTGCGTCAACTGCGTGATAAAGCCGGCGGTATCGCGCGTGTAGGTCGTCGTTCGGTCGAGTGGGTCGGTTTCCGTGGCAACGTAGCCGTTGGAGTAAGTTTTCTTCGTCAGCCCTCCGTCCGGCGCCACATGCCGGAGGACCTTTCCGGTTGCATCGAACTCCCAGGCATCCTTGTGCCCGGTCGGATCGGTCTTCGATGCGAACACCGTGCCTGATACGGGCGTGACCATGCCTCTCGTGACGGCTGGTTTGTAAGTGGTCCGGTCTTGGTTAGCAATCTCGTCGACGCTAACGGCGCCACGGGTGTAAGTGCCGACCACGCCGGAGCCCGTATACTCCCAGTTGTTCTCGAGGTTTCCGAATTGCTCTCGGGTGAGCTTGTGCGAACTGTCGTAAGTGAAGGTTCGCAAGCCGCTGTCTGGGTTCGTGATCGAGGCAAGATTGCCTGAGCTCAGTGTTAGTGTTGTCGTCCGGTTGTTGACCGTTTGAATGACGACATTTCCGGAGTTGTACGTGAAGGTTGTCAGGCCCCCGTCAATAGCGGTCAGGCCCGCCAAACGAGAACTGCCATCGTAACTGTATGCCAACGTTTCTTTGCCATCCGCGCTGGTCCAAGCCGTTTGACGACCATTGCTGTCGAAGGTCCAGGTTTGACCGTTCGGAGTAGCATACGTGTACGTTCCGCCGGAAACGCTCAACGTGCCATTGTCGCCAGTGGGGCTGGTAATAGTTGAAGTTCCCTCATAGAACCGGTAGCCGCCTTGGCCGTACACGCGCAGCATGCCTGCTGGGCCGGTCGCGTCGGACGCGATGGAAACAAGTTTATCCACTCCGGCTATGCCCCAACCGGCGCCAAGGGCACTGCCATCCGCAGCCACGACAAAGGTGCTTCCGGTGATGGTCTGGTCCGTCTCACCGGGCACCTGTACTAGCACACTGTAGCCGTACCGTCCGGTCGTCGTGATTGCCTGGTCCGCTTGCAAGGCGAAGGTGAATACGTCACCGGGTGCGAACCCGGTCGTGCTGAATGTCACCGGACTGGCTTGGGTTACGCCGTCGAAAGTCAACTCTGCGGTAATCGTCGAAGGCAAAGAGGCGTTGTTGACGCTTGGCAAGGTAACCTGGACAATCGGATGCAGCGCGACGGACGAAGAGTGATAAACCAGCGCCGGACTGCCGCTCTGGCTTGACCGGCTTGAGTCTGTACTCTTGTCGCTTGAATCCCCGCTGCCGCTCTGAGGCGAGCCGGTGCTGCCGGTCTGGGTTGAGTCCGTGCTACCGCCCTTGGTCGAGTCCGTTCCGTCGTCTGTGCTGCTGCTCGGAGTAGAATCCGGGCTGCGGTCAAGGTCAAGCGCATGTTGGACCGACACGTCGCCGAGCTGGTTCTGCCAGTCGCCGTTCACCGGGTCGGCACTCAAGACCATGGCGGTGGCCGTCCATGCGCTGGTTACGCTGCTCACTACGAAAGTGCTTGTCGTGCTGGTGCCTTCATTTCCCGCTAGGTCGTCGACACGGGCTCGGATTCGATAAGTACCTGCGCTAGAAAGCGTCGGCAGTTTGACGGTGACTTGTCCGTCGGTCAGGTTACCCGTGGCATAGCCCGTTTCGTCTTGGTCCGTGAAATCGGAATCGTAGTTCAGGTCCACGTCCAACGTCACTGTTGCAGTTGCGGAAACTCCAATTAAATCACGGGCAACAACGCGAATTTCTGGGCCAAGGCTTGGGGTCGACGATGGCATGGTCACGGACACGTTCGGACCGGTACGGTCAACAGTGACCAAAAACTCCGGCGCCGAGTAGTCACTCTTCTCCCCTTCGGCGTTGACAGCGCGCGCGATAAAGTCGTAGGTGCCCTCCGCGAGGGTGGTTGCAGAATAGTCATACGACCAGTTACCCGAGCCATTGGCCTGCACGCTGCCCAGCACGCCGACATCGGCGCGCTCCAGCGTCACCGTCAGATTAGCCTGGGCAATGCCGCTGACAGTGACCGTCTGGTCAGTCGTGATCCGGTCCGTGGAAAAAGCACCTGTGTCGGAGGAGATGCTTGTGATCTTAGGCGCCTTTGGCCGACCGAACTTGGCGACAAAGAGGGACTCATTTCCAGGGTTGGTCGTTTGAACCCCTTCGGACGTGCCAGGCAAATCCGTCGACTCAGTCCAGCCCGCCACGAAAACCTGGCCCCGAGGATCCGCGGCCGACGAGATTGACCAATCGCCGCCGGAACCTCCGTAGTATGTCGAGTAACTCAGCGTGCCCGTGGTCGTCAAGCGAGTAAGGAAGGTGTCGTTAAGTCCACCTCCGTACGAACTTTGTAAAGCGTTCAGCGTGGGGAAATCGGACGTGTTGGTTCGGCCGAAAACGGTTGGCCTGCCATGAGAATCCAGAGTGAGATCGAAACCGCTGCTCTCGTGTCCCCCGTTCGTTCCGCCCAGGTAGGTCGAAACATCCAGCGCGGTACCCGTCGCATTCAGTCCGGACACGAATGCGACCTTGACGGCTCCGGTTGGGAAGCTGGTTTGATAGGCGCCTGTCGTAGTCGCGAAATCGGTGGAACTGGTGAACCCGGCTACCCAGGCGAGCCCGTTACAGTCAACTACGATTCCTCTGCCTTCATCCGAACCGCTACCGCCAAGGTAAGTCGCGTAGGTGAGTGCGGTGCCCGTTTGGTTAACCTTGGCCACGAATGCATCACTGGTCCCGTTAAGGGATGACTGAAGGGCCGATGATGTAACCGGGAAGGCGCTACTCGTTGTGAATCCGGTTATATAGGCATTGCCCTGCTCATCCACCGCTACCTCAGTAGGCAGTGTTCCGGCGAGGTAGGACCCATAAACCAAATCGCTACCCTCCGGATTCATCTTGGCGAAATATCCGTCATAGCCGCTGTACGAGGTTTGAAATGCGCCTGTTGTGACTGGGAAACCAGCGCCAGCAATCCCTACGACATAGGCGTTCCCAAGCGCATCAACGGTGATGTTACCGGGTTCCGTGCCACCCGCGGTCCCAGCAAGGTAGGTGCTGTACAAAAGAACGTCACCTGCTTCGCCAATCTTTGCCAGGTACGGTACGTAATTTCCGCTTGCGGTGCTCTGAAAGGCACCATCAGTAATCGGAAATCCGGCGGAGGCATCCGCGACGCCAGTGAGATATACGTTGCCGGATAAGTCTACCGCGATGCGGTCGGGTGGTATTACGGCATCGAGTTCGATAAAGGGGTCATTCGCAGGGAGGAAGCTACTATAGACGATCTCGTCACCTGTTTCGTTTAGTTTGGTGACAAAGGTCATTGGTTCTGAGAGTTCCACATATCCATCAGAAGTCGGGAAGTCAGGAGACCACGTCAAGCCGGTGACATAGGCGTTTCCTGCCGTGTCTACTGCAATTCCGCGGGAATAATCATGTCCTGAGCCGCCGAGGTAGGTACTGAACGCCAAGGTCGGATCGATCACGACTGGCAAAGTAGGCTCAAAGCCACCCGCTAACTCGAAAGTCATCTCGCCTTCCTGGCGTATCACGGGGCGGACAGGCACTTCGTGCCGCACCGCGCCAAGGTCCTGATAGGCGACCGGGGCATCTTGTATGACCTCCCTGCCAGCCGTCGTTAGGTGCATCCTACCCAGGTCGTCTACGCGAATGTCTTCAACCCCCTCCCAGCGCAGCCGGAGGGCTTCGGCGCTGGCTCCTGGTTTGACGATAAAGTCATATTCAAAAATCCTGTCTTCAGGAGTGTGACTGTGCACTGCTAAGTCGACACCAGGGAAAACGTCGCGGTACTCGATCCTAGCGTATTGCGGTACATTGGTATGCCACTGCGCCGGGTCAGAGCCGATGAAGTAGTTGCTCTTCGCCGACAGTTCGTCTATGCCGACAAGTTGGGCATTGGGATTCGCGCCAACCATGCGCAGCCGAAACACATCGTTTCCCGGGCCAGCTTGCGGTGCGCGGTTATTCGCCGGCATCTCTTGCTGGGCCTCGGAGTTCGATCGACTGGGAACGCTAAAGACCAAGGCGTCGTCGGTGAGCCAGAAGCCAAAGCCTGCCCCACGAGACAAAAAACGCACTTGTGGGTCAGTTTGCCCTTGATTGACTTCGAATCCGAGCTGAGTGTTGCCGAAGATGGACGCCGAAGGAACGGAGTGCTCAGTTTCGTTTTCATTGGTGTCAGAATCGCTCGCTGGCGCTTTCGGCTGGTTTGCTCCATTTGACGATGACTCGACGCTGTTGACGCCTTCGTTTGTAATCGTACCTTTGGTCGTTCGAGTTGATTCATTGCTGCGACTTGCGGATATCGCACTACCTTGGCCCGCTGTTTCGGGCGGTACAAAATCGATTGCTCCTAACGCCTGGCCCGCGTTACCACCACTACCTCCACCGCCACCGTCCGCCCCCGCGCCGCGATCACCGCCACCTGTACCACCGCCGCTACCCGCAGAGCTGGCTTCATTAGGTCGATTGATGTTGCCAGAATCTCCACCTGCCGAGCTTGCCGACGTATGTCGTACTGCTCCCAACGGATCAGGAAAAAGGTCCGGGAATGGGTCAAGAATAGGATCGCCAATCGGCGAATTCAAAAGGATCGGAGAAGAGGAAAGCAGTTCGCGTACTTCGAGCTGTTCCATTGAAAGTCGAACAAACGGCCGCTTCCTTTGGCCAGGGCGCGTCAGCTGCGAAAACGCGGAGCAGCGATCCAGGATTTGGCGGAGCGCCGCGAACGTGCGCTCCCGTAGGACGAAGAGGTTATCGTAGAAGTTATTGAGTTTTAGCCATCTACGGAGTTTCGAACCGACCGAGAGAGGTTTCGTTAACATCGGAAGGGCCTTAGAGGTTCTGCCCCATCCCTAGGAGCTGGACAGCTTCTTCGTCCAGAAAAACTTGGGAATCCCAGCAACGCCTACTGACGTTTTCCGATATATCGAGAATCGAACTGTAAGCCGAACATGTCTTGATAAAGTGATCAGTATTTCGCATTTTTCGTCCCTAACGGTAACGACATGTTATTGCAACTTCAAGAGAAAAATCTGAATTATTCTTTATTTTTCATTTTTTGTTTTTCGTGTAGGCTCCAAAGTAACCTGGACAGGCAAAGTACGTTGGGTTTTTTGCAGCGTTTGGCAGCGCCGATTCAAGTTGGTTTGGAGTTCAGACAACGGATTTTCCGGGAGTTGATTTGACAAGTCGGCCGACTCAGTGCATTTGGTCAACTGCTGACCGAACGCCAAAATGTCTGACGTTGACCTCCTGATGGATTTGATGCAAACTCTTCAGGACTCGCCGCGTTACGCGACTTGCGCAACGCAATGGGAGTACTTTTCGTGCTCATTAGCACAGCCGAGAAAACTGGTGACGCACGTGTTTACGCCGCCACCGAATTTCAAGAAGCATGGCGAGCCGATCCTCAGGGGCGAGTTGACGACCTGGAACGCCGGAGCGGAACGCATCAAGGGGTACAAGGCGGGCGAAATTATCGGCCAGCACTTCTCCCGCTTCTATACCGAGAACGCCATTGACAGAGCAGACAACGGCGGGCGTCGCCGGACCGCGCCGGGGTCGATGCGGCTCGCAATAGTCAGCCAGACGCTTGTCACGGCAAAACAGGCAGCCCAAAAAAGGGTAACAACATACTTGACTCAGAATTTTGGTCTCCGCGCCCGCCGCGTCGAGATTCATCTGCGCTTGCACGACGCTGTCGACCATCGTCTCCGCGTCGCCGTGGTTGGCCGGCGTGACTCGCGCGGACAAGACAAGTTCACTAATCCAGATCGACTACGTGTTCTGCCTTGTACGCTAAATGCGTCGTCCCATCCTTCATCTTGGCGATGCGGCTATCGGGATCGGTCGGCGATTGCCATTCCTCGTTGCTGACTTTCTTGTCGGTTCGGTTTTTATCGAATCGCCGCAGGTCCTCGTTGGTTGGATTCTCGATGCCGGCTTCCTTGGCCAGACGCGTCAAATACTCCTTCCAATCCTCGCCCGTGTCTTTGCGTTCGATCGACTTCATCGCGGCATTGGCTTCCAGGGTCGTCGAATCCACGCCGACGACTTTGCCCTTCAGCAGCTTCTTCTCTGCCGCCATCTTCAAAACGAACACGAAAACTTCTTCGTGCACTTCCAACGGCAACCGCCCATGCACACGACTCAGGCTTGAATGATCGGGGGTGGCCTGGTCGATGGGGACGCCGAGGAACTCCGCCAGCGAGCGGCTATCGCTGCACCGCCAGGCGATGCCGCGTTGGGAGGCGATGCCTTCGAAGTAGCCGACGAGGATCATGCGAAAGTAGACGCCCGGCGGAATGGAAGGCCGACCGAGTTTCTCAGCATAGTAAGGCCGACAGAGTTCTTCGATCCACGCGTCGAATTTGGCGTCGGCCAGGAGCACATTGAGTTTCTGATAAAAGGGATGTCCTGGTGATTTCGGCAACTGCGTGGTGGCGACCCACAGTCCTTGCTGTTCACGTTTTCGTTTGCCCAGAGCCATCGTGACTCCCTCGTCTTCCGTGTGTCGATAACCTCTCTGCAGGGATGCACTATAACATCCCTGTCAAGAGCCTTTTTCAACGGGCTGTTACGCCGTGGGCCATTCCGAGAGCGGTTTGTGCATACGACGCGTTTTGAGCTACGCTTTCAGAACAGCGCCCAGCGAACCTGGCCAGGCCGAACGCCGACAGTCCTAGGCTCGCTTCTGGATCACTTTGTCCGTTCTCGTCGCCTCAGCAACTTGGCGCGCTAAATTAGCGTACACCGTGCTCTTTTTTCCGAAGGGAAACTAGCCCGAAGCTAGCGTTCGCGAGGGAGTCCTCACTCAGAATTCAAATGGATGAAATCGACACGAGCAGCAAATCGAGACGCAGATTGCGCCTTGTTCTGTTCGCTGCTTTGCTCTGCGCTTACTTGATTTCAAGCATCCTGCCGGTGTCCACCTACACGAATGGCGACGGAAACTCCGAATACCTCTAGGGCCATCACGCGTTCTTCTACAACCTGACGAGCGACAAGAAAAAGGTGCCGAGCCCTCAAGCCTTGGGATTCTTGGCAAACTTCGCATTCTTGGTCGGCATGACAAGAGCGATGAACCCGGGAAAGCCTACATGCCACCGCCGTCTGTTGCAGCGGCAGCTTCGGCCTTGGCGACGATACCTCGGCGCGGCCCGTACCAGTAGTCCAGCCCCTCCGGCCGCCCACGGGCCAGCCGGACCCCCACCCGGAGCATCTGCCAAGCCGAGTAGGCCCGGACCTTCCGGCCCGAGGTGATCACGAACTCCCGAAGGATGACGAACCGGCCCTGCCGTTTGAGTCGATCGCCGAAGGCCACCTCCTCCGACCAGGCCAGCGATTCGTCGAATCCGCCCGCCGCGACGTACGCACGCCGGGTACAGAAAAGGAAGCATCCCGGGGCCATCTTGAGCAGCGGTAGAAGCACGGGCAGCACAACCCGCTCCAAAATCGCGGCGTACAGTGGCACCGGCCCATCAAATCGGACGGCGGCCCCACCGCCGACGGCACCACCCCGGAGGGCCCGGACGGCGGCGCGGACCGCTCTTGCTGTCACCGCCGTGTCGGCATCGACGAAGAACAGCAGCTCGCCGGCTGCGACCCGGGCGCCGGCGTTCCGGGTTGCGGCGATTCGCCGGAAGTTGACGGCGACCACCCGGGCGCCGTTATCGCGCGCGAGCGTGCCGGTGCCATCGGTCGAGGTGTCATCCACGACGACGACCTCGTAGGGCTCGCCCGCTGCTGGGGCGGAATCGTGCACCGCCGCGAGGGTGCGGCCGATCAACGCGGCCTCGTTGTGAGCAGGGATGACGAACGAGAGCATTCCAGCGTCCCTCCAGCCGGCGAACCAGTGATTATCGGCGCGGTCCCCTCAGCCGCCCGGAGGCTCCGGGCCCTCGTCCGGCGACCAGACCATGACCGCCTGTTGCTTCTCGGTCAGAAAGTCCTGCACGCAGTTGAAAGCATCCTCATCTTCGGCACTCGCGCCTTTCAGGTCAGCGCCGGTGAAATCGCACGCCTCGAACCCGGAACGGCGGAGGTCGGCTCCTCGCAGGACAGCCTTGACGAACTTGCACCGGATGAATCGCGAGGCCCGCATGTCGCACTCCGACAGATCGGCCCCACTGAAGTCGCAGTCCTTGAACTTGTGTTGTTGGCGTCCTCCAGCCGATACTTGTAGTAAGTGAAGCCGCTTTGTTCGTCCTCAATGTTAGGCATCGCGTCGGGTACAAACGGTCTGCGATTGGCGCGGCGAGGCGTTTTCTCCCCCTCCGAGGCCAAGAACTTCCAGGTCGCTTCCAGCGACTTCCGCCTTGGAGCGCCTCCGCCCGATTTCCGCTTGGCAGGCGCCTTCGCGGCAGCCTTCTTTTTCGGCAGCACGAGATCCATGTTCCGCGGACACTGCACGGCCGGGGTGAGGCGACCGCCCTGCTCGAGGAATCGAAACGCTTCAGGGCCGAGATAGTAGCGTTCGACTTTGACGTACCCCTGGTGTAGCGCCTCCCAGAACTGCTTGCACATCGCCAGCGACGTCTTGTTGCCGGTCGCCGTTTCGACAATTCCTGGATCATCACCTTGCGGCCAAACCGCCCAGACGGTCGAAACGCGAACCCAGTGATGTTCCACTGCAGACTGATCTCGTACAGCACTCCTCCCACTGTCTGAGGTATCGCCTTGACAATGATCCGTTTGCCCGCCTGGGTGACCATGTACGACGGCGTGTGCAGATAATGTCCGTCCTTGACGACACCGAGGTCGGGCAGTTCCGAGGCCGAGGAATACAAGGTCGGCTCGGAATCCTCGAACATTCCCTCCAGGACGTACTGGAGCTTCACTTCCGACTCCAACCTCAGCAGGTTCGGAAGCTGGTCTTGCCGCGTGGCGAAGTATTGTCTGTCGAACTCGTTGTCGAGCGACATCACTCTCACCTCGCTGGTGCCCTCTGCCGCCGAAAGAATCCATGCAACCTTCGCGCCGCGTGCGGCCCCC
>Ga0105340_1000928_pt1 | contig 13529 bp, 11 predicted proteins | sample EasRivMeERMLT700_FD_89676 | JGI IMG/M metagenome (GOLD analysis project Ga0105340, IMG submission 89676) | Soil microbial communities from meander-bound floodplain in the East River, Colorado, USA - East River MetaG ERMLT700 | ecosystem: Environmental > Terrestrial > Soil > Floodplain | place... | reverse complement strand
GGCACCGTGGCCGTTCGGGCAGTGAAACGACGCGTGGTCTTTGCGACGGCGGGCGACGTACTCGGCGGTCAGGGCGTAGATGACCCCGCACTGGCCGCAGTCCATCGTCTCGAAGGTGACGACTTCGGTGATGGTCATGTTTCTCGATGGCATTTCAGGGTCCTTTCTTGATGACGGGGCGGTGGCACGTTCCCTTGGAGCCGAGGCCGGCGGCCGCGACGCAGTATTGGCGGCAGAAGTCGCAGCGGACGCGGTGTCGCCCGCCTTGCGCGAGTATGGCTCCCTCCAGCACCCAAGCGGCGCCGCCACAGCAAGTGCATGTGCCGGTTTGAGTCCAATTGGTGGAAGGGCGTTTCATGCGAGGGAGCCGTCTTCGTGGACGGGCACGAAGGGTTCGCGGACCTCCACGGGGGCGGCGCCAATGGTGGCGTGGAAGAAGTAGTCGTGCTCCCTCTGGTCTTCGCCGGCGCGGATGTGGACCGGGGTGTCTTCTGTGAAGCCCTGTTCGAGGGCGATGCGGAGGATGGCTTGGAGCTCGCCGATTTTCGGCACTTCGCGGCTGTCGAACTCCAACTTGTGGGTGAACGCCACTTTCATTTGGCCTCCGCCTCCGTGCCTGCGAGGGCGCTCTCAAGCAATTCGATTACGGGCGTGCCCTCCTCGTAGAACTCCACTCCTGACCGACGCGAGTAACTGTCCACACGTCCAATCTCCCATTCGATTGCCGCTCGCAGCCGCTCAGCCTCCAGCCCTTCCTTTTCGAGGCGCCGCTCAATGAGGCCGGCGAGGATGGACAGGTCCACCCCAATCGCGTTCCCGAAATGTCGGATGTAGCTGGGGATTGGTTCTTCGTTCGCCGGTATCACGCCGGCCAGCCCGTGCACTGGCACGTCAGAAAGTTCATGCATATCCGGTGCTGCCGCCAACGCTTCCCCACCTTGTGCTCCTCCAACGGACACCTGCAACACGATTCCATGACTTGGCCCTCCTCTTCAATTGTCCACATGGTACACTTCTGTCCCTATGGAAACACTCACCTACGAAAACCTCATCGACGCCGGCGCCTGCGACGAAGCCGAACGCTTCGCCCGCGCCTACCCGGACGGCCTGCCCCTCAACGCCGACGCCATCGAAGCGGCCATCGCGCGCTTCTCCAACGGCCTCGACTTCATCTTCGGGCGCCTCCCGCGGGAAATCTCCAACGAGCTCCACCGCGCCATCGAAATGCGCGTGGACAACGCCCGCCAGCGCATCGTCGCGCAAGTCCTCGCCGACGCCGCCCCGGAAATCATGATGGCCCTGCCCAAGGACCGCCGCGACAACCCCCACGCCGACGACCACCGCACCTACGACCAGCGCCTCGCGGACCTCCCGCGGCAGTTCGCTTCAGCCATCGGCGCCGGAGAGGGAATCACCCCGGAAGACATCCGCCGCGCCGCGGAGATGCTCATCGCGGAGCGCGAAGACCCAACCCTCGCCGATGCCCTGCTCATGGTCGCACGCGCCCCCACCGCCCACCGCCCTCGCGCCGGCGCTCGCCACTTCATCGAGCAGCTTCAAGGCGTCAACTTGACCCACATGGAAGCGGCCGAACTCCACGTCGCCATCGAAGCGCGGGTTCGCCCGCTTCGCGGGGGCGACTACCCTCCCGCCCGCACGGGCACCGGGGCCGTCCACTTCTCGCCCCAATTCTCGGCGCGGGAGCTCGCAATCCTCAACGACATGATTGTCGAACGAGACCGCCCGCAGGCCCCCTTGACGGGTTCGTAATTCGTCCCTATTCTCCACCTAGTTCCACGGCCGGCCCGTCCGCTCCGGGCCCCGTGGAACTTTTCTTGCCACCGCCCGGTGGGCAGTTGCGGGGGCGATAACTCCCGCCGGGCGGCGTCCACTTTCCTTATTGTTCTCAGGCAAGCCGGGGGTATCCCACCCCGGCGAGGGGCCCGGCAACCCAAACCCTCCTCGGCCGGGCCCCTCACGCACCCCTAGCGAATCTTGATTTTCATGTCGTCGCCGAAGAAGTCGTCGAGCTCCCTCGCTTCCTTCGCCATGTCCGGGCCCGACATCCGCCCCGGCCCCGTTAATCCCTCTTCAATCCCCGCCACGAAGGCGTCCACCGTCTTCGGCTGCGTCTTCGCGCAATGCATACACGTCCCGTCCATCGAGCAGGGTCCGCACAGCCGGCTTCGCCCCAAACAGCGCATACACTGGAAATTGGCCGTTGCGTGGGGGTGTGGGCATTCGAGCACCCCGCGGGGCGGCCCCGTCCTCTTCGGAACCGAGTCGTACTGCTCCACCCCCGGAAGCGGTCGGCCCGGTGCCGCGAGGCGGTCCCTGTCCTCCTGAAGCGCACGCGAGCACGAGAAGCAAACGGCCGTCGTCTGCATCCCCTCCTCGACGAGGGCTACCGGGTTCTGGCAGTTGTGACAGTGCAGCACTTCAACCATGTCATTCCTCCCCCGGCATCCACAGCCGCTTCACATCTTCCTTGGGCAACCCGGCCGACAATGCCGCCGCCATCTCCGCCGGCGCCACCACGTACTCCATCGCCATGTGCTCCATTTCCTCCAGCGGGATGTTCACGGCCTGCACGCACACCCCCTTGATGAACTGCGCGTAGACCACGAACCGCTTCCCCGCGGAATCGGCCATCGCGAAGCTGTAGCCACCCTCGTAGCCACCATCCTCTTCGCCCTTGCCGTCCTTCGACAGGAACCCCGAGAGCTCCCGCGAAGCACGCTTCTTCATCTTCGGGACGACATCCGCGGCGAACCACCGCTCGATGTTCTCCGGGGTCATGCGCTTCCCGTTGGGAAGGTATTCAACGTCGGCGTCTGCCATGCTGGCCTCCTTGGCGGGACTCAGTATACGATGTGGACTATGGAGAAAGAGTTCATCACCCTCCCCGAGTTCGCGAAGAAGATGGGCATCTCCCGGTCGTTGGCCTACCGCTGGGTTGAGCAGGAGAAGGTCCCCCACCTCAAGGTCAATTCCGCCATCCGCATCCCCGTCGACGAAATCGACGACTGGATTGAGGACCACATGCGCCGGCCGCTGCCCGTGCCGTAGCCTTGTCGCGTGCCCGACATCGTTATTCGCGACAGCTACAAGCCGTTCCCCAAACAGGTAGAGGCCCACCGCTCCGGCAAGCGCCACCTCCTCTTCGGCGGCGCCGTGGGTCCGGGGAAGACGCGCTACCTCGTCGAACACGCCAAAGCGACGATGACCCGCTACCCCGGCATCCCCATCCTCCTCGGCCGCTACAACCTCATCGACCTCCAGCGTTCGACCGAAATGGAGTGGCTGCGGCACGTCGATGACCGCCTCTACAAGTACGAATCGAAAACCGGCTCCTACCTCTTCCACAACGGCTCCCGCCTCGTCCTCACCGGGATGAAGGATTGGGAGCGCCACATGTCCGCCGAGTACGGGATGATTATCTTCGAGGAGCTCGGCGAGATAGCGCAGCCGGTCTACAACAACCTCGAAACCCGTCTCCGCTGGACCACCGGCGAGGGCGACTGCCAGCGCCCGGCCTGCCTCGAACTCTCCAACTACCGGCCGCACCCGCTCCACCCGCCGTACCAGATGGTCTCGGCCTGCAACCCGACGCCCCGCTGGCCCAAGCAACGCTGGTACGACCGCTGGGTCAACGGGACCCTCCCTCCCTCCCACGAGTTCATTCAGGCCCTCACCGAAGACAACCCCTTTCTCCCGCCTGATTACATCGCCAACCTCATGGAGAACAACAACGAGACTTGGGTGCGGCGGATGCTCAAGGGCGACTGGACCGCCTTCGAGGGCGCCGTCTTCCACATGTTCTTCCGCGGCAAACACATGTGGCCCCGCGACCAGTTCTTCCGCGACCAACTCACTGACGTCTACGGCGGCATCGATTGGGGCGCCACCACCACCTACGCCCACCGCACCGCCGGCTACCTCACCGGCCGGCTCACCTGCGGCGCCCTCCTCACCTTTTGGGAATACTCCAAGCAAGGGCCCGCCGCCTCCGACTTCTTCGAGCAAGTCACCCGCGCCACGAAGATGTGGGGCCCGGAGGGCTGGTTCGCCGACACCTCGCAGTCGCGCGCTATCGAAGCCCTCGGCACCTACGCCAACCTGCCCATCCTCCCGGCCAACAACGAGAAGGGCTCGCGCAAGGACGGCGTGAACCTCATGGCCCGCCTCTTCGACTCCACCTGCAACTGCGGCGAGCACGCCTCGTGGATGATTCACGAGGACTGCACCCACCTGCTCTCGGGAATCGAGACCTACCACGAGGTGCCGGAAACCAACGCCTCGGCCGGCTTTCAGGCCATCACCGAGGACCCGGTGCGGCGCGACGACGACGAAGTGGACGCCGCTCGCTACAACGTCGAGGGCATGAACCGGATGCGGCCGATAGTCACGAACCTCGATGTCAAGGTACTCTCACCCCGCAGCGAGAAAGCTTCGAGGGCGTCGAGCATCATGGCCCACCGCCGCCAGACTCGCGAAGACCGCCTGAAGGCCGTGCTCGACGGGTGGGGGGACTACTAAATGGCCCGCGTCCGCAAAGACATGCGCTACTCCGGCGAAAAGGGCTACGACAAGCCCAAGCCCGACTCATGGGTCCTCGGCGTCGTCGGCAAGGCCGACAAAATCCGCCAACTCTCGGAAACGCTCGAAGCCGAAAACGACATCAACTTCGAGGCCATCGACCACTTCATCTCCCTTTATAAGGGGACGGTCGACCTCGGCATCCCCGCCGGCAAGCGATTCGTCCATTTCGACGCCCGCTCCGGCAAGGCGCCCGACATCATCCACCGCGCAATGGGGATGCTCATGTCGCCGCTGCGCTTCCAGTACATCGCCCCGAACCGCTCCACCGTCTCCGAAGAGAAGGCCGAAGCCATCCAGCGGCACGTCGTCGGCGCCTACGCGTGGATGGACATGAAGTACCAGAACTACGTCGGGATGCAGGCCCTCTTCTGGCAGCTTCTCGCCGGGAAGTCGTACATCCAGCAGACCTACCTCCCGAACTACTGGAACAAGCAGGTCCGCCGGCGCAAGGAATCCGAGAAGCTCGACGGCGACGAAGACCCGATGCAGTACGACAAGAACCAGATGTTCAACGTGCGGGTGGACGGCTACAAGGGCTTCATGGGCCCGCCCTTCTTCGTCGAATCCCTCGACCCCCGGACGGTCATCCCAATCATGACGCCGATGGGCCCGACCGCCCATGTGAAGCGATACAAGGTCCAGCGATACGAAGTCGAAGAGGCCCTCGCCGAGGCCGGCCAGCCCATCCACATCAAGACGGGCGACACGGGCCAAATCGAAGACATCATCAAGCTCAAGCCGGGTCAGGAACTCCCCGAAGAGGCACCCTCCACCAACGACCATCAAGTGACCTATTACGAGCTCATCGACGATGAGTGGTGCTACTACGTCTGCGAGGACCGGGTAATCCACGCCTACCGCCACAAGGGCGGCATCCGCATCGTCCACGGCTACGGGCTCATCACCGGCTTCAAAGAGTTCGAGATGATGGCCGTGGGCATCCTCTACCCCGTGCGCCACGAAATCCCGCAGTTCGACTTCCTCCGCACCCTTTGGGCCAACCGCGCCTACATCGACGTCTTCCCGCAGCTTTTCGCCGAGCTCGAAGCCGGCATGGAGCCCCTCCGCGACTCGGACAAGAACCCCGAGCAGTGGGAAATCGAGCCGATGACCATCAAGCAGATTCGGGGGAAAATCACCAACGCCTTCAAGGACGCGCAGGCCGGCGTCGATTACCGCGCCCTCGTCGAGGAGATGGCCGTCGATATCGACATGGCGACCATCCCCGGCATCGCCCGCGGCGTCGGCGGCGCCCAGCAACCGGGCTATGCCATCAACCAGCTAAGCCAGTCGATGCGGACCGTGTGGAAGCCGCTCATCGACTCCCGCACCCTCCAGTGGTCCACCCTCGCCCATCACTACCTCTGGTCGCTGAAGCACCTCGTCAAGGAAGAGACCACCGTCTTCACGGAGAAAACCGACGCGAAGGGCTTCAAGACGGGCGAATATCTCAGCCTCGAACCGGAGGACCTTCAGGACTTCTTCCAGATAGTGGCGGACCTCCAGCCCGACCTCCCCATCGACGCGCAGGGCAACATGATGACGTGGATGAAGGCCGGCGGGGACGGCTGGGCAACGTGGGAAGAGGTCTCCCGCGAGGGCTTCAACCGGCCCGATTGGAAGACTCGCCGGGACCAGACCGAACGCGACAGCGCGCGCAAGGCGATGTTCCCCGATGCCATGCAGGACGCCATCATGATTGGCAAAATCCGCCTTCAGCAGCAGATTGCCGAAGAGAGCGGCATGACGGACCTGAACGCCCCGTTCCAGCAGTCACTCGAATCCATGCGGGCCACAGCCGGGCAGACGCCCGGTCCGGGTACAGGCGCCGGCCAAGGGGGGCCCGAGGGCACTAACGGAGCCCCCGCCGGTGCAAACGGGGCAGTCAAAGGCGCCCAGAACGGCATCGCCCCGACCACCGGGGCCAACCCCGCGACGGCCGCGCCCGGCCCGAGGCGGTAGCCCGTGGCCGCGAAAGACAGGCTCAACCCGATGGAGGAGCTCACCAGCTTCGCCGCCGACTGCTACGTCGAGCTCGTGGAAGAGCTCCTCGACGAAATCGCGCCGTACCGGCCGTGGTTCAGTCAGCAACTCGGCGACGACGAAGCCCTCTGGCGCTGGGAAGAGCAGCGCGAGCCCATCATCGCGTGGCTCGTGCAGTGCGGCATTTTCATGGGCATGAAGACGTATCAGGAGCTCCTCGACCGCCTCGAAGAGTTCTGGATGTCCGACTTGCTCGTGGACATGGTTCCGCCCGAAGTCATCGACCGGCTCCCCATCGAACTCCTCGAAATGGTTCAGGCCGGCCCGAAAGACGCCGCTGACCACATTCGGCGGGTGGAGAAGCTGCACGAGCGGAAGATGGCGACCGCGCAGCTACCGCCGCCTTTGCCTCGCCCGGAGCCCGGCGAAATCGGCACGGGCAACCCGGAGGGGTACTCGCCGGGAACGCCTCCCGCGTACTAGGCTGAGCGCGCGATGCCTATTCCTGTACGCAGCGGCCGCATAACGGCCCTCTTCGGACCAACGAACGAACAACTCGATTCGGGCGGTGTTAATAAGGGATTGGACATCGGCGTCCCCGTGGGAACCGAGTTCTACTTCACCACCGGCGGCACCGTCATCCACGCCGGCGCCGGCACGGATGGCTGGGGCATCTCCGTCAAGGTCCGCGACTCCAACGGCGTCATCCACAACTACGGCCACCTCTCTCAGGCCGGCGTGCATGTGGGCGATACCGTGTCGGCCGGGCAGCCCGGCGGCCTCACCGGGAACAGCGGCGCATCGACCGGCCCGCACCTCAGCTACGACACGTATGACGGCTCGGGGCGCTCGGTTGACCCCTCCCCCTATCTTGGTTTCAACGCAGTGGGTGATAATCGCTATCCACAAGGCACCCTGCTAGGGCAGGACATCTCAAACGTTGGCGAAATGGGGGGCCCCGTGGAAGGTTCCGAGTATTGGGAGAAGCGCCGCCGCTACAACCAGCTTTACTCCCAATTCGGCCCGTGGTTCGACGGCGACGGAGACCTCGCCAAAGAGCTCGGCATCCCCAAGCCCACCCCGGAACAGGTCCGCGAATGGCTCCAACTCGACGGCGAGCTCGCCGACTACGAAGACCAGTACGCCGCCGGCGGCACCTCGATGTCGGACATCTCCTCCGCTTACGACCTCTACAACTCCACGGACCCCGCGACCGTCGCCGCGAAGAACGCCGCCGCGAAATACGATCGCGAATACACCCTCCGCGCCGACGCCGCGACCGATGCCGGCAACGCCCTTCAGGAACAACTCCGCTATGTGACCGAGGCCCGCGAAGGCCAGCAGGCGATGATTGACTCCGCCGCCAATGGCGCACCCCGCCTCTCCGGCGCCCTCGCCAACCCCGCCCGCGTGAAGTCCGGGCAGGAGCTCTTCCAAGAAGCCTTCAACCGCCTCTCCGAAAATCTTCCCGTCGTGCCCGACTTGCCCACCCCGCTGCGCCCCGCCGGCAGCCCCGAGGATTGGGTGGCACGAGGCACGAGCGGGGGCCGCCCGCCGGAGACCCCGCTTAACTGGTGGGAGGTCCCGGCCGGCACGAACCCACCGAAGCCGAAGGTCCTCGACCAGCCGGGCCTCAGCACGCAGACCGGCGGAGCCCGCACCGGCAGCCGCGCGCTGTTCGACGAAGGGCTCGGCGTCGAGAAGAGCACCATTTCCATCGCCGCCAACCCCAACACGGGGACCGGCTCGACGCCCTTCTCGGAAGGCGGGACATCCGGTCTTCGGGGTAGCATCTTCGACAGGCTCAATCGCGGGCTTCGTTATCGCAGAACGGGGAATGCCTGATGGTCGTCGAACTTCCCTATGACACCACCGGCGGGCGCGTCCCCGGCTCGATGGCCCCGGCCACCTATGAGCAGTGGGCCCACGACTTCGCACTCACTCAGGCGAACAAGCTCGCCAACGGCACCATCGACGGCTCCGAGGGCGGCCTCTTCAGTAACGCCTCCTTCGCGAAGTTCGGGCTAGGCACCTTCGACCCCTCGGACATCGGCTCGGGCATGGTCTCCGGCGCCGCCTACAACCAGATATTCGAGCTCGGCATGAAGCTCGCGCAGGGCGGCTACTCCAGCCTCACCCCGCAGCAGAAGCAGGGGATGAGTGACCCCACCGGGCTGCGGAAGTCCACGCCGTCCGATTCGATGACGGACAACGACAAGAACAACCTCACCGACCTCGCCATCGCCAACCTTCAGGAATCCGGCGCGACCGCGCGCAACGCCGCGGACATCGCTGCCCGCATGTCCATCGCCCAACTGCAAGAGGCCGGCGCCTCGGCGCGCAACGCCGCACAGATAGCGGCCGACCTCCAGATTGCCGGGATGCAGGATGCCACCGACCGCTACGGCATCGACACGCAGGCCGCTGTTAACAGGGAAGACATCGCAGCGCGCGAACGCATCGCCGCCGCCGACGTCGCCAGCCGGGAGAAGATTGCCGAAGCCGACCGCACGGAAAGCGGCCGGCAGTTCGACCTTGGCCTCGCAGAGGACCGCCGCCAGTTCAACTCCAGCCTCATGCTGGAACTCTTCGACCGCGGCATCGCCCTCATGCAGAATCCCGTGGACTGGCTCGGCTACCAGTATTGGGTCTCCAACCTCGGCGCCCCGCTCAACGCACTCGCCCTCTCCTCGGCCGCCTCTATCGCCGGCGCCGTGCCTCCATCCGGCCCATCGTCTGCCGGCCCGATGATTGGTGGCCCTGCGGTGCTCGACGGCGACACCGCCGACGCGGAATCGCTTGGCATCACCGACGCGGGCCCCGTCTCGGTCTCCGAAGCCATCCGCCGGCACCCCGGTGGGGAAGTCACGGGCGATGCTCAAATCGCCGCGACGAACACCATCATGCAGTACGGCTCCCCCGAGGAAGTCGATGCCGCCGTCTCACAGGCGCGGATGACTGAACTCCCCGGTCAGGCGAGCGATGCCTACGTGCAGCAGTCCCAGCAGGTTGCACAGGTGGAGCAAAGCCAAGCGGCCGCGACACAACTGGCGCGTACCGGGCAGGCCGTCACGGAGCCCGGTCCGGGCGCGCCGGGCACAGGACAACCCGCGGACCCCTACGCGCAGGCCACGGGAGACCTCGGCCGCCCGCCCATCGACTCCGCGCAGGCCCTCCCGCCAGTGCCCGCGATGCCGATGCCCGCCTCCAACCCCGCGGACCCGAACGCGATGGCCCCGGCCACCGGGGAGCTCCGGCCGCCTCCCGTTGCGAACCCGCTGGCACCGGCGCCCGGCAACCCCGCGCAGCCCATGACGCCCGAACAGATGGCGCGGATGGCCGCCGCCCAGCCCGCACCCGCCCCCGCTGCGGCAGAGCAGCCGCTCACAAACCTTGCTGGTGGAGGAAACACCGGCGGGGTCTACACCGGGAACGAGGCCGGCGGCACGGAAGCGGCGGCCGTTGCTACTCCTGCCTCGGCAGCGGGGGTGGCACCCGTCGCGCAATCGGCCGTTCCCGGTGGCACCGACACCTCGAACATCGAACAGCTTCTCGGCCAACTCGCCGCCAACCTCGGCATCCCAATCGAGCAGCTTCGTGCGCTCTTCCCCGCCAACCTCATGCCCGGCGCCGCGTCCAACTCCGCCATCGAGAACTCGCCGGTCATCAACATGCTCCGCACGGGCACCCCGGTGGGCCAGTTCAATACGCAGCCCATCTCCCCCGGCAACCCCTTCACCTCCATCGCTGCCCCTACCGGCGGGGGCCGGATAGAGACCGGAATCCGCGGCGGGCAGGACGTCAATGCGTCGAATTACCTCACGGCGCTGCCGTCCACGCGCGAGCAGATTCAGGGCGTCATCAAGGCTCAGGGGCAGTACATCCCCGACTTCAACGAGCAAATCATGCGGAGCGCCCCGCTCACCAACCTATCGTCAGGGAGCTACGGCCGTCGTAGGTTTGTTGCCTAATGGCACGGCGACGGCAAATAGGTCGCGGGTGGGGTAACGATTTCGGCCGGGAGCCCGATGGGGTCTACGCGGCCAAGGAACGCGAACGCACCGCGACCCTCGTCACGGCTGCGATGGAGCAGAAATACGGTGAGTCCGGGGGCATCCCGTCTCTCGGGCAGATGTCGCGCGCCGCCTTCATCGAGTACGACCGGAAGAATGACCCCTACGTGCAGGCGGGCCTCCCGCCGCTGCCCACGCAAAAGAAGGACAAGAACAAGGGCCCGTTCGGCGGCCTGAAGAGCATCTCGGGCAAGGCGATGAGCCTCGTCAACGATGCCGCGCAGGATGTCTACATCCGGCCCAACATGGCCGCCGCCAAGGGCATCATGGCGGGCCTCGAAAAGGTGGACGCTATCTCGGCCGCCACCCCCGCGGCCCTCTTCACCCGCGGTGAAGTCAACGCGCAGGGGCAGTACGGGACCAAGCGAAACCTCGTCGGGAACCCGATTTCCAACGTCCAGAGTCACATCCGCGCGCAGCAGCAGGCCGGCTACGACACGGGCGGCAACCCCGTCGTCGCTGGAGTGAAGGCGCAGATGCGCGCCGGGCGGGCCTTCCAGCGGGATGAGGACATCGCGCCGGGCATCCGCATCGGTGCGACCGCAGCGGCCAACCCGCTCTCCTACGCGGGCCCCGGCACCATCGGCAAGCTGCCCCTCATCCGCCGCTCCGCGCAGGCCGGGGGAATCGCCGGCGCCATCTTCGAGACACCACTCGCGCTGACTGCCACCGCTACAGCGGGTGCCGCCGGCGCAGCCCAATGGGGCGAGCACATCCCCGGCCTGAAGGAAGTCCCCGAGGAATACCGCCCGCTGGTCGGTGGTGTCATCGGCGGCCTCGGGCCCGGCGGCCTCAAATACGCTGCACGCAAAGCGCGAAATATCAGGCCGCAGGACCTCCTCGAAGAGGCCCCTGCGCCGGCTGTCACCCGCCGCGTGCCGGAGGGGGAGAAGTTCCGGCACGGCACGGTTGAAGAGTTCGAGGGGCTGCCGGAGCCCCGCGGTGGGTATGGTCACTACTTCGGGAAGGCCGCCTACAGCGCGAAAGAGGGCAGCAGGACCCCCGACGACTTCGCCCAATTCGTCCCCGAGGGCTTCATGCGGCCGGGCGACCCGCCGCGAGCGAAAGAGGGCAGCCGCGTAATTCCCATGCGGGCGAAGCGTGATGTGGACCTTCTCCTCGACGATGAGGCCATCCTCCCCGAAGAGCTCGACCGCATCCGCGGAGTTCTCACCGACGAAGAAAAGCGGGCGTTCGACAACCGATTTGGAGAGCGGTTCTACAAGGATTCCATCCGCGGGACAGACGTGCGTTCGGCCCTCACGGCCGCGGTCGATGAGGACGGGGTTCCCGAGGTAATCAGCAGGGCGGGGTTCGGCGGCTGGGAAGCCGACTACGGCGGCGGCGACATGATTCAGGGCTGGGTGAACCCCGAGCGCGACCTCCGCTCCGAGTTCGAGCTCCCCGAAGTGCCGAAGCCCAAGCCCACGGTGAAGCGCCCATCCCTCTTCGGCGAAGTCGAAGACACGATGCAGACCGAGGCGGAGCTCAACGGCTGGCGCGAGCAACAGGGCGACCTCTTCGACCGGGGCGCGCCCGTCGCCAAGCCCAAGCCGGCACCTAAAGGACAGCGCAGCCTCTTCGACCTCTTCGATGAGGGGCAGGAGCTCGCCGTCGCGCCTCGCCGGCAGCGCATGGCCGGGCAGGAGGGCAACCAGCCCGTGCGGATGCGGGGCGACCAGATTGCGGAGGCCCTCGGCAAGTCGCCGGAGGACATCGCCGAGTACAAGCGCCTCGACCAATCCGTCCGTGACGCCTCCGGCAAGCCCGACACCAAGCATCCGAACTTCCCCCGGCGCGAAGACATCCGCAAGGCGTGGACGCAGGAGTACGTGGACCGCAACGGGCGGCAGCCGGTCATCCTCGAAGGGCCCGGCGCACGGGCTAACCGCTACGCAGAAATCGACCGGCGCGTGGCCGCGGGTGAGCCCACCACCGACACCGGCGGGGAGTTCGAGGGCTTCTTCGACACCGACTCCGCCCGCCGCTCGCGCATCATGCAGCTTGAGAAAATCGCCAGTGACCCGTCCGTGAAGCCGGAGATGCGCGCCCGCGCCCGCCAGAAGCTCGCCGAAGAGCAGGGCGCGGAACTCACCGGGCGACAGCCGGGCGACACTGGCTTCATCCCGCCGGAAGAGCCGGGCCTCGGGCGCAGCATCCTCAAAGCGGCTACGGGACCGTCTTCCCCCGCCGCCCTCGCAGCGCGCGCCGGGTACGGCTTCGCCTCCGCGAAGCTCGAAGGGGAGGACAACTCGGAGGCCCTGAAGCGGAGCGTCCTCGCCGCGATGCCCGCCGGCGTGGGCCGTGCCGCCCTCCGCGCAACGGGTGGCCTCGACGAAGCGAAGATTCTCGGAGCCGTCGCCCGCAGCGGTGACGACGCTGCCGATGGGCCCAAGGTCTCCCTCAAGGCGGTGGACCTCGCCCACAACGAAATCACGGAGAAGCCGGAGCTCTTCCAAGGGCGCGATGCAGACCCCGGCCTGACGTACAAGGAGTCCCGCGTCCAGAGCATCATGGAGAAGTTCGACCCCAACCGGCTCGAACCGGGCCTCGTCGCGAAGGATGTGAACACCGGCGAGCACGTCGTCATCCGCGGCCACCACCGCCTCGAAGTGATGAAGCGGAAGGCCGCCGCCGGCGAACTCGCCGACCGCTCCGACTGGCAGGTTATCGAGGCGGACCTCACCAACCCCGCGGACGTGAACACGCTGAAGCGCATGGCCCGCGTCTCCAACTTCAGCACCGCCGAGACCAACCTCCGCGAGAAGCTCGATGCCGTCCGCATCCTCCGCGAAGACGGCGAGGACATCGGCAGCATCCAGCAAGAACTCCGCATGAGCTCCACGGAAATCGACGACCTCGACGCCATCG
>Ga0105340_1000927_pt1 | contig 13532 bp, 12 predicted proteins | sample EasRivMeERMLT700_FD_89676 | JGI IMG/M metagenome (GOLD analysis project Ga0105340, IMG submission 89676) | Soil microbial communities from meander-bound floodplain in the East River, Colorado, USA - East River MetaG ERMLT700 | ecosystem: Environmental > Terrestrial > Soil > Floodplain | place... | reverse complement strand
CGCTTCTACGACCCGGCATTCGACGGGGTCAGGGCCGAACTGGAAAAGGTGTTCGAGAAGGCGTGGGACGGCTATATCGTCTACCGCAAATCACCCCGCAAGATGCCGGCCGGGAAGGGGCTCGCCGATCCCGGGTTCCAGCTGCCCGTCGAGTGGCTGGAAGCACGGGCCGCCATCGAGGCCGCCGGGCAACGCCAGAAGGACCCGAAGTCGCCCACGCGGGTTCTCATCGTCAACGGCTCCCCCCGCAGCGAGCACACCTGCCCCGGCGAGATCTCGAAGACGCGGCGGCTCGCGCAGCACGCGCAAATGTCGATCGAAGCGCAGCCGGGCTTCGAGGTGGATTTTCTCGACATCTCCACGCTCGCCGACGAGCCCTACAAGACGATCTACCCGTGCAAGGCCTGCGTGTCCACCGCGCAGCCACTCTGCCACTGGCCCTGCTCGTGCTACCCCAACCACGCGGTGGGGCAGGTGAACGACTGGATGAACGAGCTCTACCCGCGCTGGGTGGCGGCGCACGGCGTCATGATCCTCGCCCCGGTGCACTGGTATCAGGTGCCGGCGAGCCTGAAGCTCATGATGGACCGCCTGGTGTGCGCCGATGGCGGCAATCCCGATCCGACGACGACGCGGGGCAAGGATCCGGCGCTGGCAAAGGCGCTCGAGCTGAAGGGCTGGGACTATCCCAAACATCTCGCGGGCCGCGCCTATTCGATCGTCGTGCACGGGGACGCCGCCGGGCCCGAGAACGTTCGCCGCATGCTGTCCGACTGGTTGAACGACATCGGCATGGTCTCGGCCGGTCCCACCGCGCTGATCGACACCTGGATCGGGTGGTACCAGCCATATGCGACGAGCCACGAGGATCTGGACAAGGACAAGGATGTCTTCAGCCAGGTGGCGAACGCCGCGACCGCGCTCGCCAACATGGTGAAGCAGATCCGCTCCGGCCAGTACCGGGCGCCGGACGAGGGCCTGCATGACCCCCGGGAGAAGTGACCGGCCGGAGAACGGGCCGGTCATCCTCGCGAAGGCGGGCATCGAGTTCCACCTTCCCAGCACGTCCCTGAGATGCTAACTTTGCGTCTGCGAAGGAGGCAACCCCATGAACACCACACTGGAAGGATTCGCGGCGAAGTGCCATGACCTGCTCAAGGCGGAGCCGGGCCCCGCGGGGCGCGAGAAGGTGCGCGCGCTGCTGGAAGCGACGCTGAAGGACAAGGGGTTCGTATCCCGCCACCTCGACGACAAGACGCCCGAGCGCAAGATCCTGTACGAGGATCCCGATCTCCGCTTCTGCATCCTCGCTCATTCCTACCCGGGCGCGAAGGTGTCCCCGCCGCACGATCACGGGCCCTCGTGGGCGATCTACGGCCAGGCGAGAGGCGAAACCGAAATGAGCGATTACCAGTTGCTGGAGCCCGCCACCGAGGCCACGCCGGGCAAGGTGAAGAAGGTCCGCACCTACAAGCTGACGCCCGGCATTGCGCACGTCTACAACGAAGGCGACCTCCATTCGCCCTCGCGTGCGGGGCCGACGCGGCTGATCCGCATCGAGGGCGTGAACATGGAGAAGGTCAAGCGCCTGAAGTTCCAGGCGGTCTGAGCCCCGCCGCACGCCGGGCGCCCGGCGGGGCGCCTAGTGTTGCGGTTCCGACGGGATCGCGGGCAACGGCCCGCTGCGCACGTTGTAGAGGTGCCGGCGCCGCACCAGCGCCATGGTGCCCGAGACGAACAGGCCGAACAGCACGATCACCGCGAAGATCGAGAAATCGAGCCAGATCAGGGCGGCGTAGACCCCGAGCATCACGAGGATCGAGAGATTCTCGTTGAAGTTCTGCACCGCGATCGAGTGCCCGGCGCCCATCAGGATGTGGCCGCGGTGCTGCAGCAGCGCGTTCATGGGCACCACGAAGAACCCGGCGAGCGCCCCGATCAGGATCATGAGCGGGATCGCGACGGCGATGTTGCGCGCGAAGACCATCGCGATCACGATTACGCCCATCGCAATGCCGACCGGGACCACGTCGACGGCGCGATGGAGGGGAATGAACCGGGCGGCGATCACGGCGCCCGCCGCGATGCCCACGGCGCAGATGCCCTGCAGCATCGTGGCCTGCGACAGCGTGTAGCCGAGCGCGACCTCAGCCCACTTGAGGACGATAAACTGCAGCGTCGCGCCGGCGCCCCAGAACAGGGTCGTGGTGGCGAGCGAGATCTGGCCGAACTTGTCGCTCCACAGCAGCTTCACGCAATGCGCAAACTCGTTGATCAGGAACACGGGGTTCTTGCTCGGCACGCGGTGATCGACCCCGGTGCTGGGTATGTAGAGGTTGAAAATCGCGGCGATTATGTAGAACACGATGATCACCAGAATCGCCGATTCGGCCGGCGAGTCGATGCCGGTGTCGATGAATGGCAGGTCGAACCCGAGCAGCCGCGCGGACACACCCGGGGAGACCAGGGCGCCGCCGAGCACCGTGCCGAGTATGATGGAGGCGATCGTCAGCCCCTCGATCCAGCCGTTGGCGACGACCAGCTTCTGGTGCGGCAGGTACTCGGTGAGGATGCCGTACTTGGCGGGCGAGTAGGCCGCGGCGCCGATCCCGACGACGCCATAGGCGAATAGCACGTGGCGGTAGCGCGATTCACCTGGCTCTGACATCCAGGCGAACAGGAAGAGAAGCAGGCAGCCGGCGATCTTGATCAGGTTGGTGACGAACATCACCCGGCCCTTGGGCATCGAGTCCGCGAATGCGCCGACAAAAGCCGCGAACATTACGTATGAGACGGTGAAGAAGAACTTGAGCAGCGGCGTCATCCAGTCCGGAGCCGCCATCTGGATCAGCAAGGCGATCGCGGCGATCAGCAGCGCATTGTCGGCGAACGAGGAAAAGAACTGCGCCGCCATGATGGTGTAGAAGCCGAGTGGCATGCGCGGTCCGGGTGCGTGCGGGAATGATGGGCTGCGGACTTATACCACAGATCATGCGAAATGTGATTGAATACTAACCCTTTTCCCGCCTCACAACACTTTCCACGCTTCACCGAGAAATGGCTGACCGCCGCCTCCAGGTTTTCTATACCGTCGCCAAGCAGTTGAGCTTCACCAAGGCCGCGGAACAGCTGTTCATGACGCAGCCCGCGGTCACGTTCCAGGTGAAGCAGCTCGAGGAGCAGTTCAGCGCCCGTCTCTTCGAGCGCAGCCACGGCAAGATCACGCTCACGCTGGCGGGCCGGCTGGTCATGGATTACGCCGAGCGCATCCTCGCGCTGTCGGAGGAGATGGAGACGCGGGTCGGCGAGCTGACCGGCACAATGAGCGGGCCGCTGCTGCTGGGAGCGAGCACGACCATCGCGGAGTTCGTGCTGCCGCGCATCCTGGGCGAGTTCAAGGTCGAGCATCCCCAGGTGCACACGCACCTCACGGTCGGCAACTCCGAGATGATCGAGCACCGCGTCGCGGATCATGCGCTCGACCTGGGCCTGATCGAGTCGCCGTCCCACCTTCCCGGCCTCACCACCGAAGTCTGCTGCGAGGACGAGCTGGTGCTGATCTGCGCGCCCGCCCACCGGTTCGCAAGGGCCGCGGCCGTCAAGGCGGGCGAGCTCACGGGCGAGCCCTACGTGAGCCGCGAGCTCGGCTCGGGTACGCGCGAGTTCACGGACCAGTACCTGCGGCACTGCGAGGTCGCGCCCGAGGATCTCAACATCGTGATGGAGCTTGGCAGCCCGGAGGCGATCAAGGGCGTGGTCGAAACCGGCCTCGGCGTCTCCATCATGTCGCGCTCGCGCGTCGCGAAGGAGCGCAAGCTGGGGATGCTGGTGTCGGTGCCGCTCGAGCCGCGGCTGATCCGCACCTTCTCCTTCGTTCACCCCAGGGAAAAGTTCCGCTCGAAGCTGTTGACGGCATTCGTCGAGTTCGCCACCACGCGCATGAAGAAGCTGGCGAACGGCGGATAGGGTTGAGCGCATGCGACCCCTGGTCGCCTCTATCGACTCCGCTGCGCTGAAGCACAATCTCGCGGTCGTGCGCCGCCACGCCGCGCGCTCGCGCGTAATGGCGGTGGTCAAGGCCAATGCCTACGGCCACGGGCTGATGCGGACGGCTGCCGCGCTGTCGGGCGCCGACGGCTTCGCGTTGCTCGAGCTGGAGGACGCGGTGCGGCTGCGAGAGGCGGGGGTCCAGCAGCGCATCGTGCTGCTCGAAGGCTTCTTCGATGCCGGCGAGCTGCCGTTACTGGTCAGACACGGGCTCGCCACGGTGGTGCACACCATGGACCAGGTCGCAGCGCTCGATGGGCTTCCCGGGGGCGCGAAGCTCGACGTGCTGCTCAAGGCCAATACCGGCATGAACCGGCTCGGCCTGGGTCCTTCCGAATGCGTGCAGGCGCTGGAACGGCTGCGTCGCAACGCGCGCGTCGGTGAGATCACGCTGCTCACGCATTTTGCGGACGCCGATGAGGCGCGTGGCGTCGGCTGGCAGCTCGAGCGCCTGCGCCGGCTGCCCGGCTACGGCTCGCTGCCGTGCAGCCTCGCGAATTCCGCCGCGATCCTGCGCTACCCCGAGACCCATGGCGACTGGGTGCGGCCCGGCATCATGCTCTACGGCTGCTCGCCGTTTCCCGAAGGCGTGGGCAGCGAGTCGGGACTGAAGCCGGTCATGACGCTCGAGAGCCGCATCATCGCGGTCCAGGAGCTCAAGGCCGGCGACGAAGTAGGTTACGGCGGCGCATTCCGGGCCGAGCGCAGCATGCGCGTCGGTGTCGTCGCGTGCGGCTACGCGGACGGCTACCCGCGCCACGCGCCGACCGGAACGCCGATCCAGGTGGCGGGCCGGATGACCCGCACCCTCGGCCGCGTCTCCATGGACATGCTGTGCGCGGACCTCACGCCGGTGCCGGAAGCGGGCGTCGGCGCGCGCGTGGTGCTGTGGGGCGAGGACGCGCCCGTGGAGCGCGTCGCGGCGGCGGCCGGGACCGTAGGCTATCAGCTGCTGTGCGCGGTCGCGCCGCGCGTCCGGATCGTGGAAAAATAACCTCCCCATGGCGAAGGTCAAGTCCGTCTACAGCTGCACCGAGTGCGGCGGCCAGGTGCTGAAATGGCAGGGCCAGTGCCCGCACTGCCAGGCGTGGAATACCCTGGTCGAGACGATCGCCGACGCGGCGCCCGCCGGCTCGAACCGCTACGGGCGGATCGCGGAGGCCGGCAAGCCGCAGCGCCTCTCCCAGGTCGAGGCGCGCGAGGAGCATCGTATACCGAGCGGACTGGAGGAGTTTGACCGCGTGCTGGGCGGCGGGCTCGTGCCGGGCGGCGTCGTGCTGATCGGCGGCGAGCCCGGCATCGGCAAGTCCACGCTGCTGCTCCAGGCGCTCGCCGCGATCGGTCGCACGCGCAAGGCGCTCTACGTGACCGGCGAGGAATCACCGCAGCAGATCGCGCTGCGGGCAAAGCGCCTCGGCGTGGACGCGGACGACGTGGTGATCCTCGCGGACACCAACCTCCAGCGCATCGAATCGGTCATCCGCTCCGAAAAGCCCGATGTGGCCGTGATCGATTCGATCCAGACGCTTTATTTCGACGAGCTGCAGTCCGCGCCGGGGTCGGTGGCACAGGTGCGCGAATGCGCGGCGCGGCTCACCCGGCTCGCCAAGAGCGCCGCGGCGACGATGGTGCTGATCGGTCACGTCACCAAGGAAGGCTCGATCGCGGGGCCCCGGGTGCTCGAGCACATGGTGGACACGGTGCTGTATTTCGACGGCGACACGCACTCCCGCTACCGGCTGATCCGCGCGTTCAAGAACCGCTACGGCGCGGTCAACGAGCTGGGCGTGTTCGCGATGGAGGAGCGCGGCCTGAAGGGCGTCGCGAATCCCTCGGCGCTCTTCCTGTCCCAGCACGACGCGGAGGTCGCCGGCTCGTGCGTGATGGTGACGCAGGAAGGCACGCGCCCGCTGCTGGTGGAGATCCAGGCGCTCGTGGACGAGGCGCGCGCTCCCAATCCGCGGCGGCTCACGGTCGGGCTCGAGCAGGCCCGGCTCGCGCTGCTGCTCGCGGTCCTGCACCGCCACGCCGGCATCGCCTGCTTCGACCAGGATGTCTTCGTCAACGCCGTTGGCGGAGTGAAGATCGACGAGCCGGCGGCCGACCTCGCGGTCCTGCTGGCGATCGTGTCCTCGCTCAAGAACACGCCGCTGCCGGCGAAGCTCGTCGTGTTCGGCGAGGTCGGCCTCGCGGGTGAGGTGCGGCCGGTGCAGCGCGGCCAGGAGCGGCTGCGGGAGGCGGCGAAGCTCGGCTTCACGCACGCGTTGATTCCCCACGCCAACAAGCCGCGGCAGCCGGTCGCGGGTCTCGAAGTGATCCCGGTGCGCCGCGTCGACGAGGCAGTTGTAAGGGTGCGCGACCTGGTATCGAAGTAAGAGCGTCGCGAACGGGAAGGAGGCTCGCCATGGCAAGCGTCAGTCCGTATGACGTCGCGCTCGAAAAGAACGCGGCTAACTACACGCCGATGTCGCCGCTGTCGCTGCTTGCGCGCACGGCACATATCTATCCCGCGCGCGTTGCGGTCATCCACGGCGATTGGCAGCTCACGTGGGGGGAAGTCTATGCACGCTGCCGCCGGCTGGCCTCCGCGCTCAACCGGCGCGGTATCGGCAAGGGGGACACGGTTGCCGCAATGCTGCCCAACGTACCGGCGATGTACGAGATGCACTTCGGCGTCGCGATGGCGGGCGCGGTGCTGAACACGCTCAACACGCGGCTTGACGCGGAGACGGTCGCGTTCATGCTCGAGCATACGGGGGCGCGGGTGCTGGTCACGGATCGCGAATTCTCCGTCACGGTGGAGCGTGCCCTCGCTCGGCTCAAGACGCGACCCCTGGTAATCGACGTGGACGACTCGCAGCACGAGGGCGGCAAGCTTCTCGGCGAGACCGATTACGAGCGGTTCATCGCCGGCGGGAGCCCGGAATTCGACTGGCGCCTTCCCGCCGACGAATGGGATGCGATCTCGGTCAATTACACCTCGGGCACGACCGGCGACCCCAAGGGCGTCGTCTACCACCATCGCGGCGCATACCTCAATGCGCTGTCCAACATCGTGAGCTGGGGCATGCCGCCGCACCCGGTGTACCTGTGGACGCTGCCGATGTTCCACTGCAACGGGTGGTGCTTCACCTGGACCATTGCCGCGGTCGCCGGCACCAACGTCTGCCTGCGGAAAGTCGAGGCAGGCGCCATATTCGACCTGATCAGCAAGCACCGCGTCACGCACTATTGCGGTGCGCCGATCGTGCACGGGATGCTGATCAATGCGCCCCAGGAGTGGAAGGCGAAGGTTCAACACAAGGTTTGCTGCCTGGTTGCGGCAGCGGCTCCACCGGCGGCGATCATCGAAGGGATGCAGCGCATGGGCTTCGACATCACCCATGTCTACGGGCTCACGGAGACCTACGGCCCGGCGGCGGTGTGCGCCAAGCACGAGGAATGGGACCGGATGCCGTTGGACAAGCGCGTCGAGCTGAACGGGCGCCAGGGGGTCTGGTACCACGCCCAGGATCACATGACCGTGATCGATCCTGCTACCATGAAGCAGGTGCCGTGGGATGGCGAAACGATGGGTGAAGTGATGTTCCGCGGCAACCTCACGATGAAGGGCTACCTCAAGAACGAGAAGGCGACGCGCGAAGCCTTCGCGGGAGGGTGGTTCCATACCGGGGACCTCGGCGTCGTGCAGCCCGACGGATATGTCAAGATCCGGGACCGCGCCAAGGATGTCATCATTTCGGGCGGCGAGAACATCTCCTCGCTGGAGGTCGAAGACGTGCTGTACCGGCATCCTGCCGTACTGGCGGCGGCGGTCGTGGCGCAACCCGATTCGAAGTGGGGCGAGGTGCCGTGTGCGTTCGTCGAGCTCAAGGAGGGCGCCCACGCGACAGAAGCCGAGATCATGGAGCACTGTCGCACCCGGCTCGCGCGCTTCAAGGCGCCGAAGCGCGTGGTGTTCGGGATGCTTCCCAAGACGTCTACCGGCAAGATCCAGAAGTTCGTTCTGCGCGGGCGGGTCAAGTCCTCTTCCGCCATCGACACTTGAGATCGGCGCAATGAGCGACGACCCCATTCTCGAGACGCAGGAGCTCACCAAGGAGTTCAAGGGCTTCGTCGCGGTTCGGGGCGTGAGCCTGAAGGTGCGGCGCGGATCGATCCACGCGCTGATCGGGCCGAACGGCGCCGGCAAGACCACCTGCTTCAACCTGCTCACGCATTTCCTCGAGCCCACGCGCGGCCGCATCTTCTTCAACGGCCGCGAGATTACCGGATCCCGGCCCGCGAGCATCGCCCGCATGGGTCTCGTGCGCTCGTTCCAGATCTCGGCGGTGTTCCCGCATTTGACCGTTCTCGAAAACGTGCGCATTGCCCTGCAAAGGAAGCGCGGGGCCTCGTTTGATTTCTGGCGCTCCGAGCGCGTGCTCAACGCGTTGAATGACCGCGCGCGAGAGCTGATCGAGGCGGTGGGCCTGGCCGAATTCGAGACGACGGTGGCGGTGGAGCTGCCGTATGGCCGCAAGCGCGCGCTGGAGATCGCGACCACGCTGGCGCTCGATCCTGAGATGATGTTGCTCGACGAGCCGACGGCGGGCATGACGCACGCGGACGTGGAGCGCATATCAAGCCTGATCCGGAAGGTCGCCGCGAACCGCACGGTGCTGATGGTCGAGCACAACATGAGCGTGGTGGCGGGAATTTCCGACATCATCACGGTGCTGCAGCACGGCTCGATCCTCGCCGAGGGGCCGTATGCCGAGGTGTCGCGGAACCCGCAGGTGAAGGAGGCCTACATGGGGACCGCCCATGGCTGAGAGCGGGAAGATGCTGCAGGTCGCGGGCCTGCACGCCTGGTACGGCGAATCCCACATCCTGCAAGGCGTGGAGTTCACGATCAACCGCGGGGAAGTCGTGACGCTGCTCGGGCGCAACGGCGTCGGCAAGACCACCACCCTCAAGTCCATCATGGGCATGGTGGGGCGGCGCGAAGGCTCGATCGTCTACGAGGGCACGGAGACGATCGGGCTCCCCTCCAACCGGATCGCGCGCCTCGGCATCGCCTTCTGCCCGGAGGAGCGCGGCATCTTCGCGAGCCTCAACGTCCTGGAGAACCTGCTGCTTCCTCCCCAGGTGCGCGACGGCGGCTTCAGCGTGCAGCAGGTCTACGAGATCTTTCCCAACCTGAAGGAGCGCCTCGCGAGCCAGGGCACCAAGCTCTCCGGCGGCGAGCAGCAGATGCTCGCGATCGGGAGGATCCTGCGCACCGGCGCGCGGCTGCTGTTGCTCGACGAGCCCACGGAGGGGCTTGCGCCGGTCATCGTGCAGCAGATCGGCCGCACCATCGCGCAGTTGAAGCAGAAAGGATTCACGATCCTCCTGGTCGAGCAGAATTTCCGCTTTGCCCAGGGCGTGGCCGATCGCCATTACGTGATGGAGAACGGCCGGGTCGTGGACATGATTCCCAACGCCGAGCTCGAGTCGCGCATGGACAAGCTGCACGAGTACCTCGGCGTCTGATCGCAACCCGCTGTCATCACCACTGACGAAAGGAGAACCACCGTGTTACTGAAACGCAGCCTGGGCCTCGCCGCCCTGTTCACACTCGCCGTCGGCGGCGCGCATGCCCAGATTTCCGACGGCGTGATCAAGATCGGAGTCATGAACGACCAGTCGGGCACCTATGCCGACCTCGCCGGGCCGGGCTCGGTCGTCGCCGCGCGCATGGCGGTGGCGGATTTCGGCGCCGCCAAGAAGGGCATGAAGGTCGAGATCGTCGTTGCCGACCACCAGAACAAGCCCGAGGTCGGCTCCAGCATCGCGCGCCAGTGGTTCGACGTGGACAAAGTGGACCTGATCGTCGACGTGCCTACGTCCTCGGTCGTGCTCGCGGTCAACCAGATCGCGCGCGAGAAGAACAAGGTGCTCATCGTTTCCACCGGCGCGACTTCCGACCTCTACGGCAAGGCCTGCACGCCGAACTCGATCCACTGGACCTACGATACCTGGTCGCTCGCCAACGGCACCGGGACGGCAGTCGTCAAGACCGGTGGCAACACCTGGTTCTTCCTCACCGCGGATTACGCGTTCGGACACGCGCTCGAGCGCGATACCGAGGCGGTCGTGCTGAAGAGCGGCGGCAAGGTGTTGGGCAAGGTGCGCCATCCCTTCCCCTCGGCCGACATGTCCTCGTTCCTGCTGCAGGCGCAGGCGTCCAAGGCCAAGATCATCGGGCTCGCCAATGCCGGCGCCGACACGATCAACGCTCTCAAGCAGGGCGCCGAGTTCGGCATCGTGAAGGGCGGACAGCAGTTTGCCGGATTGCTCGTATTTCTGACCGATGTGCACTCGCTCGGATTGAACATCGCTCAGGGGCTGTTCCTGACCGAGTCGTTCTACTGGGATCTCAACGACCAGACGCGCGGTTTCTCCATGCGCTTCGCGAAGCTGCACAAGGGAGCGATGCCGACCATGGGGCAGGCGGGCGTCTATTCGGCCGTGCTGCATTACCTGAAGGCGGTTGAGTCCCTGAAGTCGGACGCCCCGGGGGACAAGGTGGTGGCGAAGATGAAGGAGCTGCCGACCGATGACCCGGTCTTCGGCAAGGGGCGCGTGCGCATCGACGGGCGCAAGATCCACGACATGTACCTGTTCGAGGTCAAGAAGCCGGCGGAATCCAAGGGCGCGTGGGACTACTACAAGCTGCGCGGGACGATCCCCGCCGAACAGGCGTTCCGGCCGGAGAAGGACGGGGGCTGCCCGCTCGTGAAATGACCGAGATCTTCGGCATCCCGACCCAGGCCCTGTTCGGGCAGCTGCTGATCGGGCTGATCAACGGCTCGTTCTACGCGCTGCTCTCGCTCGGGCTCGCCATCATCTTCGGGCTGCTCAACATCATCAACTTCGCGCACGGCGCCCAGTACATGATGGGCGCCTTCTGCGCGTGGTTCCTGCTCAACAAGCTGGGAGTCAGTTACTGGTGGGCCCTCGCCCTCGCGCCTATCGTCGTGGGTGCGACCGGGATGGTGATCGAGCGGCTGATGCTTGCCCGGCTCTACAAGCTCGACCACCTCTATGGCCTGCTGCTCACCTTCGGGCTCGCCCTCATTATCCAGGGGCTGTTCCGCCACGAGTTTGGTTCCACCGGGCTGCCTTATCCGATGCCGAAACTGCTCGAGGGCGGGCAGAATCTTGGCTTCATGTTCCTGCCGAACTATCGCGCATGGGTGGTCGCGTTCTCGGTTGCGGTTTGCATTGTCACCTGGTTCACGATCGAGAAGACCAAGCTGGGCTCGTACCTGCGCGCCGCGACCGAGAACCCGCAGCTCGTGCAGGCGTTCGGCATCAACGTGCCGCGGATGGTCACCCTCACCTACGGGTTTGGCGTCGGGCTCGCCGCGCTGGCGGGCGTGATGGCGGCGCCGATCTACAGCGTGAATCCATTGATGGGCGAGCACCTCATCATCGTCGTGTTTGCGGTGGTGGTGATCGGCGGCATGGGCTCGATCATGGGCTCGATCGTCACTGGCTTCGTGCTGGGTCTGGTCGAAGGTCTCACCAAGGTGTTTTATCCGGAAGCGTCCAACACCGTCATCTTCATCATCATGGCAATCGTCCTCATGATCCGGCCCGCCGGCCTCTTCGGGACGCAGAAATAGGACACGTCATGGAAGCGGCTGCCGGACAGAGCGCAGGACGTTGGTGGTGGGGCCGCGTGCCACCGCAGCAGCGCGTGGCGTTCCTCGCGATGCTGGTGTTTTTTCTCGCGGCGCCGGCGGTGATCTACCCGGTGTTTCTCATGAAGGTGATGTGCTTCGCGCTGTTTGCCTGCGCCTTCAACCTGCTGCTCGGCTATGTCGGGCTTCTGTCCTTCGGCCACGCCATGTTCCTCGGAACCGCGGGCTACACGGCAGCCCACGCCGCCAAGGTGTGGGGCCTGACACCGGAGCTCGCCATTCTCGCGGGTGCGGCCGCCTCCTGCGTGCTCGGCCTCGTGTCAGGCCTCATCGCGATTCGGCGGCAGGGCATCTATTTCGCGATGATCACGCTCGCGCTCGCGCAGATGGTCTATTTCTTCTGCGTGCAGGTGCCGTTCACCCACGGCGAGGACGGCATCCAGGCCGTGCCACGCGGCAGCCTGTTCGGGATCATTGATCTATCGAACGTGGCGGCGATGTACGCAACGGTGTTCGTGATCTTCTTCGCGAGCTTTCTCCTGATTTACCGCGTCATCCACTCGCCGTTCGGGCAGGTGCTCAAGGCGATCCGCGAGAACGAGCCGCGCGCGATCTCCCTCGGCTACGACGTGGATCGCTACAAGCTGCTCGCCTTCGTGCTCTCTGCGACGCTTTCGGGCGTCGCCGGCGCCGTCAATGCGCTGGTGTTCCAGCTCGCAGCGCTCAACGCCGTGTACTGGACGATGTCGGGCGAGGTCGTGCTGATGACGCTCGTCGGCGGCCTGGGCACGATATTCGGGCCGGTCGTCGGCGCACTGGTCGTGATCGCCATGGAGAACTATCTGGCGCAACTCGGAGCCTGGGTCACCATCGTTCAAGGCATTGTCTTCGTGGTGTGCGTGCTGACGTTCCGCCGCGGCATCATTGGCGAGCTGGGGCGAGTCCTGAAGAAGGCGCTCTAGGGCCGGGGCGGACCACACTGTGGTCCGCGTTTCGCGCCCCGTAGCCGTGCGGTAAAATCGGGGGCATTCCTCACCGACTCGCGGCAATTCCGGAGCGCATTCATGAAAGTCCTGGTCACGGTCAAGCGCGTCATCGATCCCCAGGTCAAGGTGCGGGTGAAATCCGACGGCAGCGGCGTCGAGACCGCCAACGTCAAGATGGCGATGAACCCCTTCTGCGAGATCGCCGTCGAGCAGGCGGTGCGCATGAAAGAGGCGGGGGTCGTGACCGAGATTGTCGCGGTCTCGATCGGCGCGCCGCAGTGCCAGGAGACGCTGCGCACCGCGATGGCGATGGGCGCGGACCGCGGCATCCTCGTCGAAACCGGCGTGGAGGTGCAGCCGCTCGGGATCGCGAAGCTCCTGAAGGCGATCGTCCAGAAGGAAAGCCCACGCCTTGTGATCATGGGCAAGCAGGGCGTGGACGACGACAACAACCAGTCCGGGCAGATGCTGGCCGCGCTGCTCAACTGGCCGCAGGGAGCGTTCATTTCCGCGATCACGATCAATGGCGACCATGCCGACTGCGTGCGGGAGGTGGACGCCGGGCTCGAGAAGCTGACGCTGAAACTGCCCGCCGTCGTCACCGCCGACCTGCGGCTGAACGAGCCGCGTTACGTGACGCTCCCCAACATCATGAAGGCCAAGAAGAAGCCGCTCGAGGTCGTGAAGCCGGAGGCGCTCGGCGTCGACGTCACGCCGCGGCTGAAGATCCTGAAGGTGCAGGAGCCCGCAAAGCGCGGCGCTGGCGTGAAAGTCGCCGATGTGAAGGAGCTGGTGGCGAAGCTCAAGAACGAGGCGAAGATCATCT
>Ga0105340_1000926_pt1 | contig 13544 bp, 13 predicted proteins | sample EasRivMeERMLT700_FD_89676 | JGI IMG/M metagenome (GOLD analysis project Ga0105340, IMG submission 89676) | Soil microbial communities from meander-bound floodplain in the East River, Colorado, USA - East River MetaG ERMLT700 | ecosystem: Environmental > Terrestrial > Soil > Floodplain | place... | reverse complement strand
CTTCATCAATTCCGTCATGACCGCGACAAGGCGTGCGATCGTTTGCTGGCATTGAATCGTTTCTTCAACATCCAGCTCATGCAATTGACCTTTGTGAGCGTTGGGTGCAATCAATAGATGGCCGTTGTTGTAAGGAAATCGATTGAGAAACACGACGCACTTCGACCCGCGCCAGGCGACGAGGTTTTCGCGATCGTTCGACTCCGCGAACCCATTGCAAATGAAGCAAGCATCGCCTTCCGCCGGCGGTTTCGCGCAAGAAACATACGACAAACGCCACGGGGCCCAAAGTCGATCCATTGCCAGCCTCCCGGCTGTATTCTATCTTCACAAATCGTGATGACGACGCGCATTGTCAATCGGACGCAGCGCACGTAAGTTATTACTTCCAACGCCTGCGGCACAGCAAGTGCTACACGGCATGCTGCATTTGAAGGGAAAACGATCATGGCTGTACCGAAAAGGCGCACCTCCAAAGCGCGCCAGGGCAAGCGGCGAAGTCATCAACACCTCAAGCCGCAACAGAATACCTATTGCGTCCGCTGCGGCGAACCAATCAAACCGCACATCGTTTGCTGGCACTGCGGCTGGCACAACACGCAGGGCCGCGAAGCCGTCGTCATCGAGGAAGTCGAGGAGACCTAATTCATGCGAATCGCTCTCGATGCGATGGGGGGCGATCATGCGCCCGGCTCAGTCGTGCTAGGTGCGGTCCAGGCCGTGCAAAAAGATGCCGACATGCACGTCGTCCTCGTCGGCGATCAAGCTCAAATCGAGCCCCACCTCGCCGCCGCCCACGGTCTGCGCGATCGCCTGGAAATTCTCCATGCCACGCAAGTGATCACTATGGAAGAATCCCCTGGATTGGCGTTTCGCAAAAAGCCCGACAACTCCATCACACGCTGCTGGCAACTTTTGCAGCAGCGCAAAGTCGAAGCGATCGTCAGCGCCGGCAACACTGGGGCCATGGTCGCCGGCGGCTTTCTCTTGCGGCTCTTCCTCCCAGGCGTGCGCCGCCCCGGCATCGCCGCGCTGATGCCAACGCTTCAAGGCCTGTCCGTTCTGCTCGACGTCGGCGCCAACGTTCATCCGAAACCCGCGCATCTCTATCAATACGGCGTCATGGGCGCCATCTACGCCAAGCACATCCTTCAGCGTGAAAAGCCAAAGATCGGCCTCTTGAACGTCGGCTCCGAGGAGGACAAGGGCAACGAACTCGCCAAGGAAACATCCGACCTTTTCCGCAACAGCCCGCTCAAGGACCAGTTCATCGGCAACATCGAAGGCCGCGACATCAACAAGGGCATCTGTGACGTGATGGTCGCCGACGGCTTCGTCGGCAACGTCGTTCTCAAAGTTTGCGAGGGCGTTTTCGATTTCGTCATGAAGGTCGTCGGCAAAGAAATCTTCGGCGCCTTGAGGGTCGAATTGCCGCTCGCGCAACAAGCGCTCGGCAACATCATCAAGCGTTACGACTATCACGAACTCGGCGGCGCCCCGCTCCTGGGCGTGGACGGCATCTGCATCATCGGCCACGGCAGTTCCAAGGAACGCGCCATCGAAAACGCGCTTCATGTCGCCGCCAAGCACGCCCGGGCGAAGTTGAACGAACGCATCGTCGCGGAACTCGCCGCCAGCTAACCCATCCCCGTTTAGCGCCCGCGCAGCGCCTCGCGAACGCCAAGCGCCCATGAAGGCCCAGCAATGCCGATTCTCCTTCACGGCACAACCCGACATCGCGCCGAGCAGATCGTCCAATTCGGTCCTAATCCTCGTTTTCAAGAACCCGGCGGACCCCAAGGCGACGATGGTTTTTCCATGTTCTTCGACTCCGGACCATTCCTTTTCGGATCGCCGTCCGATTACGCTTGCGGCAAAGCATCGGCATTTCCAATGGAAGGCGGGCCTGCTATCTTAGAAGTGGACGTGCCCGACGATATTATTAGTGCGGCGGACAACGGTTGGTTTCCGCGAACGCAAGGCATCGTCCAATTTGACATCGGCGCCGGAATCGAAGAACTCTTGGCTGCGTGGGCTACGTTAGCCAAGAACATTACAACACCGAATTGTCCATGAATCGAACATCACAAACGCCGAGCAATCTCCAACGAATCTTCGAACCGACGCCACGGGGCGTCGTCGGCTTGGTGGACGATTTGCTTGAAGTCTGCCTCGACGGTCCGATGGAATTGGATTGGCAGGCGGATCATTGCCGCATCCGTGTCATTGGCGAAGAAGTTGTCGAGATCCCGTTTGCAAAATCGGTCTTCCGCACCCTGCTGGCTCGAATCGCGGCGCTTTGCAACGAGCGCAAGCCCAATTCGGTGTCGCCATACGGTGGACAGGGTGAGTTGCTAGTCGCCGCCGAAAGGCCGATACTGGTGCAAGCGACCTTCACGAACACACCCGCAGAACAAAAATTAGTATTGGCGCCGGCATAGCTTTCCATCAGCCATTCTCATTCACATTCATTGGCTCGGCATGGAGTTCCACGATGCCCAAGCTCGCAATCGTCTTCCCCGGCCAGGGCGCCCAGTACGTCGGCATGGCCCAACAACTCTGCGAATCGTTGCCTGCCGCGAAAAAACTCTTCGATGACGCCGCAACAATCCTCGGCTACGACCTCCTTGACATCTGTGCCAAAGGCCCGAAAGAAAAACTCGACAGCACCGCCATCAGCCAGCCCGCGATTTACGTCGCCAGCCTCGCCGCGCTCGAAAGCCTCCGCGCGAAGGAGCCGGCCGTGGAAGCCGAATGTGTCGCGACGGCGGGTCTGAGCCTTGGCGAATTCACCGCTCTCGCGTTCGCCGGCACGTTGACCTTTGCGGACGGATTGCGACTCGTGAAAACGCGCGGCGAAGCGATGCAGGCCGCCAGCGACGCGACGCCCAGCGGCATGGTCAGCGTCCTTGGTTTGGAGTTGCCGAAAGTTGAGGAATTGTGCGCCAAGGCGCGGTCAGCGGGGACGATTCAGGTCGCCAATCATCTTTGTCCGGGCCAGATCGTCGTGTCCGGCGTCAAGGCCGCATGTGACGAAGTCGAAAAACTCGCGCCGGAGATGGGCGCGATGAAAACGATTCGCCTCGCGGTCGCCGGCGCGTTTCACACCGACATCATGAAGCCCGCCGATCGTACGCTCGCCGCCGCGCTCGACAAGACGCCGCTGCAGCCGGCCCGCATTCCCGTCTGGTCGAATGTCGATGCCAAGCCGCACACCGATCCCGCGGAGATTCGCGCCCTCCTGGTGCGCCAAGTGCTGCAACCCGTGCAATGGGAAGCGACGATGCGCGGGCTGGTGGCACAAGGCGTGAACAAGTTTTATGAGTTGGGGCCGCAACGCGTCATCGCAGGACTCTTGAAGCGAGTCGAGCGCAAAATAGAATGCGTCAATATTCAGGTTTAGCCGATCGCGTCAGAAACGATTTCCAAAAACCAAGCCAATTGCGTTTCATGTCGTGGAATTGCCTTACACGTTTTAGAGGCCTTTCAAATCGCCGGCAATGCGAAAACTAGACCCAACGCCGACGCGAGGGATTGGGCCGGCTTCCCATTCGATCCAAAAGCCATCGTATTGCCAGAGGATGTATCGATCTGGGTTCTCTCGCCAATCAAATCTACCGGTGGCGCTGCCACTCGGCGGACCAATGACGCGTCGCACAATCTCGGGCGAGATTTCTCCACTGGCAAACACGATCAAGAAAAGCACGAGCAAGGATTTCATGAGAATCCTTTCTGATGAAAAAATGGGGCGAATTGGCGCTATAGTCCATTTGTCATTTTTCCACAACCACAACCGCCAAGTCGCCATCCGCGAACCGTTGCCGCAACACCTTCTTGTCGAACTTGCCGACGCTCGTCTTCGGCACCTCCTGAATGATCGCCCATCGTTCTGGCAGCCACCAGCGGACGACGCGTTCGCCGAGAAACGTCCGCAAATCCGCGAGCGTCGTCTTCGTGCCGTCCTTCAAAACGACGCACGCCAGGGGCCGTTCGTCCCAGCGCTCATCCGGCACGGCGATGACCGCGGCTTCGATCACGTCCGGATGCGCCATCAGGTTGTTTTCAAGATCGACGGACGACACCCATTCGCCGCCGGACTTGATGACGTCCTTGGCGCGATCGGTGATTTGCACGAAGCCGTCGGCATCGACCGTGCCGACGTCGCCGGTTTTGAGCCAGCCGTCATCGAACTTCTCCGGCGAATCGTCCTTGTAGTATTTGCCGGTGACCCAGGGGCCGCGCACTTCGATCTCGCCGATCGCTTCGCTGTCCCAGGGCAACACCTTACCGGCATCGACGATGCGCAAGTCCACGCCGGTGAGTGCCCTGCCGGTTTTAGTTCGCCAATCGATGTCTTCGTCGATGGTGCATTCGCGCGGCGGATGCGACAGGGCGGCGAGCGGGCCGGTCTCGGTCATGCCCCAGATTTGCACGAGGCGGACGCCATGGCGTGTTTGCAGGCGCTCGATCAGGCTGCGCGGCACCGCGGAGCCGCCGGAGATGACGAGGCGGAACGACGACAGATCGACCGGATGCGACTCGGCAAAGCGCACGAGGTCGTTCCAGATCGTCGGCACGCCGCCGGCGAACGTCGGCTTTTCCAGGGCAATCAGCCGGCTCAAGGGCTCCGATTGGACGAATCGCCCCGGGAAAATCAAGTCGGCGCCGACCCACCAGCCGGTGTGCGGAATGCCCCAGGCGTTGGCGTGGAACATCGACGGCACGATGAGCGCCCGATCGAGATGCGTCAATCCGAACGCCGCCGCCGTCGCCGACGCCAGCGAGTGCAGGTAGATCGAACGATGACTGTACACGACGCCCTTGGGATTGCCCGTCGTGCCGCTCGTGTAGCACATCGCGGCGGCGGAGCGTTCGTCGATGGCCGGGAAAACGAATCCAGCATTTTCCCTATTAAGGATTTCTTCGTACTTGAGCGGCGATCCAGGAAAGCCCGCCGGATCGCCGATGACGATGAAATGGCGAACCGTCGTCAGCTTCGGCACGATCGGCGCGAGGACGGAAATCAGGCTCGCGTCGAGAATGATGACGCTGTCCTCGGCATGATTGACGATGTACGCGATCTGCTCCGGGAACAATCGCAAGTTGAGCGTGTGCAGCACTGCGCCGATGCAGGGCACCGCGAAGTACGCTTCCAGATGCTCCTGACAATTCCAGCAAAACGTGCCGACGCGATCGCCGGGCTTGACGCCGAGACGCTGAAGCGCGGCCGCGAGTTTGCGGGAGCGCTCGGCGACTTCCTTGAAGCTCGTTCGCCGCGTGGTGGCGCCGTCGAATGTGGCGACCTTGCTGCCGGAGAAGACGGCAGCGCCATGTTCGAAGAGGGAATTGACGGTGAGGGGGTAATCTTGCATCGTGCTTTGCATGGGAGGGAGTCCTTTCAGCACCAGGCCCCAGGATGAGCGCAGCGATTCCTGGGGATCGTACCCCCAGGAATCGCTGCGCTCATCCTGGGGCTTTTTGATCAAACTAGATGATTACAACTCGCGCACCTTGATGTTGCGCAGCCACAGCGGCAGGCCGTGATCCTGGAAGCCGATGTAACCGGTTGGCGGGCGGTCCTTGATCGTCTTGTAATCGAGCGGCAAGTCGTTGACGACGACGCCGTTCAATTCGACGGTGATCTTGTTGCCTTTGACAACGACAAGCATCTTGTTCCATTCGCCCGCGGGCTTGGCGGAGTTTTTCGTGGGTGGGACGCCGGGGATGATGCCGCCGGAGCTATGATCGGTGAGCTTGGCGTCCGCCTTGGCCGGGGCGTCGAAGAGTTGCACTTCGATGCCCTTTTTGACTGGCTCTTTCAGATCGCCGACGTGGAAGTAGAAGCCGCTGTTGCCTTTCTCCTCGACCTTGTACTCGAACTCGCATTCGAATTCCTTGTACTGTTTCTTGGCCCAGAGATAGGCGTCATAACGTTGCCAGCCTTTTTCGCCGGGTCGGGGCTCCAATGCGACGACGCCGTCTTTGAGAATCCAGTTGCCGGTGGTGAACCAGTTTTCCTTGAGATCGCCGCCCTTGAGCAGTTCGACCCAACCGGATTTGTCTTGAGCCGCGGCGCTAACGGTCAAAAGGAGCGCAAGCGGCAATGTACAGAGATACTTCATGATAGGCCTCCAAAACGGGGGAAGAGTTTTGGAGTATTGTATGGCGTTTCAAGCCGCGACACGGCGATAAAGCTCGCGCCATTGCGCGACCGTCTGCGTCAATGGAAATTGCCGTTCGACCTTGGCGCGGGCGGCGGCGCCGATGCGGTCGCGCAAGTCGGAATCCTTGAGCAACATGCTGGTTCGCCGCGCCAGTTGGATGACATCGCCCGGCGCGATCAGGAAGCCCGTTCCGCCGTCGTCGATCAAATCGCCTAAGGCCGGCACATTGGAAGCGATCACGGCCTTGCCGTGCGCCATCGCCTGAAGAGCCGTTTGCCGTCCACAATTGGCCTTGCTCGGAATCCAGACGATCGTGTCGTCGCCAAACAGGTCGGACAAATCGGTTCGGGGTCCAACGAATTGTACGCTATCAGGTGATTGCATGCCGCGCGTGAGAGTTTCGAACATGGCTCGCTGCGGACCGCCGCCGACGATGCGGAGCATCACATGCGGAAATACATACCGCACGAAATCAAACGCCCAGATTGCCTCGCGAATGCCATGCTCACGGTCCAGCGGTCCGACGCATGTAATCGAAAAGGTGTCAGGACCTTTTGATAAAGGTTCCTGACACCTTTTTTGCAGGGCAGGGGGCACGACGCGAAGGTCCGGTCTCGCGACGCCCTGCTGCAGGCAACGCTGCCGATCGCTCTCCCCCGCCACCGCCACCAGGCCGACGCGTTCCAGCAGTCGCTTGTCCCACCACGCGAGAACACCCGAGATCGGCAACGGGGCGCTCATGACGACGCGCGGCAACCAATTGGACGCGACCGCTGCCAACGTCCGCAACGCCGGCAGTCGCCATACGTGGATGACATCGGGCGCCGATTCGCGCAAGAGCGAACGAAGATTCCACAAGACGCTCGGATCGAACCAGCGCGTCCAGCCCAGCGAATGCACGACAACGCCGGCGTCACGAAGATTGCGCAACCATGGTGTTTCGGGACCCAGGCAGCCAATCTCGACGGAAACGTCGTCGTCATTCAAAGCGGGCCCGAGGATCCGCAACTGCGCGGCGCTGCCGTTGTAATCGAGCGAATCGATGATGTGCAAGATTCTCACGGGATCCATCCCTTTACTAGTGGCTAGGAATCGTAGGGTGCGTCAAGCGTACTCGCGCGGACGCACCTGCCCTTGCAACTGCGAGGTGCGTCTGCGCGAGTACGCTTGACGCACCCTACAAGCCACTCATTCGCCCTCCGGCAGCACGGCGACGTAGGGCAATTGCCTATATTCGTCGTTGAAATCCAGTCCGTAGCCGACCACGAACGCGTCCGGAATCTCGAAGCCGACGAAATCGACGTTTACCGGGTGAACCTGCCGTCCTTTTTTTCGCAACAATACGCCGACGCGCACCGACAACGCGCCCTGTTCATTCAAATGGCGCACCAGATGGCTCAACGTCTGTCCGGTGTCGAGGATGTCGTCCAGGAGAAGCACATGTCGGCCACGAACATCGGAGACGATTTCCGCGCCGACGTGCAATTCTCCCGCCGTCGTCGTCTTGCCGCGATAACTCGACGCCTGAATGAAGCCAATGCGTAGCGGCATATCGAGACGGCGCACGAGATCGGCGAGGAACATCAAGCTGCCGGTGAGGACGCCGACGATGGTCAACGGCCGATCGCGGTATTCGGGGCCGATTTGCGCGGCGAGTTCGGTCAAGCGTTGTTGTATCTGCTCGGTGGTGATGAGCACGCGCATGCGAGTTCCTTGCACGAAGAAGTTGGCGTCTATTGAACCGAAAAGCGGTGGAAGCGGAAAGGCCAATCGCAGCGCTTATCAAAACGTTGCCAGGGCGAGCCGAGCCGCGTAAGCGGCCGGTTGAGTCCCGGCGCTCAACCGGCCGCTTACGCGGCTCGGCTCGCCGGCTTCGTATTGAAGCGGCACAAGCTGGGCAAACCTTGCCGTCGGCGTGATTTGGAAGTGGAATTCACGGCAGAATCGTCAAAGTCGGACTGATGCGCGCCGTTGGAATCGCCGATAAACATGCAAGAAACTACCCATCCTCCACAGGATGCGTTGCAATTACCGTTTCGGACTTGTGCCGTAAGGAGCGATCCATGGTTTGGTCGAACTGGCAGGGAGCCATCTGGCGCGGAGCCATTCTGGTGATGCTGTGTTGGTCCGGTTTGGCCTGGACGCAAACGTCGGCGCCGAAGGGCAACGATGCCGACGAGCGCATCATGGTCGTGCACCAGAACGGCAGAAAGACTCGATGCCGAGTGCTGGAGAGCTGGCAGCTCCCGGACAACCGCATCGCGCATCTCTTGCAGGCCGTCGAGTCGGGCGAGATGATCACGATCGTGGATGACACGACGCCGAGCAGCCCGAGCGAACGCAATGCGCGCGGCCAGTCGAAGCGCATTTTCGCGTGGGGCATCGGCAGCAAGACGCCGCCGGAAGGTTCGCCGATCCCGCCGCGGTCGCGTCCGGACGCGGGGATTTCCATCGACAATGAAGTCAAGCCCCCCATGAATCCCTCTTTCAAGGAAGCTTTGACGATCGTGAACATGGAAGATAAGGAAGGCACGCGTGCGGAAGTCAAGACCGCCGACGCGAAGAAGCCGGCCGAGCCGCAGGTCATCGATTACAAGAACGCGCCGAGCGTCCATATGCCCCCGCCGGAAATCTTCAACAAGCAGCCGCAGCTCGTCGAGATTCCGGGCGTGCCGGCGGCGAGCCGTCCGCCGTTGTTCCCGCGCGTCAACGGGCTTTTGGCCAAGCCCACAACGGAAACGATCATCATCAACAACGCAACGCCGACGGCGCACACGACGCCGGCGCCGGCCGCCCCAATGCCGGTCGCCACGCAACCGGGGAACCTCATCTCCACCAGTCCTGCCACGGAGCCGATGCCCAGGGCGGCGGCGACCGGTCCGATCAAGACGACGTACGGCCCGCCCATCATTATTCATGAAACCGAGATTCCGGCCAAACGCTCGTGGCGGCCCGGCGATGTGCTCTTCGGCTGGATGCAGAAACCAGCGGCGCCAGTGATCGTGAAATCGGAAATCGTCAAGTACGACGGCGCGATGAAGCCGTCCAAAACGGACGAGTTCCTCGCCAAGGAGAACAAGATCGCCGAGAAGCGAATCGCCGAACGGATGGACAAGCTTCCCAAGGCGCCGTTCTCGACAGCCATGTCGCAACCGGCGGAGTCCAAGAAGTCGGATGCCGCACTGCCGGCGATTGTAAAGTCGCAAGATGAAAAACCAGGCGCATTGCCTGGATTGAAGAATGAGCCAAAGTCGGCCGCCAAGCCGCACGACATGTTCGGCGCCAGCGCCAACGACGCGATTCTGCCGCCCGGCAAGTCGCTGTTCGACTCCACCGGTCTGAAGCCGGAAATCGTCAAACTGCCGCCCGCGCCGACGGCTCGCACGAATGACCCGCTCGCCTCGCCGGAACGCTTGATTCCGAACGACGACAAATTTAAGCCGAAGGCAGTGCTCGGCCCGGTGATGGGCGACCGATTGCCCGACATGGCGCCGCGCGGCCTGCCAGTGGGAACGCAATCGGTGCTGGCAGCCCGCAGCGGCTTGCAAGGCCCGGTGACGTTCGTGCCGGTGCCGACCGTGACGGTGCCGCAGCCGAATCATCCGCCCATGCCGCCGGCGCCGATGATGCCGGACGCGCCGCAGCTCAACGCATACGTGAACGCCTTCACGCCGCCGCCGGCGCCGAAGACGCCGATGCAAGCCGGCGCCTCCGGGATGCCGCAGTGGATGCAGCCGCACCCGGCCGTGATGCAGCAGCAAATGATGCAGCAACAACTGATGCAACAGCAGATGTATCAACAGCAAATGTTGATGGCGCAAGGCTATATGCCGAACCCGCACATGATGCCGCCCGCCCAGGCGATGCCGTCGCAAGGCCCGATGTCGAACGGCGCCCGCCATTACACGGGTCCGATGCCGCCGAACCCGTTTGGCACGTCCCCGATGATGCCGGCCGGCTACGTGCCCGCACCTTATGGGCCGATGATGCCGGCGCCGGTGCAGCCGATGCAGCCGGTCAGCTACCAGCAAGTGCCGACGCAGCAGGCCGCCGTCACACAACACGTGGAGCAATTGATCAAGGCGATGCGCGAGTCGCCGTATCCGTCGCAACGTGAAATGGCCGCTCATTCGCTGACGAGCTTCGAATGGCGTGCCCATCCGCAGATCGTGCCGGCAATGCTGGCGACCGCGAGCCAGGACCCTGCTTCAAGTGTTCGCGCCGGTTGCATCAACTGCCTTGGCCGCATGGGCGCCGCCATCGAGCCGGTATTCGGCACGCTGCACTCGATGCGCAACGACATCGACCCGCGCGTTCGCCAGGAAGTCGAACAAGCGTTCGGCCGCCTGGGCCAAACGCCGATGGCTCCGCAATAAACCGCTTGTCGTTTAGCGCCCGCAGGATGCCGCGCGATCGCTCGGCAACCTGCGGGCGCTAAACGAATTCACTTCTTCTTCCACGTCACCACGAAATACGCGGTATCCGGCCACGTCGCAAATTGATTCGGCCTTTCCTGCGTTGAATCCAGTCCCCGGCAAATCTTGAACGTGTCCTTCTCGAACGTGTAAATGCCCTTGATCACCTTGTCCGCTTCGCCCGGCTGCGATTGGATCATGTCAACCCACTTGGGCTCCTTGCTCGGATCGAGCTTCAATTTGAGCCCGCGCTGTTCCTTGCCTTTGACGGTCGTCTTGTATTCGTCCTTCTTGATGTCGAGCACGGAATCTTGAATTCGACTCTCCGCCTTGCCGTTGATCTCGAGGGCATGCATGACCCAGGTGCCCTGGAGGCGTTCCAGGTCTTTCTTGGCCTTGTCATCGTTTGAGTCTTGCGCGAACGCGACAAGAACAATGGGCAAAAGCCACGCAGATTTCGCGATCATGGTGAACTCCAACTAAACGAAACTCGCTTTGGCGTCGAGAGCCCGTTTCAATCGCGCGAGATACTCATCGCGCGAAATCTCGACGGCGCCCATTCGCGCCGTGTGCTCGGTGGCGACCTGGGTATCGAATAGCACAAATCCACGCAGTTGCAAGTACTCGAGCAGATAGGCCAGCGCCACCTTGGAGGCGTCGCGTTCGCGGTGGAACATCGATTCGCCGGCGAAGAAGCCGCCGACCGCGACACCGTAGACGCCGCCCACGAGTTTGTTGCCGTGCCACGCTTCAATCGAATGCGCGTAACCGAGCTGATGCAAACGCGTGTACGCCTGGAACATGTCGGACGTGATCCACGTGCGTTCGCGATCGGCACAGCCGTGCATGACGTCGGCGAATGCCGTGTTGATGGTCATGCGGAATTTGCCCGCGCGAATGGTGCGCGCTAAGCGGCGCGAAAGGGAGAAATGATCCAATTCAAAAATGGCGCGCGGATCGGGGGACCACCACAGGATCGGCTCGTTCTCGTTGTACCAGGGAAAAACTCCGGCACGATAGGCGCGCAACAAGGTCGCCGGCCGCAAGTCGCCCCCAACCGCAACCAGGCCCAGTTCGTCCGCCAGCTCGGGCCGGAATTCGAGCGCCATGCATGGCTCCGTCAAAAACGAACACCGCCTTCCAAAGTATCAGACCCTACGCGGACCGCCAACCGCAATGTGGCGGCAAGATTCCATCTTGCCGTGTCTACTCGAAGATTCGGCAAGATGTAATCTTGCCGCCACGAATGCGACAAAAAAACCCACGAGGCAACACTCGTGGGTCTCTTTCTTATCTGTGCTCATCCGTGTCCATCTGTGGTTATTTCAATCGCAATGCCGTTTCCCGAGCACGCGTCAAAAACGCCATCCCGACTTCCGATTCGCGGTTCGGCAGCGGCGCCAGCGACGTCTTGCCCGCATCCTTCGGCTCCTTGCCCGCTTCGTAGCCGCGCTCCTTACCCTTGGAGCTTTTGCGGATGATGACCCAGCCATCGACCTTGTTGTTGCTGGCGTTGGAAATCACGACCCAGCCGAATTCGAACTTGTCGCTCATTTCGTTGAGGATTTCCTCGACGGTCTTGTCCTTGGCCTTGTACGTGAGCTTCGTATTGTTGGAAACGCCGGAGGCGTTGTCGATCTTGAAGTTAACCGACTTCGGCATCTCGCCCTTGATCTCGTCGAAGCAAAGCGACGTGGCGATGTTCTTGAAATCGACGGAAATCTTCGCCTTGAGTTTCATCCGCGTCGCCTGGGCCGCCTTGGATTCCTGCGCCGACGCAGCCTGGCCCACCAGAGCCGCGACGACAAGAACGAGTGCGATTCGCAACATACACTACCTCCAAACGTGAATCGAAAAACCTCGACACTATTCCTCTCATGGATGTTGACATGGTATCAAGGTTTTGACGAAAAGTCCGAAGCAAATTGGAAATCCAAGAAGCCCCGGGGTGAGGTAATCCGAACCCCGGGGTTCGGATTACCTCACCCCGGGGCTTCTCAAACTCAAACCGCGGTTGACACCAATTTCGATTTCCGACTATAAATGCGTTCCCTCATTCTCCACTCCGACGGGGAAAGGGAAGCGAGGGCGAGCGATGAAGCCTTGAACGACGCTTACCACGCACTGATCCGCGGCGACCGCGCCGGCGTGATGCCGACGCTCCAGCGTTTCGGATTGTGGACTCTGAGTTTCGGTTATCGACTGGGCGTCGCATGCCGTAATCGGGCGTTTGATCACGGCTGGAAGTCGATCCACAAGGCGCAAGTGCCGGTCGTCTCCGTCGGCAACCTGACGACCGGCGGCACGGGAAAAACGCCGTGCGTCGAGTTCGTGGCACGTTTTTACCGCCAGCTTGGTTTGCAAGTCGCGCTGTTAAGCCGAGGCTACGGCAGCGACAGGGGCCGGAATGATGAGGCGCTGGTGCTGGAAGAAAACTTGCCCGACGTGCCGCACTTACAAGGAGTGGATCGGGCCGCGTTGGCGGCGGTCGCGGTGGAGGAGTTGGAAAGCGAGATTCTGGTACTTGACGACGGCTTTCAACACCGCCGCTTGCACCGTGATCTCGACATCCTTCTGATCGATGCGACGTGCCCGTGGGGGCACGGCTATCTGTTGCCGCGCGGCCTGTTGCGTGAGCCGGTTGGCAGCCTTCGCCGAGCGCATGTCGTAATGCTGACGCGCTGCGATCTCGCGACGGCGGAATCGCTCGAATCGATTCGCAAGGTGGTGAGGAACGTCAAGGCGTTGCCGATCGTGGAGTCAACGCATCGGCCTGCGGCGTGGCGCAACGCGTCGCAACAGTCGGTAGCCCTGGACACGCTCAAGGATCGCCCAGTCGCCGGCTTCTGCGGCCTCGGCAATCCGGACGCGTTTCGGCAATCGTTGACGAAGCTCGGCTTGAACGTAGTCGGCTGGCGAACGTTTCCCGATCATCACCGCTATTCGAAGGCCGACGTGGACGACT
>Ga0105340_1000923_pt1 | contig 13562 bp, 13 predicted proteins | sample EasRivMeERMLT700_FD_89676 | JGI IMG/M metagenome (GOLD analysis project Ga0105340, IMG submission 89676) | Soil microbial communities from meander-bound floodplain in the East River, Colorado, USA - East River MetaG ERMLT700 | ecosystem: Environmental > Terrestrial > Soil > Floodplain | place... | reverse complement strand
TGGCGAGCCCCTTGCCGGCCGCGAGCCGGGCGAGCCCGGTGCCGCCGGTCGCGATGCCGCCGGCCAGTTCGGCGCCGCCGGTAATGAACGGATCTTCGCGCCGGGCTTTCTCCATGGCGTCGCGCTGCGATTGCAGATTGATGTCGTAGCGCTCGCCCATGCCGGTGAAATAATCCTTGAAGCCTTTCACCCCGCCGACGTTGCTGCCGGCTGCCATGGACACCAACGGATCGAGCACCGCCGAGCGCACGCCCGCGCCGATCTCGTCGCTCGCGCCGAGTGTCGCACCGGATGCGACGCCCTGTGCCGCTGACGCGAGCGCGTTCGAATCCTCGTCGTAATCCTTGTTTTGCAGCATGTTGGCAAGCATCTGCGCATCCTTGGCAGCGTTTTGATCGCCCGCATCGGCGGCAGCACTGGCGTTTCGGAGCGCACTGTAGAGTTGCTGATAGGTTGCCATTACGGTTGTCCGAGCCAACGATCAATCAACGCTTGCTTATCCGCCGGATCGGCGGGCGTCGGCGGTACCGAAGGGCCGGCGCCGCTGTGCGCGCCGGTGCCGACATACTGGCCCTTGAAGTACATGACGGCCGCTTCGTCGTCGCTGTACGGCTTGCCGGTTTCCGGGTTCATCGGGTTGTAGACACCGCCATACGGTGCCCACGCATCGGCAATCAGGCCCGCTCGACGCTTGTTCCAATCTTCCAGCATGCCGGTTTCTCTTTGGTGCATGCTGAGATACGCCGCCGAATGCGCCGCCTGTGCGGCGTCAATGGCGCGCAACTTCTGCATGCCGCGCAAGAATGACGCGATATAGGCCGGGCTCGCGGTTGGTTGCGGCCAGCCCTTTTGTGCAATCGCCACGTCCTTGTCAGTAGCCGGGCCGGCGGGCAGATTGCTCAACACGCCTTTCATGCGCAGTTGTTCGTATTCGGTGCGCAGTTGCGTCGTCGCGTCCTCGCCACCGACCACGGATTTCATGAGTTCGAAGGCTTTCGCCGGCACGCCCGCCGCGATGCCTTCTATCGCGGCCTGCTGGTAGCGCGCCGCGATGTCGTTCATGCGCCCGAGATCCGATTCCGCCTGTTGCGCCGTGCCGATGTAGGTGTTCAGGAAGCCTTGCTCGGCGGAACTGAGCTTTTCCTTTTCCACCAGAAAATCAAAACGGCGCTCGCCGGTTTTGACAAAATGTTCGTGGTACTTCTGCAATGACTGCGCCGTCCAGTCGAACGGATTCACCGCGCCGTACATGCGCTGATAGCGTTCCATCGGATCGTTATACTGATCGATGCGCTGTTGATTCTGTTGCGAGTTGACATACTGGCCGATTACCTGCGACGGATCGGCCGAGTGCTTCGCCATGAGCCCGTACAGCGCATTCATGTCGCCGCCCTGAAAGCCCATTGGCGGCGTACCCGGCGGCTGATCGACACCGAGCAAGCCCTGTTGGCGCGCCTGTAGTTCTGGCGATTCGGGCGCCAGCATCCCCGGCAGCGGGCTCATTTTTGCATTCCGTCCATAATCATCTTCCACTGCATCGCCTGCACCGCCGGCGGAATGCCGCTCACCTGACTGCCCGGCAATTGCTGCGACGCAGCGGCAACCGAGCCCTGTGCCGGCACCATCTGGCCGTTCATCGGCACCATGCCGCCGCCCGGTTGCAGTCCACCGTTCTGCATCATGCGGAAGTAGTCAGCGATCTCGCGCCGGGCTTGCTCGATGCGCTTCCTTTCATCTTCTTCCACGTCCTGTTGCTTCGACGCCGTGAGCCCGCCAAGCAATCCGGCTGCCGGGTTGCCGCCGCCCGGCATGGCGTTTTGCGCCAGCAATCCCATGCCCATGTTGAACATCGGATTAGCCAACAACGCCTGTTGCTTCTGCGGATCACTGAGCAAGCCGCCAACGTCTGACTTCAATGTTTTCCATGACCAGTCCATGACTTAACTCCCCAAGAATCCGCCGAGTGCGCCGATACCCGCGCCCCACGGCCCGGCCGCGCCAAATCCCGCCAAGCCGCCGCCGATAGCGCCGGCGAGCGGCGAGCCGCCCGGCTGCGTCGTTGAAGTCGTGCCGTAACCGGACGGCATGCCGTGCACGATATTCGCGTACTGGCCCAACATCTGCCACGGCGACTGCTGGCCGAAATTGAAGCGCGCCTGATTCGCATTCATTAACTGTTGCGCCTGATTTTCCATCATGCCGCCGACGCCGAGCAGTTGATTCATGTTGCCGTATTGCAGACCGCTGTAGCTCGGCATGAGCGAGCCGGCGCGGAATTGATTGGTGCCGACGTTGCCGTACAGGTCGTTCATGGCACCGACGCCGCCGAGCCCGAGTTGGCCCATGCCCTGCCCGGCTTGCAGGCCGAGCCCAAGTCCCTGCATGTCCAAACCGCCCTGACCGAGCCCGAGTTGTCCGAGTTGAGAAGCCGCTTGCTGACCCAAGCCCCGCTCGCCGAGATAAAGTTGGTTGCCGAGCCCGCGCTCGGCGGTGTACATGTTCGCTCCACCTTGCGCCCCCTGTAGCATCCGGTCGCGCTCCGACTCATACGCCGGGGCATAGATGTCGCTCGCCATGCCTTGCAGATCCCGGCCGAACTGGCGCGCCGCATTGCCGACCACTTCCTGCTGAATCCCGCCGCCGGTGCGCCCGCCCGATCCGAACATGGACGCGATGCCGGGCAAGGTTTGCTCGTTGAACGCCTCGCCCGCTCGCCCGGATGCCGTTTTGAACATCTGATCGAGATACGGATTGGAGCCGAGATAGCCGCCGCCGGCGGTTGTGGCAAACTGGTTTGCCGCTGAATTAGCGGACGGTGGAAGGCCAGCGCTGCCGGGTCCGCCTGCATACTGTTGAGCCTCGCCAAGCCCGCCGTATCCAGTCATGTGACCCAAAGCGTTCGCCGCGCCTCCCACCATCCTATTCGGTCCGGCGTTCATGCCTTGCATGCCCGCCGCTTCCATCATGTTCATGCCCGGTCGAACCCCGGCCGCAGCATTCTGCGCACCGCCCATAATGGCGCGCGGATCGATGTTCTGTTGATTGAGCGCGTTACCGAGATAGCCGCCGAACGCGCGTTCCTGCGGTGAACCGCTCAACGCACGTTGGGTAATCATGTCGAACGCTTGTTGCGACTGCGGACTGAATGGCGCGACCGTCTGACCGGGATAGTATTGCTGGCCGACACCGCTGCCGAACATGCCCTGCGCTTGGCGCATGACATCGGTGAGGAACGGTTGCTGTCCCGACCATGGCGAAGATGATTGGGTACTGGTATCTGATCCGCCGCCCATTAAAGTTCCTTCCGATAGATCGTGCGTATCGGTTTGTAATCGTGATAGCTCGCCTGCAACTTGTGCCAGCCGCGCCGACCGGAGAATTCCACCGCTTCACAATTATGACTGCGCGCAAATTCCGCCTGTACTCGTTCCCAATCCGGCAGCCAGTCGTTGACGGAATCGCCGGCAATGAACTGACACCACAACACGTTGCCCAACGGCCGCGTTTGGATCTCGGTAATCGCAATCGCCTGAAAGTCGTTGATGATCCATAGCTGCCAATCTTCCAGTTGCAGCCGCGTCAATACGTCGTCGAGCCCGTAGCCTGTAATCGGCTTGACCACGCGCCGTAACAGCGGCTCGACGCGCGGCCATACGACCAGCAACATCGCCGCCGGCACGCCGCCGATGGCGTTGTCGAGATCGTCGAACAGATCTTCTAAGCGTGCATTCATTAGAACCAACCGCGCGTGTACTGCGACATACCGGGCTGCCCCATGCCTTGCAGCACCGGCGCCCCGGCTGGTTGCGATGCGCCCGGCGGTGCACCCATGCCGCCGGGTCGCCCGAGTGGCGCACCGAGCGAACCCATGAACCGATCCATCGCGGTCAACGGCTGGCCGTAGTGCGCGGCGCCACCAAACGGTGACGACGCCGGCATGGTCCAGCCCTGCGGAAACAGCCCGGCAAGCGGCCCGCCGGGCTGCTGTCCGCCCATTGGCTGTTGCCCCGGCGGCGGTGCCCGGCCCGGTATCGGCATTTGCTGCTGCGGCCCCGGCGGGCCCCAACCGCCGCCCGGCGGCATGACCTTGCCCATGCCCCGATTCACACCGCCGGAATAGCCATAGCCGCTGCCGCCGTAGCCGCCCTGCATGCCCTGCCCGTAGCCAAACGGGCCCTGACCGCCATAGCCGCCCTGTGCGCCGCCCCACGGCTGTTGCGGCTGCCATGGCGACTGTCCGCCGAACGGATTGCCGAACGGCGAGTAGCCAAATTGGTTGTTGTTGAAATTCGAATTGCCCATGACGTTGCGCGACATGTCCTGCGTGAGCGTGTTGTAGCGTCCCATGCCGCCGTAGTTGTACATCGAGGGCGCGGGCTCGCCGGGACCGCCCGGCCCACCGGCCGGACGTGGCTGTGCGGTCGAATCCGACAGCATGCCCCCTTCCATTCCGCCGCCGGCTGAATCGCGTGCCTGCCGGACCATGTTCTGCAAATTGCCGCCGCCTGAAAATCCGCCGCCCATTAGCGTTGTCCCCCGGTTAATCGGGAATGCGCGGTCACACCGACCGCCATATCGAAACCATCGGCGATGTTCAGCCGATAGCGCTGGTATCTCGCGTTCTCGCGGATACAGATGTCGCCGTTCAATCCGTTCTGGCCCTTCGCCAACGTGAACTGCGGTATTTCCTGACTGGTGTTGCGCTTGCCGACTTGCAGCGTAATCAGGGTCGCGCCGTTGCCTTCGACCACGGGCCGCACACGGTTGGTTATCTGCCGGCGCGTATCCGGCCCGGCTTGTTCCAATGTGTCCAGCGTCGCCACCAGCGGCGGGCCGTCGAGCGTGCCGGCGACGTTGTTCGCGTTGAACACTTCGACGCTGATAAAGCCGCCGGAATAGGCGTCGGAGTCGACCGGGATCGAGTCGAGATCGATGCCGCCCGGCAGTGGGCCGTCGAGTGCATCGAGTGAGAATCCCGGCGATACGAATTCGTCAATGACTTGCGTGACCAGTTCGGCATACGCCCACTTGTCCGCCGCCCAATTGTAGACCAGCAAGCGATTGTTGAATGGCTCGGACGCACTGGTTTTGAAGGCCCAAATAATCACGCGATTCAGTCGGTCGACGGTGGCCCGAATTCCGCCCCACGTCGAGGGCGGGCAGTTTTCTTTGAACCAACGCGACACGCGATTGTGGCTGATCGACTGCGACTGCTGGCCGTCGAATACGTAAAAGCCGTCCCAACCAAAGTAGTAGGTCAAGCCGCCGGTCCAGACCACGGAATTTGGTGAGGGCGTGCCGCGTTTGCGCTCCACTTCGTCAATCTGGAAGATGATTGGCGGGCCCACGTAGTCAGCGCGATAGATCGAGTGTTCACAGAAGATCACCGCGAATTCGCCCGGCACGATACGCTGCACGCTGCCGGCCCGGCCGAATAGTTCCTGATAGTCGGCCTGCGTCCGGATGCTCGGTGTCCACGCTTCGGTGTTGTTGTAACCGCACCATTGAATGAAGTTGGAGCCCAAGCCGTCGATGTCGCCCAACATAACGAAATCGCGGATCGTGGCACAGGTTTTAGCGACCGGGGCGCCCGGCAGATCGGCGAATATGGCGCTGACGCCCACGTCGTAGTATTGCGTCGGATCGCCGAGACTGGTCGCAATCACGCGGTCGCCGAACTTGGTGAAATCCCAATTGCTCGCGTTGTACGGTGCGGACGTGCCGCTGACATCATCCCATGTCGAAGATGCAAGCAAGCGATACAGCGAGGCGGAATCGCCGGCAAAGTTGCTGATAAGCCCGTTCTGATCGACGGTCCAGAATGTGCCGATACAGGGATCGGCGAGCGCGTCCGAATAGTCCGATATGCTCGGAAACGGCCGGTAGCCCTGTGCTTCGGGAATCACATTCTTGGCAATGATCGCGCCGGGGTTGTTGATTTCCGGCAGATCCGGCAGCCATTCGCCGAACGGTATGAACTGTGCTTGCGTGACGCGCATCAAACAATCGTCCGGGGCGAGTTGAAAGCGACGTGGCCGAGCGCCGCGTAGCGCTTGCGATTCTCGTTGATGCCCATTTGTCGCGTGATTCGGTCAAAACGATTCTGGTACTTCGCTTCCAATTCATCTTCCTCAATCCACTCTGCCGCAGCGCGCAGCACTGCGTACAGGAACAGATCGAAGTGGTTCAACAGAATCCAGTTGGTATCGGTGTCGTTGACCAGTTGTGGAAAGCGAGCCATGTACAACAGGTCCACGTTGGTTGGTGTCGTGGGCGATGGTGCGCCGGATACCAGTAGCCGCATGCGCTCGTCTGTGCTGGGTACGCCGCCCCCGCCGACAATTGTGTAGAACTGGCCGGATCGGTCGTGTTGTGGACTGCGCCGCACGAATACGTCAGGGGTGACATAATCCATTTCCGGTTGGTTGTTGGCGACGCCGAGTGACACGATCTCCAAAAAATCCGCCGGCAGATCGATGGCCGGCGCAGTCATGGCGAGCGTAATCAGCCGGTGCATGGTTGCCGGGCGCACTACGCGGGTAATCTCCGCTTCGGCAATTCGCAAGTGCCGGCGGAAGTCCGTCACCGCCGCACCGATGTCGTCGCGAATCAGGATCGAGTCGACGGCGGAACGCAAGGTAGCAAGGTCAGTCATAGCTTGCGCCCGTACACGCCGCGCCCTTTCCATGTGCGCAGTTGGCAGTTCTCGCGGCTATTGAGTTTCGAGACTTCGAATTGCGCCCACGTCATTTTGTCGGCGTAGTTCGCCTGCCAGTCCCGGCGCCATGCCTGATAGGTATTGAGCGGCGTGCGCGCGACTAGCCGCATGCCGGAACCGGGGCGCTGATCGAGCCCGCGCAGTTCGGCGCAGCTTGCCAATATGTCGTCGTCGATGTGACCCGGCGTGAACTCGATTAACGTGAGTTCATTGCCGTCGTGGTCTATCTCCGCGTAGTGCTCGATGCCGGTCGGAGACTTACCGAGCGGGTACCTTTTCGTCACTGTGGATCGTCCTTCGACGCGGGCGCCCCGGTCCACGCTGTACGGGCGGGGCGACGCTGTTCGGGTCCACGGCGGGTAACGGCGCCTTGGACGATTGCATGTGCCGGTTCGCTCGTTCGAACGCCTCGGCAATAATCACATCATCTTCGGGGCCACGGGATTTGTAAGTCGGCGCGGTATAGCGCGCTGCATCTTCGTCAGGATAATCGAGCGGGCGATTAGCAGGGTCCAGCGTGATTTCGACGCGATTGGTTGCGAGTATCGTTTGCAGCAACGATTGCTCGCCGCCGCCATACTTGCCCGCTTCGAAATCCTCGTCGATCTCGACGATCTCGCCGGGATGCAGCTTGCGCCGCACCAGTGAGCCGCCGAAGTGCACTCCTACCGTCGCAGTTCGTTCATCCATCTGTTTGACTTTAATCCGTGGCATGGCTGTCTCCGTTACGGGATTGAATCAGCGGCCGGCACGGTGCCGGCCGCTGTTGCCCCCGCGTTGGCGGGTTTAGATCACCATTGCCAAGTTCGAATCGATGTCGGCGATCAAACCACTCGCAGCTTCCTGCTGTGATATGAGCGCCCAATCGACCAGTATGTGCCGCCGTTCAGCGTCACCGACCTTGGCAATTGTTTCCGTTTTGTAGCTGTCCAGATACGCGATTTCCCAAAATTCCGTATCCAGAATCCAGACATCGCGTTCCCGCTGGAAGCGGTTCGGCACGATATCGAGAATCTGGAAGTCGCCGACGTAGGTATCGACCGCGCCGAGTACCCGTGCGCCGCCGCCCGGCGACTTGCCATGATCCTGATACGGCGTCGCGATCCGGGCGTTGGTACCGAACATGTAGGTGGAAAACTTCTGTTTCATGCTCGGCCCCATCATTGCCATGTTCGGATCGCCGCCCTGCACGTAGCAATCCTTGCAGGTCGTCAGGAACGTAGCTTCCGACAGCGCCCGCAGGTTCAGTGCGGTGGCGTCGGTGGCTGCCGTGGTCGGCTGGCCGTAAGTCGTATTCGACAGCGCGCCGTCCGTGCCGCCTACGCCCCGGTAAGCGTTGGTCGTGACCCACGCACCGAGCCCGGCGGTTTTGGATGCAACCGACTGCGTGCCGGCGAGTGTCGCTTGGTTGTTGCACGCGATTGATTCGACGTCGCGCTTGAGCGCCTTGCCCTTTTTCGCGAGTTGATACGCGAGTTCCGACTTGCGGCCCGCCTTGTTGACGATATTGGCACGCCGCGACACGTTGACGTACTTGATCGAGATTTGCGCGTAGACACCGAGCCGGTTGGCCGGGTCGCTGGAATCCGCGCCGAAGTCCGCACCGTCAATCGCGGCGTTGGACAGGTTCACGGCTTCCAGATCGTCGATGAGCCATTCGTGCAGGGTATTTGTCATGTCACCGCGACCGATGTTGGAAACGAAAGGCGTTTCGGTCGGTGCGATGTTGTAGATCACATTTTCGAAATCTTCGCGGACATTATCGCCCGCAGTCGCTAGGTCGTAGCGATCAAAGTTGGTTGTAGACATTGGGGCTGCCCTCTAAAGGAACTGTTCGATTACCTTGGCAGCATCGCGTACATGACCTGTTTTCTTGGCGCGGGATTGCAGTTTCGCAACCTTTTCCTTGTTGATTGTCGCCTTGCTTTTCGGCTTGGACAATACGCCCGGCTTTTGCATCTTCGGTACTTCTTTTTTGATGCGTGAAACGGACGCACGCGCTTTTTCTTTTTCAGCTTTCAGCGCGGCGTTTTCTGTGCGTAAGTTACCCAATTCCAATGCGGCTACAATCATCCGATGATCGAGCACTGCGTTGACTTCCTCGGCGCTCAGACCCACCGTTTGCAACACTTCGCGTGCCGCATTGGTGTGTGACGCACCGAAACCCGGAACGGCTTTCAACAGTGCTTCGGATTCTCGTTGCTTTGCTTTCCCGTGTTCTGTGGCTACAAACTGATCGTATGCGGCTGCTGCCTGCTGTTGAAAGTGCCGGACTCGTCCGATCTGTTCGCCTAGCTCGGTGCGACGCGCTGACCATGCCCCCGGATCGTTTTCCCGCATTACCTGTAACTGCGGATCGTTAAGGGCTTGAATGATGTCCTGCTCCGCTGCCGCGATTACCTGTGCGGCGACGTGGTTTGCCCGGACATAGGAGTCATGCGTGTTCTGCCGAGCCAGTTCAAATGAACGGCGCTCGTCCGCCAGTTTCGCGGTACTGCGGCGGTAATCAGCATCCCTCTGGTAGCCTTTTTCCAATTCGGCCAGCGTGACCGTGAGTTCTTCCCCGGCGGCGTTGAATGAGTGCTTGAGCGCATTCTTGAAATCGTCGAGCGACATGTCGAGTGCCGCCGCGAATTCCGCCATGGTGGTAAGTTCTGCGGTTTCTGCCGTATCGGTGTCGGCGCTTGGATCTGCCGAATCTTCGGGTGCCTCGTCGGTGTCACCTTGCTCGGTGTCCTCGTCCGGCGCCTCGTCGGGTACTACTTCGTCTTGTTCGGTTTCCGGTGCGTCACTGTCGGGTTCGGGCGTTTTCTTTTGGAACCGGCCCTTGGTGTCGCGCTCGGTGGTGACATCTTCGGCCGCTTCCCCGGCTTTGTCCGGGTGCGCGCGGCTTTTGGTTTTTCGTGGGTTGTATTGGCCGTCGTCGTCCAGTAGCCCGGCGATCTGATCGCGGGCTTGCGAGAGTCCGATACCTACATCGGGCGTCGGGGTCGCGGGTGTCGGGACGTTAGTTTCTGGTGGCATTCACTGACCCTTCGACAGCCTCGGTAACTAGCGCCGCCATGGTGAACTGCTGGCGCTGCACCGTGAGCGACAAGGTACGCCGCAGCGCATTCAGGTTGCGCAGCGAACGGGCAATGTCGATAACGTAATCCTCAAATTCGGGGGAGCCGTCGCTCTTGGCTTCTTCCAGTGCCTTGACGTAACCCTCGCGGATCATGTCATAGGCGCGCTGGAATGCCGGATCGGACAGCAAGCGATCCGCCTCGCTGGCTATCCGTTCATTGTCTTTACCCGTGCCGCGCATCGGTATCCGCTCCCCGGATTGCCCCGAAATATAGCCCCTGTTTTACTCTTTGTCACTAGGCGGGCCTTCCGCCTTGATCTGCTCGGCTTCCCGCACCGTGTCGGATGCCTCGACCTGTGACTTGCCGGCGTCGGCTTTCGCCTTGTCGGCCTGTGCGTATTTGAGGAATTCGCTCGCGATGATCTCGCGGATTTCCGCCATCATGCGCTGCGGTGCGAACTGCTGTTCGTTGGCCGCTTCCTGCTCGCGGATCTGCAATTCCTTCGCCTTGAGCATCGAGTCGGATTGATGCTTTTGCGCATCCGACTGAGACTTCTGCGCATCGGCCTGCGCCTTCGCCATGTCGGACTGCATTGTCACCTGTAGCTGTTGATCCTGCCGGTCGGCGTCACGCTTGAGCGCGTCCGCCTGTGCCTCAGCCAGCACCATTTCCGGCGGCGGGGGCGGCGGCGGCGGCGCTTGGAAATCTTCGGAACTTGGGTCAATGAAAAAGGATCGCACGTCGCCGATGCCGCCCGCGTTTATCAGCTTCGTGAGCGTGTGATAGATCTCCTTCAACGACGCCATACCCTGCCCGGCCGCTTTCTCCTGCATCGCGAGGATTTGAGTCAGCATGCCGAGCACCTGTGTTTTGGTGCTGAACCCGAGCCCCACTTCGACCGCCATATCGGTGCGGTCGCGCCAGCCCTGCGGATCGACGTTGACCCACTTGCCCCGGAGCTTGATCGCTTTCGCGATGTCCCAATGCGAGCGCAATTGCTGGTGCACTTTCAGCATGAGTTGCCGGAAGCCGGTTTCCGCGATGATCCGTACCAGCATTTCAATCCGCTGACTGGCCCGGTCCAGTGCGTTCGAAAACACTTCCTGCCGGATCTCCTGTAGATCGTTCGGCGCGACCCCCGATTCCGGTGTCACGCCCGAGCGCGTACCCTGTCGGTTGTTGAAATACTCGATCACCGGAAGGATCTCGGCGATGATCGACGTATGCGGCTCCGGGGCGACTGCATCGCCCGGCAAGCCCCGCACCGGCACGTATTCGGCCTGCGTGTTCAACATCGCCTGCATGGTGGCGCCGTCGTCGGTGAGCGAATCTTCGGCGAGGAACTTTTTCTTGACGTTCGCCCGGTACACGTTGTCGAGCATTTGCCGGGTCAGGATCGACAACAGCAATTGCAGATCCTTGACGATCTCGATGTAACCCATGCCCGTGTGCTTGTGCGGCATGAGTATCGCCGACAAGCTGACAACCGGCTGATAGTTGGTTTCCTCGTTGTCGAACACATGATCGCCGATCAACGTGATGGTGCGCTGCTCGGCCAGTCCGTCGCCGTCGTAGTCGATTTTGACGTAGCACTCATGCACCCAATACAGGCGCATCGAGTCGTCGATTTCCTCATCTTCCTCGTCCGGCGATTCGTCGTCGTAGAACAGCCGATTGATCGCCTCGTCGCCCCAATTGTATTGCGCTTCGGTGCCGACCTCTTTTAGTTCGTCCGCGTCGAATCCTTCCTCAACTAATGCAGTGAACGACTTGCGTACCCGGTGGCAGACAAACGCCGCCTCGTCCAGATTGGACGACGTGCAGGACGAGTCCACCAAGCATTGCTCGCCGGGTATCGGCTCCAACGCCAATTCCATGACTTTTTTCGTCGTGCGAATTTTCAGGTCGAACACTTCCATCGGCATTTCGCCCGCCGGTGCCGGCATGCCCTGCGGCGGCGGCATGCCCTCTGGTGGGCCCGCCGGGGCAGCCTGCGGCGGCACACCGGGCGGGCCACCGGGCATTGGAGCGCCCGGCGGGGTACCCATGCCCGGCGGGGCCCCCGGTGGCGCTCCCGGCGGGCCCGCTGGCGGCGCCTTCGGCGGTATGGTCTGCGGTGTCTCGTAGGGCGGGGCCAGTCGCACGCTGCGCGAGCGCTGTTCCAGAATCTTAACGTCCGGATCTTCGGTCAGCATTTGCACGGCGATGTCGGACAGGCCGCTGACGGTGCCGACATCGGTGCGGGTGTATTCGTGCATGTGCACTTTGATGTACCCGTTCGGGTACATGAGTGCATCCTTGAGCCAATGGTGCAACGGTACGAAACCGCCCATGCCGCGATTGTTCGCGCGCATGACAAAGTAGTTCGCGATGTCGGTTTCCTGCGCCGCCGCTTCTTCATCTTCCTGACAGGACGGTTCGAAACTGACGATCCGATCCCCGGACAGGAACACGCGCAGCACGCTCGGCAATACCCACTCGATCACTTCCATGACTTCGCGCGTGACAAATTTCGAATAGCCTTCACGCTCGTCGCCGTACTCTGCGCCGATGTAGTAGTTAAAATTTTCCTTGCGCGCATTCGTGATATCGCCGTCGTCCGCGTTCAGCGCATCGTTGATCTTCCGCCCCAAACGCGCGACCAGTTCACGATCCGTCAGCTTGCCGTCCTTTTTCCGCTTGCGGATAGGAGTTACAACGGGCTCATTAGCGGCCATAGATCACTTCACATGGTCAAGTGACGGATTCGTCACGCTGCGAATGTCCCGGCCATGACGGTGCCGGGCGTAATTACGCGGATTCTCCCCGCTGGCGAAACGGGATTGCTGTTGCATGAAACCGTACTCAGATCCCCGGTACGCCTGCGACCATTGCCGCAGCGAATCGGCCGGATGGTTGGCCCAACCGGGACGCGGCGTTTTCCGCGCGATCTTATTGATGTCGTCCCACTGCCACTCGTAGCCGGCCAGCCCTTCCAGCCCTTTTGCGCACGCCTCGATGTCGAATTTCGCTTCCGGAAACTTGTTGCGCAATTGCTCGATGCCGTCGTTCAGCACGCGGATTTTCGGAACCACAATGATTGGATTCACGCCCGCAGTCTGCAATATCTGCCGACGCGACAGACCGCCGCGCGAACTCAAGTCGGTCACGTCCACGTCATGCGGTAAATAATGCTTGCCGTAAATCCAGCCATATTCCTTTTTCAGTTCCTTGAGCGTGTCGGCGTAGTACACCAGATCTTCCAAGCGATCCTGAAAGTAAAAAATGAAGTGGTGCCAATCCTTGACCATCTGGTGAAACCAGATCGCGGTATAGTCGTCGCGACCCAAATCCCAAAACGTGTTGACCGGCACGCCGCGCACAATCGGCAGACTGGTAATCCGGCCCGCCTTGCGTGCTGCCCTGAGCACTTTGCCAAGAATCGAAACTTCCGTCGTCCGTTCGAAGGCTTCGGCCGGCGTCGACGGATATTCCTGTTTCATGAGTTCGCCTTGCTCGGCTTCCTTTTTCACGTACCAGTATTTTTGCGTTTCGGTTATCTCGATACCATGCTCATTGCGTAGCTCGCGGAAGTACACTTCCGATTTCGGCGGAATCTCGACTTTCATATCGAGCATGTAGTCGGGGTGTTGCCACCACGGCAAGAAAAAGAATTTATAGTCGAGCGGCGTCAGATCGCCGTTGGATGATTCAATCAGGGCGTCGAGCTTTTCCGCTGTTTGGCACATGTCGAAAAATCGACCGTAGGGCCCTTCGGCGGTCGACTCGATCCAAAT
>Ga0105340_1000922_pt1 | contig 13571 bp, 24 predicted proteins | sample EasRivMeERMLT700_FD_89676 | JGI IMG/M metagenome (GOLD analysis project Ga0105340, IMG submission 89676) | Soil microbial communities from meander-bound floodplain in the East River, Colorado, USA - East River MetaG ERMLT700 | ecosystem: Environmental > Terrestrial > Soil > Floodplain | place... | reverse complement strand
GCGGGGGCTCCGTCGATGCAGCCGCACAGGATTCCCCAGCTCCCGCGCGCCTCGAGGCCGAGGTGTCAAGCGGAGATTCCCCGCTGTCAAGCGGGGATTCACCGCGGGGCACAGCGCGCAACCCCTTGGTAGACGTGACGGATCAGCAGTCAACCGCAGAATTCACCGCCGACGGGGCGTCGCGCGACCGACCAGCCCCCCCCCGCCCGGCGGGAGATACCAGGTACGAAACTCCTCCGCCGCCGTCCGAATCGGCCGTGACGTGGGAGGATCTAGAATGACGCGGTGGGACGGAGGGATGGATCCTTGGCGCAGGTTCGCGCGAAGCTGGGGAGAGCAGGTGCGTCAGTGGCGCGCCGAGAGAGGCGACGCTTACGCGGCGTCGCAGGAGGTCACGATGAGCAAGGGGAAGCAGACCGACGTGGAGGAGTACATCGAGGAGAAGGATGAGGCGGCAGTGGCGGGGAAGTGGGGCGGCGCGGCGAAGGTGTTGCGGAAGCTGAGTCGGGAGTTGGTAGAGGCGAAGGTGTTGACGCGATCGTGGCGGAAGCTGACGGCGGCAAGGCTGAAGGAGATCGCGGCGGAGCTGGTGAAGCCGGTGGTGACGCCGGTGAAGGACGGGAAGGTAGGGGAGAAGGGTGCCGAGTTCGACGCGGAGCGGTGAGGAGCGGGAGGCGTACCATCTGCATGAGTGTCCGGTGTGCATGGTGGAGTGGGAGCACGGGTCGCGGCAGTGCGACGGGGTAGTGCAGCGGGAGTGTGAGGGGTGCGAGTCGGTGAGGGTGATGGAGGAGGAGTGGTGAGACTCACGCCTGAGAGGCTCGACGAGTTGGAGGCACTCCTCGCGAAGGCGACGCCCCGGCCGTGGCAAGCGCGAGAGAGCGCGCCCTACGGCGAGGTGGTGGTCATCATCGACGGCCCTCGCGGGGACGGGGAAGTAGAACTCACCCCAGGTAATGCGCGGGCCATCGCCGCCGTGATGAGCGTCGCGGAGAACCTCATCCGCGGCTACCGCGCCGGGCTCGCAGCGCAGCACGAACTCGCGGCGGCGAGGGCTCTGCTGGTGTACTTGTATGACCTTATCCACGCCTACGACGCGGCGCGGAAGGGGGAGGTGGATGCTGGTGCTGGCGGCGGTGGTGGTGGCATTCGCGACGGTGCTGCTGAACGTGGAGGGGCGTAGCATCGACCGGCGCGTGGTGAACGTGGTGAACGTGGCAGCGGCGGTGCTGGTGCTGTGGCTGCTGGGAGTTCACTTCTAGGCGACCCTCGAGGGGGTCGTTGGAGGGATCGAGCGATGAGCAAGTCGAAGTACGAGGACGACACGGGGACGGGCGGCTGGGTGGACGAGAACGAGGCGAAGGTGGCGGCGTCCGCGGAGAGCGCGGAGGAGAAGGCGCGGCGCGAGGTGCGGGAGAAGGCGGTCGCGGAGGAGGAGCGCGCGGCGAAGGAGGCCGACGAGCTGCGGCAGAAGGAGACGGTGAAGGCGAAGCTGGTGCGCCTCGTGGGTGCGCTGCAGGGCGGGCTGACGGGTACGGCGCGCGACATGGCGTTCAAGGACTTGAAGGGGGCGGTGCAGTCGCTGAAGACCGAGGAGACGGTGGGCGACGCGGAGCGGGAGCGCAAGGCCTTGGAGGAGAAGGCGGAGAAGGGGGAGAAGGCGGGGAAGTTCTGAGGAGACGCGCATAGGAGGGGAGAGCGATGGACGTAGGGTTTCTCGTCGGGGTGCTGATCTTCGTGCTGGTCGCGTGCATCGTGCTGTGGGGCGCGCGGCGGCTGATGGCGGTGTGGGAGATCGGCGAGCCGATCGCGACGACGGTGCTGGTGATTCTGGTGGTGATCATCGCGGTGGCGCTGCTGCTGAAGGTGGTGCCTGGGGCGGTGCATCTCTGACGGACTGGAAGCATCAGCGGAAGCTTGAGCGGCAAGCCGAGTCGATGACGCAGGCGCGCATCGCTCGCGAGCTTGCCGCCGAGGGGCAGGGGCCAGCGGTAGCGCGGTGGTGGTACGAGTGTGCGCGCTGCGGGGTGAAGCTGGCGATGCCGGGGGAGGAGGCCGCGCTGAAGCGATGCCTCGCGGAGTGCGGCGCGGCAGTGCGCGCGGAGCGTGGACGCAGCTCAGACCAACCCTGAGCCTCCCCCTACCCCCTCCATGTCGAGTCATGGCATCCGGTTTGGGCGGCTAGCCCTCTCCCGGCCATGAGGGGTGGCGCACGCTCGGTCTTTGAATCGTTCCGAGCAGCGACCTGGGGGAAGCGGTGGTCGCTGCTCTAGCCGCGTCCCGTCGCCTCCTCGGCTTGTCGCCGACGCCGTTCGCGATGCCCCCCTCGCGGCGCGCTGTCAACGCCCCCGGCGAGTGTGATAGGCGCTTGCGCATGGACATAGCCATGGAAAACGGTGGCCCTGGGCCGGTAATCCCCGATCCAGAAAAAAATGTAGAGGAGGCTCCCGTCGAGCCCAAAAAGGACGCCGAAGAGGACGAGGACGACGATGGCTGACGTGGTCGAGCCGCTACCGGCGGCATCCGAGGGCCCGCCGCTGGAGTCGCTGACCGTCTACGGCGAGTTCCTGCTGATCACGACGGAGGCGGGCGAGACGCAGAAGGACGCCGGGCTCGGCAAGGTGATCGCCCGCGGCCCGCTGGTCGCGAACTTCATCTCGGGCCCGGTCATCGAGATCGGCCAGGACGTGATGTACCGCGGCGGCACCACCATCAAGTTCGGCAAGGGCGACGAGCTGGTCTTCGTCGCCATGTCCGACGTGCTGGCGCTGGTCGCGCCCGCCGAGGTCGAGCCGCAGACCTGACTTTCCCATGGGTGCGGGGCGCCGCCGTGCGTCCCTCTGGCTTGCGTATGGGTGACGAGATGGGTGAGTACGACCTCTACGGCGGGCTCCCGCCGTTCGAAAAGGGTAGCGCGACGAGCCTCGCCGCGGCGCTCTCGGTCGCCGGGACCGCGCGGGCGCAACGCGAGCTGGTGTTCCGGTTCATCGCGTCGATGCTGGACTACGGCTCGATCTGCGACGAAGCGGAGCGTAGGCTGAACCTTCCGCACCAGAGTTGCTCGCCGCGCTTCCGCGAGCTGGCCCAGGCGGGCCGGATCGTCGTCCAGGGGAAGCGCAAAACGGCGAGTGGGAAGGATGCCCTGGTGTGGGTGCTGCCGGTGTTCCAGAAGAAGCCCGCGCCGGTGCAGTTGTCGCTGCTGTGAGGGGTGAAAAGTGAGCGAGGCGCAAGAGAAATACGCCAAGTGGCACGCGCGCCAGTTCGAGCTGGGCGCGTGCAACTGCCGGGAGTGCAAAGCGCGGCGAAGTGGTGGTAAGGAGGAGCGGGCGGCGCCCGTCGTAGCTCCAGAGTCACCCAACTTCGCGGTTGCAAGTCGCTCAGACGGGCTCGCGACGGCGCCGCCTGCCCCTGACGCCTGGTTCCCGCCTGCCCCTGACGACGAGCACGACATCCCGTTCCTGCAGCCTGGCGTCGTCCTGCCGATCCGCCGCGACTGGCAGACGGTCGAGTACTCCTCTGACGGGTTCGTCCTGCGCTACAACAAGCTGCTGCCCGAGCGCGTGAGCTTCATCCCGTGGAACGACAAGCTCGCCCGGTGCAAGCAGAACGCCTACCCGCCCGACGCCGAGGAGGAGCAGCGCAAGCGCGACGAGGCCGCGCTCGACCGGGCGCACCTGGCGCTCCAGTACCGCCGCGAGCGCCAGGAGTGGCAGGACAAGTACGCCCGCGAGGCGGAGGCTGCCGCCCACGCGAAGCTCTCCTACGAGGAAGCCCGAACCCGACTCGAGCGGGAGTTCGGGGTGGAAGCGGTCGGCAAGGCGATCGACGGGCTGTCGAGACTCCTCGACATCCGAGACGACGTAGATCGCCTCGCCGATCGCGCCTCCGAGCTTTCCGACAGCGCCGTCGAGTTGCGGGAGTCGCTCATCGACTTGCGCGGGAAGCTCGATGGCGAAGACTGACGCCGACGATCTGCTTGCGTTCGACGACGCCGCCCGTCAAGCCGAGATCGCAAAGCAGATCCATATCCACCGCCGCTTGGCCGAGGTCGGTGCCTACTCCCTCTTCGTCCCGTCAAGCTTCCAGCGGCCCTGGTTCCAGACCGACAAGAAGATCACGACGCTCATCAAGGGCAATCAGGTCGGCGGAACTACATGCCTCATCATCCGCATGCTCGCCTCGTGCCTCGGGACGTATCCGCTCGCCATGGGCGGCATCGTCCCGCCCGACTGGTCGCAGCTCCGCTGCACGCAGAAGCCAGGCATGTACCTGCTCATGGGCAAGAACTTCACCAAGACGATCCCCGAGATCATCTTGCCGAAGCTGCGTGAGTTCTTGACGCCCGCGATGCTCTCGCGCAAGCCCAAGAAGAACCAGCAGGGCATGCCGCACATCTTCTACTTCAAGTCGGGCGCCGAGCTACACCTCGCGTCCTACGATCAGGACGCCGACTCGTTCGAGGGTAGTCTCTGGAACGGCGTCGGCTTCGACGAGCCGCCCACGCGCGAGATCTACATGGCAACTCGCCGCGGCACGATGCGCACTCGCGGTTGGATCATGTTCTGCATGACTCCGCTCAAGAACATGTGGGTCTACGACGAGATCCACGTCCCCGGTCAGCAGGGCAAGGTGCCCGATGTCGCCGCCTACGAGGCGCACTCTCACCTCAACTGCAGCCAGTGCAACCCGACCGAGGGGCACGTCGATCACAACGAGCTGAACAACTTCTTCGCTGGCTTGACGCCTGCGGAACGGCGCGCTCGCGAGCTGGGCCTGCCGCTAGACGTGTCAAATATCAGATATTATTTTGTCCAACCAGACACTCATGTGGTGCCGAACCTGTGGTAGACGACGACCCGCACGTCTGGATCATGCTCGAAGACAGCGACACCGGCTGGGCGCACGTCTACGGTGTTTTCACGTCGCTGGAGCGTGCATCGGCGGTGCTTCCGCTGACGCCCGAGCCCGAGACGACGAAGGTGATTCGCGTGCCGCTCGACGAGTTCAAGTCGCTCGGCTGGTGGGAAGGGTGAACATCGACGCGAGGCAGTGGCCGCTCGTCGAAGTCGTCGATCCGTCGATGACCCGCGGCCTCTACGTCTGCTGGATGCAGATGGACCCGCGAACCGAGCGTTGGTACGTCACCTGGGCCTCCCACGTCGAGGACGCGCCGCTCTCCGTCATGGCCGAACAGGTCAAGCGCGAGCGCAGGTTCATCGGCAAGGAGCCCGAGCTGGCCGTCATGGACGCCAAGGGCGGGCGCCACCGCATCGACAAGGAGCGCGACGAGGACTGGTTCACGCGCTTCCGCCAGCTCGGCCTCGACTACGTCCCGAACGATGAACCATCGACGTTGGAGGAGTTGGACGAATGGCTGAAGCTCACCTGGGATCCGGTCTTGGAGAAGATGGTGGCGAAGCTGTCGATCACGGAGAGAGTGGCGGCGATCGAGATGGGGCCGCTGTGGGGGTTGCAGCGATTCCAGTGGAATCCGATCGAGATGTCGGCCAAGCAGCTCCTCGGGCAGCCAGGAAAAGACTGGGTGGACTGCCTGAAATACTTCGTGAACCAGAGGCAAGTGAACCGGGCCCGCTTACGGCGCGATCGCGCTGGGGGAAAGGCGCGATCCCACCGCCGACACGCCCAACTCGCAGCGTCGTACGGGTTCGGAAAAAGCCAGGACGGAAGGCAAAACCAGGGCGGGGGCGGTCGGACCCACATCTGGAGTCCGCCTTCGTACCGGCAAAGTCGCTAGACGCGGTCGAGCGGAAGCTCGCCGAGTCAGAGCAGCGCCTCCAGTTCTTCGTCCGCAACCCGCACCTGATCGCGCTCGCCCGCGGCGGGCTCTACCTCTCGAGGGAGGAGGTGGACCGCTTCCGCGTGCCGCTCGGGGTGCTGCTCTGGATCACCATCCCCGGCTGGATCCGTGGTATGGAGGCCGAGACGGAGCCCTCGCACTCACCCGAGGAACCCGTCGAGATCGCGGAGCCCCGACCGATCGTGGAGGATTCCTCGCCACCATCGGACTCCTCGGCGGTGCCTCACCCCACCGTCCCCACGGGGCTCCGCGATCCTTTGCAGGACACCATCATCGCGGTGGTGGCGAAGCTCGCCGAAATGGGCATGATCCAGATACCGGGCGGGGGCCAGGCAACAGGAGGGAAGCCCTCTCTTCCCCCCGAGCTTCACCCGGCGGCGGCACCCACCGTTGTCACCGGCGAGGTAGCCGGGGCCTGGTCCCCCCCTCCCCGCCCCGAGCTGATCGGCCCCCGCTCCGCGGTGCGCCGCGCCTTCTACGATCTGCTCTCCCGGTCATGACTTGGGAGGATCTGGAGGAGCGGTTCCGCTCCAAGGTCCGCGTCGGCGGGCCGGATGACTGCTGGGAGTGGACGGGCACGCGGCATCGGTACGGATACGGCGAATACCGAAGCCACGGCGGGAAATTTCGGGCGTCTCGCTACCTATTCGAGCGAGTGATCGGCCCGATTCCGCCCACCCTTTGCGTCCTCCACCGGTGCGACAACCCGCCCTGCGTGAACCCGAAACACCTCTTTCTGGGCACTCATGGGACGAACATGCGGGATTCCGCTCGAAAAGGTCGCAAGGCCAAGGGCGAGAAGCATTCGCGTGCGAAGCTTCGGCAAGTCCAAGTCGAGATGATCAGGCGTCTCTACGACGAGATGGAAGTGCCGCTGGTACATCTTGCTCGCCTCTACGGGATCACCCCGATGGGTATCGGGAACATCGTGCATCGTCGGAAGTGGAGGCACGTCGCCTAAGCACCACCTGTAGTGGTGTAGACTTCCCTGAGCACAAGATGTAGTAGCGGCCCTGATGTTCGGGCCGGAAGACCCTCAGGAGTACGAAGCTGCCCTCTTGCCCGGCATGGCGGCGCTCCTGACGGACCTCCAGCCTGCTCCCGGCTGGCAGGCTCTCCAAGCGCAGTCCCAGCAGCCGGGGATGCCGCCCTCTGTCCCCGGCCTCGTCGCAGATCCCGAAACCGTCATCGCAAAATTGACGGATGACAGGATCGTCCAGCAGCACCAGTCCGACGTGGACGAGTCGCGCACCGCGCGTCAGGACCGCGAGAGCGACTGGCGGTCAAGCGCGGATTTGTACAACAACATCGGCGACGACAGCGGCAAGGCGCCGTGGCAGGCCAGAGTATTCGTCCCGCAAATCCATGCGAAAGTGGAGATGGCGCGCTCGCTCGTCAAGTCGAGCCTGCTGCAGAACCCGAACTGGTTCACGCTGGAGAAGCTCCCCGCGTGGCAGGCGGAAACCGCCGACGTCAAGTTCGTCGAGCACATATGCCGCGTTGTGCTTGACCTCGCCGACTTCATCGACCAGTACATGATGTCGCTGGAAGAGGGCTTCCTCTACGGCACCGGGTGCCTGAAGCTCACCTGGGAGCAGTGGATGGAACGCTCCCCCGAGCTGATTGACGTCCCCATCTACGACGACCCGCAGATGGAGCAGCAGGCCCAGATGATGGGCATGCCGACGACTCAGCCGCAGATCGTCTCGGAGCCGCGCCCGCGCTCGTGCCTGCGCGCCTATCAAGTCCCGATCTGGAATATCTACCCCGATCCGTTCCACCAGGACTACCGGCGTGGCCGCTACATGGTGGAGGAGCTGCTCGTCGATCAGGAGGAGATCGAGGACAACATCAAGCTCGGCGCCTACAACTGCCTCGAGAACATCAAAGACATCGGCGAGCCGTGTGGCACCACCTACGAGTTCGAGCGACGCCAGCGGGAGGGGCGTCAATCGATGATCGGTCGCCGTGGCCCCCGCAAACAGCACCTTCTCCAGATTCGCTACGGCAACTTCTACGACGACGACGGCTCGATGCTGGTCGAGAACTGGATCAGCATCGTCGCGAACAAGAAGAAGGTCATCGCCCTCGACTCGAATCCGTCGTGGACGGGGAAGCGCCCCTACATCCTGACGACTCCGCTGCCCATGCGCGGGTCACCCTGGGGCCGCGAGATCATCTACGCAGCCAAGCCCCTCCAATTGGTCTTGAATGCGATTTACAACCTGATGATCGACTCGACGACGTTCGGCGTGATCCCCGCCTGCACGGTCAACAAGAACAAGCTCGACCCCGACGAGGACTTCGACAGCTTGACGCCAGGCGCGGTCTACCACGTCACCGGCGACGGGGCGATCCAGCCGCTCAAGATCGCGACCACGCCCTCCGAAGCGATGCCGATGATCCAGTCGTTCGAGGCGAAGATCGACGAGAGCACCATGATGTACGGCACGCTCGCGGGCGAGCCGCCCTTGAAAGGCCGGTCCACCGCGACGCAGTACAAGGGCGAGGTCAGCCAAGGTCGCGCTGCCGCTTCGATCCTCGCCCACGGGCTCCAGAAGCGCGATCTGGAACCCGCCGTTCAGCTCGCCTACGAGAACATCCTTCAGTACTTGTCGGACATCTCGGACCCGAAGCTGCAGGAGGCCTTCCAGACCTTCATGGGGCCGTCAAGCTTCCTCGACGAGTGGAACCGCTACCGCCTGCTCAACACGAAGTTCCAGGTGCGGGCGCGCGGCATCTCGAACCAGCTCGAGAAGGAAGACCAGCTCCAGAAGCTGATGCAGCTCTCGACCACGGCGCAGATGCTGGGCATGCCCTTCGATGTCCAGGGCAAGATCTTCTTCCGCACGGCGGAGGCGATGATGATCGATCCGCGCGAGCTGAACGCGCCCGCGGACGAAGCGGAATGGGTCGCCTTCACTCAGCAGATGATGGCCCAACAGCAGGCTGGGGGGGGTCAGGGAGTTAGTTCGGGTGGCGCACACGGAGCGTCACCGGAGCCGCCGACTTCGCCGTCTGGCCCACCCGGCCCTCCTGACGGTCAAGCGATGGAAAACCAGCTCGCCGGGTCCACGGCTCCCGCAGCAGTAGGGTAGCTCATGCGGTTTCGCTTGATTAGCCAGGCTAACTCTGGCAAGGGGGGCTCAAGGTGAGCAAGGGATTTCGCACGGTTCAAGGGGCTGGATCGAAGCCCGCGCAGAAGGGCAGCGAATACCAGGTCAAGGTGTCGCCGATGGGGACGATGCCCGCGGCGAAGGGCACGCAGGCCCGCTCGCCCAAGCCGCAGCACCTCGGTGCGACCCGCGGGATCGCCGCGGGTGGTGCCAAGGTTCCCGCCAGTAACACCTCGTCCCACTCTCGCGCCTGGGGGTTGAAGGGCTCCAAGTGATGACCCCGCACCGCGCATTCGAGCATCGCGAGCGAGTGCTCGACGCTGCCGAGGCGCAGCCCGCGACGACGTGGTTGGAAGCGGCGGAAGCCCTCCTCGACCACCAGTCGGCGCAGCCGCGCGTGGATCTCGGCGGCTCGTTCGTCGAGCGCGGCGAGGCGCGCAGGCAGCTCCGTGCGATCGACAAGATCCGCCAGGCGCTACGCCTGGAGAAGGGGCTTCCCGCGAAGAAGATCCCCTACGAGCGGAGCGAAGACCCGATCGTCCGCAGGATGCGGCGGGCGGATCTGCTCTGCCCGAAGGGCTGGCGCGAGGGGATTCGCAAGAAGCTCATCGAGCTGGCGGAAGTGAGCGAGCAGAAGTTCATCGACGCGCCGATCGCCGACGACGACCTGATCGTGCTCTCGCTCGCGGTGAGAGCGTTCGTCGCCGAGCTGGACTGGGTGGCGACCCGTGGCGATTCCGCCCGCGCGAACTTCCAGCGCAGGGCGATGAAAGAGGCGAGCTGATGTCAGAGCAACAGGGTCCGTCCCTTGAGCAGATGGTCGCGCACGTCGCCCAACAGGTGGGTGCGCTGAGTCAGAACCAGGCAGCCCAGGCGCGCACGCTCCAGCAGCTCGCGCAGGGGACGCAGGCGACAGCCCAGGCAGCGCAGCGCGCCGCCCAGGCAGCGACGCCGCCGCCCGATCCCGATGGCTACTCGAGGCTGAACGAGAAGTACTTGCAGACGCTCGCGACCGACCCGATCGGCCTGCGCAACGCTGAGAAGCAGCAGATGGCGCAGGAGATCGCCGCGGCCCTCCGACAGGAGATGGCGGCGAACATCACCGAAGCGGAGCGTCGGCGCCACGCCGAGGAGATGGAGCGGTCCATCTACGCGCAGCATCCGCACCTGATGTCGGAAGGCCCGTACCTGGAGTTCTACTTGAACCATCTCAACCGCTCCGAGCAGAGCGCGGGCTGGCCGATCGATCAGAAGGTGCGTCAAGCGATCGAGTGGAGCTACCAGAACAAGGCCGAGCGCGAGCAGGCGATCGTCCAGGCCTACGAGCGTTCGCGCAGGCAGATGGCTCGCGCATCGAGCCCAGGCGGCGGCACCTTCCGCGACCCGACCGGCAACGACAGCGAGGTCGGCGAGTCGGCCGACGAGGCCAACGCAAAGCGTTTCGAGCTGCTGCAGGGCAGGAAGCAGGCAGCAATGGGGGGAGGACGCTACCTCAAGCCGTAGCGTCCGCGGGCTCGGCGGCCCGAGATCAACTACAAGATCCGTGGGAAATCGAGCCATGAGTGGCTGGGCAACTCTGGGCGCAAAACGAATATGGTGGGTTCTGGTCGAACCAGGAGTTGTCCTTGGACATGCACGTCCAGGCACAGCCCATCATGCGGTTTCGCCAGTTCTGCGATCGAGACTCGTCGTTTGGCAGTAACAGGGGATCCACCCTCCTGTTCAACAAGTTTTTGAATGTTGACGTACAGGGTGGACCGCTCGACGAGAAGCTGCCGTTCCCGAAGACCGGCTTCAAGACGATCCAGTCGTCGATCGTCGCGACGGAGTACGGCAACAGCATCCCGTACACCGAGAAGCTGGAGCGGCTCTCCAAGTTCGACACCCAGGACGCGCACAACCGGGCCATCATCAACGACGTAGGCAAGGCGCTGAACGTCGCCGCGGCGATCGAGTTCCGACGCTCGCGCATCAAGGCGACGCCGGTCGGGTCGGATGCCACGCCGACGCTGAAGTTCGAGCTGCGTCCCGCGAGCGAGGTGACCTGCGCCACCGCGGCCACTCGCCAGGCCCAGATCGAGGACGTGCTGCAGATCACCGAGGCTCTGAAGTCTGGGATTTACACGTCGAGCGACACGGGCACCACGGTGGCCTCTCTCTCGCCGGTGCCGCCGTACGACGACGATGGCAACTACGTCTGCGTCTGCTCGGTCGGCCACGCCGGTGCGATTCGTCGCGATCCCGACTTCATCAATGCTGCGCTTTACGGCGACCCCGAGCGACTTTTTGCGGGCGAAATCGGCCGCTACCACGGCGTGAGATTCATCGAAGACAACCACCTCCTCGCGAACACCATGAACGGCTATCGCGGCGAGGCGGTCTACTTCGGCGCCGAGGCAGTCAAGGAAATCGTCGTCCTGATGGAAGAGATCCGGCGCGGCGTCCCGATGGACGGCGGTCGTGATCGCAGCTTCTACTGGTACGGCATCATGGGTTTCAAACTGATCTGGGAGGCGCACCAACAGAACGAGCCCGACAACCGCATCGTTCACTTCACCTCCTCGGCCATCACGGCTTGACGGCTGGAAAGGAGGAGAGGGAATCATGGCAAACGAACTGCAGTTCTTCCTCGATGCGCCGGTCGCCTACGGTGACGGGATCGTGGCCGCGACCTACGGCGCTGCGGGCACGCTCTGGGGCTCGACCGCGTCCAACGGCACGATCGTCTACAAGCGGTGCTCCGGTCCCTGCGCGATGACGCTGCGTGCGATATACGCCCAGGTGGGCGTGGCGATCACGAGCCCGACGCGGGTCGTGTTCACCGCAGCCGTGCGGCCCCAGGTCGGCACCGGCACGGTCGCCTCGGGCACGCGCGTGATCGGCACGATCGAGGTGCCCATCACGGCAGCGGCCGGTGACTGCATCCTCGGCTCGATCAGCGACAGCGACATCAACATCAACCCGAATGAGGAGTTGATCATCGAGCTGACGACCAAGGCGGTGACGGCGGGCGGCGGATACGTCGGCGCGGCGTTCACCTACTCGCTCGTCGGCCCGACTTCCGGTGGATCGGCCACGTCGCCGAAGGTCACCGCGAAGCCCTACGGGCAGCAGGCAGCCCAGGGTCCGGCGGTGGGATCGATCAAGCTCGTCACGACAGGAGCGTAACGTGCGCGAGGGCATGCCTCCCGATCGCTTCCGAAGCGGTCAGGACTTCCAGACGCAGCGGGCGAAGAACCGAACGAAGGGCGTCGAGTCGGCGCGATATGAGGATGGATGTTGCGGCGGTCCGAAGCCCGCTGACGTTTGGAAGGGCCAGACGAAGTCGATCGAAGGCAAGGTGTCCAGTGCGAAAATCACTCAGCAACCGAGCAACCAAGACAACTACGGGGCGAACCGCAAAGGGCGCCGCGGCCCCCTCGGTTAGCCTGGAGCGTCCGAAGCTGCCGCCGCGCCTGGGCGGCAGCAGCGGCAACACGGCGAACGAGAAGGGGTACACGACCGTTGCCAAACCTGGGAAGCCTGCGTGAATCCGTCCTCGACAACCTGCAGCGGGTCGCAGCCGACTCCGTCCTTCAGCAGGCCAATGCCGAGCGGTGGATCAACCAGACGATTCGGAAGGCGTTCTGCACCCGGTACAACTGGGATGCGATGGAAGCGACGTACTCGATCAACACCGTCGCGGGCCAGGAGCTGTACGCCTACCCATCGGCCGACACGAAGGACGTAAAGCAGATCGCGGTCAGGAACGGCCCGAGCGGCAACTTCGTGCCCCTGCGCGAGGACTCCGAGGACCAGCTCGACGGCGAACTGCCTGCGACCGTGACCGGCGGCGTGCCGCGCGGATGGTGCCGCACCGGGTCCGCGTTCCGCCTGCGCCCGGTGCCATCCACGTCCGAGATCAGGATTCGCGCTCGCGTCTGGGACTACCCGGCGCCGCTCATCGGCGACGCCGCGACGAACTACTGGACGCTGCAGCATGACGACCTCGTCGAAGACTTCGCGACGGCTCTCGGGTTCCGATGGCTGGGGGATCTGGAGCGGTTCGGTGCGCTCTGGCAGCTCGCGCAGTCGGAGCTGAAGGAGCGCATCGAGCAGGACAGCAAGCGCCTGCGCCCGTCGCGGCAGACGGTGTCGCCGTCGCTCCGCGCAGGCAAGCCCAGCTCGAGCGTCGGGCCGCGGATCGGCGACGACTCCTACTACCGGCAGTACACGCCGTGAGGTGATTCCCGATGGCGATGGCGCAAGACAACGCGGTCACGATCGAGCCGACCTACGTCTACGACGACGGGCGGCGGTTGGTCGAGTTCCGCAACGCGACGAGCGGCGCGCTCACGAACGCACTTTACGTCGTCGTGCCTGCGACCGCCGGGATGCGGATCAAGGTGCTCTCCGTCAACGTGATCTGCAACGCCTTCACGACGGTCGGAAACATCGAGCTTCACGATGGTGCGACGGGGTTTCCGATCGGGGCCATCGGCGCAGTCGGCGGCTCGGCGGGCGGCTCGGTCTACCTGCCGCCCAGCTCGATCATCATCTACCAGACGGGCCTCGGCTTCGCGCTCAGCATCATGGTCCGCGGCGCGGCGACGGTGACGACCTCGGTCAACTACTACAAAGCCCCGTGAGGTGACCCG
>Ga0105340_1000921_pt1 | contig 13578 bp, 6 predicted proteins | sample EasRivMeERMLT700_FD_89676 | JGI IMG/M metagenome (GOLD analysis project Ga0105340, IMG submission 89676) | Soil microbial communities from meander-bound floodplain in the East River, Colorado, USA - East River MetaG ERMLT700 | ecosystem: Environmental > Terrestrial > Soil > Floodplain | place... | reverse complement strand
TACATCCAGCCGAGGTTGTACTGAGCGGTGCGATAGCCGCGCTCGGCGCCTTCGCGATACCAGCGCACGGCTTCGACATCGTTGACGGGCAAGCCGGCGCCTTGCTGATACATCCAGCCAAGGTTGTTCTGCGACATGGCGTAGCCGCGTTCGGCCGCCTTGAGATACCACTTGGCAGCGACGAGATAATCGCGCTCGACGCCGCGGCCTTCCTCGTACATCCACGCGAGGCTGTGCATGGCGGCTTCGTAGGATTGTTCGGCCGCCTTGGCGTACCACTTGATCGCCTCGGCGTCATTTTGTAACGCACCGCGGCCGAGTTCATGCAAGTGGCCCCACGCGTACTGTGCCGGCGCGTAGCCTTTTTCCGCGGCCTGGCGATACCAGTGCGCCGCCTCGATGATGTCGATCGACGTGCCGCGGCCTTCTTCGAACATGCGCGCGAGGTTGAACTGTGCCGTGACGAAACCCTGCTCGGCGGCGAGCGCATACCAGCTCAGCGCCAGGTCCAGGTCTTGCGTGACGCCGCGGCCGCCTTCGTACATCCAGCCGAGGCGATACTGCGCGAGGACGAAGCCGGCGTCCGCGGAGCGCGTGTACCAGCGCAACGCCTCGGCCATGTCGTGCTTGACCTCGCGGCCTTCTTCGTAATGCAACGCGAGCTGCGTTTGCGCAGGGGCGAATCCGTGCTCGGCCGATAGTTGGATCAATCGAAGGGATTCGAGCGAATTGAGCGGTACGCCGGCTTCGTGCGCATGGCACAAGCCAAGGAAGAACTGAGCGACCGCGTTCTTTTCTTCGGCGCCTTGTTTCCAGGCGTCGAGTCGAACAGCGCTGTGGTCGCGAACGAAAAGAGCGTGGCCGGAAAATCCCTTGTCGAGAATAACACCTAGGTAATCTTGGAGATCACCGTCGAACATGGATCAATCTCCGCATCCGGTAGCCGCTTGCGATTTCGCGTTCGCATGTCGCCACGCGAGCGCGAAGCCGCAAGCGGCTAATTGAAGAACCCCTTACCGCTCGACGCGAGCTTTTTCATCTGCCCCGTCGGTTCAAAGCGTTTGCCGAGCGACACATACTTCGCCAGCCGCTCGAGAATCCTCGGCAAGCCTTGCGTGTCCGCCCAGCGCAACAAGCCGCCGTGCTGGGGCGGAAAGCCGATGCCGAGGATCAAGCCCATGTCCACATCGGCCGGCTCGCGCACGATGCCTTCCTCGAGCACGCGGCTCGCTTCGATGAGCATCGGCAGGAACATACGTTCCGTCATCTCTTCGACGCTGATCGTCCGTTTAGCGTTCCGACATTTTTCGAGGATCGCAGCGAACGCCGGATCGTCGGCGCCGCGCTGGCTCTTGGCGTAGCTGTAAAAGCCGGCGCCCGTCTTTTGGCCCAGGCGTTTCGCCTCGACGAGGGCCGCCAGAATCTTGTTGTCCTTGGCGCGATCCTTGAAAGCGCGATTGACCACCATGCCCGCGTACAACATCGTGTCCATGCCGACCATGTCGCTCAAGGTAATAGGACCCATCGGCATGCCAAAATCGCTTGCGGCCTTGTCGAGCGCCCGCGGTTCGGCGCCTTCTTCGAGCAGCACCATTGCTTCATTGAGATACGGGAAGAGGATGCGGTTCACGAGAAAACCGGGACAATCCTTGACCACGATCGGCGTCTTGCCGAGCTTCTTGGCGAGCGCGACGAGCGTCACGACCGTCTGATCGCTCGTTTTCTCGCCGCGAATGACCTCGACAAGCTGCATGCGATCGACCGGATTGAAGTAGTGCATGCCCGCAAAATTCTCGGGCTTCGTCCACGCGTTCGCCATGCGCGTAATGGAAATCGTGGACGTGTTCGACGCCAGGATCGCGTCATCGTTCAGGATCGATTGCAGATCGCGAAATAGCTTCGTCTTGACGTCTTCGTTCTCGACGACCGCTTCGATGACGACTTCGCGATCGGAAAGCACACCGTTATTCTGCGTCGTGCTGAGGTTGCCCAGCGCCGATACGAGGTCCGCCTGCGTCGCCCGGCCGATGTCGATGCGCGATTGCACGACCTTCGTGATGCTGCCGACGCCCTTCGCGACGGCCTCCGCGGAGACGTCGCTCATCACGGTTGGGATGCCCTTGCGAACTTGCGCCGCGACGATGCCCGCGCCCATGATGCCGCCGCCGATGACGCCGACGCGCTTCACGTCTCTGGCTTGCACCGTCGCGTCGGCGACGCCGGTGTCTTTCGCGAGCTTGCCGGTCATGAAGAAGATCGCGATCAGGTTCTTCGAGATGGTGCTGCCGGCGAGCGGCAGGAAGCACTGCGTCTCGACCTTCAGCCCTTCTTCGAGCGTGAGATTACAACCCTTGATGATCGCATCCAGCGCCGCGAGCGGAGCGGGGAATTGCCCCTTGGTTTTGCCGAGGATTTGTGCCTTCGAGACGCCGTAGGTGTATTGCAGTTGTTCCTCGGACAGTCCGACGGGTTGATGCTTTTTCTGACGGAGCGTTTTCCATTCGCCCGATTCGCGCGACATCGCCAAGACACGCAGACCTTCGCTCAACATCTTCTCGGACGGCACGACATCCCAAACCAATCCCAGCTCGCGCGCCTTTTGCGCCTTGACCGGTTCGCCCGTGCAAATGATCTCGATTGCGAGGCTCGGCCCGATGACGCGCGGCAAGCGCTGCGTGCCGCCCCAGCCGGGGAGGATGCCGATCTTCGTTTCGGGCAGACCCATCTCCGCCTTCGGATGCGTGCCCATGAGTCGATAGTCGAACGCGAGCGAAATTTCGGTGCCGCCGCCCATCGTCGCGCCGTCGATCAGGACGACGGTGGGGCAGGGGAGTTTTTCAAATCGGCCAATCATGTTGAGGCCGCGCAAAGTCAGCGTCTTGGCGTCCGTCTGGCCGGGGTTGAGGCTGACGAGTTCCTTCAGATCGGCCCCCGCGATGAACATGCCGGGTTTGCCGCTGCAGAGAATGAGGCCCTTCAAGTTCGGCGTCTTTTCAAGTTCGGTGAGGATATTCTCGAATTCGGTTTGCACGCCCTGATTGAGCGTATTGGCCCGGCTGCCGGGTTGATCGAAGGTGATGCGAGCGATGCCGTCTTCCACGAAGTCCAGACGCAGGGCGCCGGCGGTCGATGTGGACATGGAATTCCTCTTCCTGCTGAAAAATGGGATGATTCTTCAGCAGTATCATTATGGCGATTGACGAGAAATTCCACTATGCGAGTTTGGAGAACAGACGGTGATGAATGAAATGGTTTTCCTTGTTTAGCGCCCGCATGGCGCCACGCGATCGCGCGGCGCCATGCGGGCGCTAAACAAAGACCTCAGGTCAAGATCTCCTCCACAACATGCCCCGCCACATCGGTGAGCCGGAAGTTGCGGCCGTCGAAGCGATGCGTCAAACGCAGGTGATCCAGTCCCAACAAGTGCAAGATCGTCGCATGCATATCGTGCATGTGCACCTTGCCGGCCTCGGCGTGGAAGCCGAACTCGTCCGTCGCGCCGTGGACGATGCCGGGCTTGACGCCGGCGCCGCAGAGGAATTGCGTGAAGCCGCCGGGGTTGTGATCGCGGCCGGTACCGTTGCGCTCGGCGTAGGGAGTTCTGCCGAATTCGCCGCCCCACCAGACGAGCGTGTCTTCGAGCAAGCCGCGGCGTTTCAGGTCCGCGAGCAAACCGGCGACCGGTTGATCGGTATTGCGCGCGTGCGTGGCGTGCATCGGCAGGTTCGAGTGCTGATCCCACGCGGGGTTGTCGGTGTTGTCGCCGTAATTGATCTGGATGTAACGCACGCCGGCTTCCGCCAATCGCCGCGCCATCAAGCACTGGCGGCCGAAGTTGTCCGTCGGGCCGTTGCCGATGCCGTAGAGGCGCAACGTTTCCTGCGTTTCGCGCGTCAGGTCGAGAATCCCCGGAGCGTTCATTTGCATGCGGAAGGCGAGGTCATAGGAATCGACGACGGCGTCCAATTCCGAATCGCCCGGACGCGTTCGTGTTTGCTCTTCGTTTAGCGCCCGCAGCAAATCGAGCTGGGCGCGTTGTTCTTCGACGCCGCGACGAGCGTTCGTGATGTTGCGAATTTGCGCTTCGCGCGCCGGAATGCCGGCGCGGCCGATCGGCGTGCCTTGAAATGCGCTCGGCAAAAATGCGTTCGACCAGTTGCGCGGGCCGCCGTTGCCCATCGACGGGCAGATCGTGATGAAGCCGGGCAAATTGTTGTTCTCCGTGCCGAGGCCGTAAAGAACCCAGGCGCCGACCGATGGCCGAACGAGGTTGATCGAGCCGGTGTGCATGAACAAGGTCGCGGGGCCGTGTGCGATGCCGTCGGTGTGCATGCCTTGCAGGAAGCAGATATCGTCCACGTGTTCGGCGATGTGCGGGAATAGATCGGACACAAACTTGCCCGATTCGCCGTACTGGCGGAAGCGCCACATGTTCTTCATGACGCGATGCTCGACGATGGTGCGATCGCGGGCGAAGGTGCGTGCGTCCTGGAAGGATCGCATGCGTCCGTCTTCGCGCTCGAGGCGCGGCTTGTAGTCGAACGTATCGACCTGGCTCGGACCGCCTTGCATGAAGATGAAGATGACGCGCTTCGCCTTGGGGGCATGATGGCCGGCGCGGGCCTCGAGCGGATTGCTCGCGGCGTTCAGCATGTCGGCGAGCGCGAGGCCGCCGAACCCACAGGCGAGGGATTGGAGGGCGGCGCGGCGCGAGATTGGGACGTAACTCAACATAGCAATCCCTATAATTTTAACTTGTTCCTGAACGCTTGTTGGGCGCCCATCATCCTGTTATCATACATTCAACATCGGAGAATAAGTCATGTTCAGCCCGGAAGTCATCAAGAAACGCTTGAACGTAAAACCGTTCAGGCCTTTGCGAATCGTTGCAAGCGAAGGACTAAGTTACGATATCTACCACCCCGACCTCGTATGGGTAGGTTGGAACGATTTGCAAATTGGCTTTGCGCATGCAAATCATCCCACAATTTACGATCAAACAACTCGCATTGCAATGTCGCACGTCGTCGCTATCGAGGACATTCCAGCCAAGAAATCGTCGAAGAAGTAACCGCGCTCGACCCCCGCCAATCGTTGCGCTCATGGCGGGGCTTCGCAGTTCATCAATTCACATAACGAAAATCGACACAGGCAAACAACGTCTGATAGAAGCGTTCCCATGCCGGCAACCGTTGTTCAACCACTGGCACGCTCAAGTACTGCAGCGCCAACTCGCGTTCACGCGGCGTCGGCAATCGGCCCAGCGTCTTGCGATACGCCAAATCAATGCGGTCGCTCTCCTTCACGCCTTCCTTCAACGACAACGCCGCCGCGTTGCGAGCCTGCGTCATCACGAAGGGGCTGTTCATCATGTAGAGCGCCTGAGTCGGCACCGTGCTGACATTGCGCCGCCCCGCGACCATGTTCGGATCGGGGAAGTCGAACACCTCGTAGAGTTCCAACAGACGATTGCGAAAGATCGGCGTGTACACGCTGCGGCGAACGTCGTCGAACACGTAATCGCGCTCGGCGACGGTGCCTTTCTTGATCGTGTTGCCCAAAGCCGTGCGGTCGAGCTGGCCGCTGACGACGAGGATCGTGTCGCGGATCGATTCGGCTTGCAGACGTTGACGGTTCATGCGCCAAAGAAGGCGATTCTCCGGATCGGCCTTGACGCCGGCGTCGTTGGGTTCGCTCGACATCTGGAAAGCGTGGGACAATACGATCTCGCGAATGAGTCCCTTCGTGGACCATCCGAAGCCCCCCCTCACCCCCGACCCCTCTCCCGCGGCGGGGCGAGGGGAGGAAAAACGTACAGCCAGGTAGTCCAGCAACTCTGGATGCGACGGCCTCTCGCCGGTGGCGCCGAAGTTGTCCACGGTGCGAACGAGGCCCGCGCCCATCAGGTGATGCCAGACGCGATTGACGTAGACGCGCGATGTCAGCGGATTGTCGGCGCTCGCGACCCACGCGGCGAGTTGACGCCGGCCGCTCTCGTTCTTGGCGAGTTGTGGGGCGTGAGTTCCGGGAGCGGACGCGACCTGCAAGAAGCCGCGCGGCGCGGTCTCGCCCTTGTTGTGCACGATGCCGCGGATGCAGACGTGCATATCGGCGATCTTTTCGTTCTCGGCGACCGCCATGGCCATGGAACGCTCAGGGGCGGATTTTTCTAACTGTTTCAATTTTGATTCGAGGTCGGCCAAGGTGCTCGATCCCATGGGGTCGCTGCGCTCACCCTTGGGCTTGGCAGCGACGCTCAATTTGTCCGCGAGCGCCTCCGGCAAAAACTGCACGGCGTCGGCGACCACATGGCCGTTCGCGCCGTCGGTCGAGAGCATGACGAACCACTGGCTGCCCTTCGTGAAGCGATAGCGGCCCAGCGAGATGAAGCGATTGTCGATCGGCGCTCTTTGCTTTTGATTGACGACCACCGTGTCGTCGCCTTCGCGGTGGAAGATGCGCACCTGAACCTTGTCGGCTCGATTTGTGGACGGCAAGTACGCCAGGCGCACTTCGTAAACTCCGCTTTCCGTGAACTCCGGCTGGAAGGTCAACGTCTTCTCGCCTTTTTGGGCGCGGTCGTCATAGAGGTAGCCTTCGCCGATGAAGTGGCCGGAGTAAACGGAGTGCTTCCAGATGCCGACCTTGCGGGCCTGCGTGTCGTCGATGACGAGGCCGGGCAGATCCTTGACCGCCAGCGGCGATCCCTTGATCGTCTCCGTGGCGACGCCAGCGTTCGGGTTCTTCGCCTTGATGCTTTTGATCTGCGACTTCAGCGACGCGACTTCCATATCGTGTTTCTTGATCGCCAGTTCGAGGCTCGGGTCCTGGGTGGGCAATGGCCGTTCCATCCATTTGGAGACGTTCGAGTGCACGATGAATTTCGTGCTCTTGAAGATGCCGGCGAGCGCGTAGTAATCCTTGGTCGGAATCGGATCGAATTTGTGATCATGGCAACGAGCGCAGCCGATGGTCATGCCCAAAAAACCCTTGCCCATCGTGTCGATCTGTTCGTCGATCACATCCATCTCCAGGAGCGGCTTGTCCTGGCGTTCGAAATTGGTTGGGCCGAGCAAGAGAAATGCGGTGGCGACGAGTTGCCAGTAGCGTTCTTCCGGTGTCTTGCCATCGAGCAGATCGCCGGCGAGTTGTTCGGTGATGAACTGCGTGAACGGCTTATCGCGGTTGAACGCATTGATGACGTAATCGCGATAACGCCAGGCATCGCGGAAGAGCGCGGTGCGGCCGCCGCCGGAGGATTCCGCATAGCGCGCCACATCAAGCCAGTGTCGGCCCCAGCGTTCGCCAAAGTGCGGCGACGCGAGCAGCCGATCAACGACGGAAACGATCAACGCTTGCCGTTTAGCGCTCCGTGCGTCCCATGCCTTTACAAACTCATCCAACTCCGCGACGCTCGGCGGCAACCCGATCAACGCGTAATGTAGTCGCCGCAACAGCACGCCGGGGTCGGCATCCTTCGCCGGCGTCAGGTTTTTCTCGTCCAGCTTCGCCAACAAGAAGCGATCGATGTCATTGTTCGCCCACGCGCCGTTCTTCACCTTCGGAATCGCCGGCGACTTCGGCGGCACGAATGCCCAGAACTTGCGGCCTTCTTCGACACTCGGATATTTGTGCCCGCCGGCAACCTTCGCGGCGCCGGTGCGTGGATCGGGCGCACCCATCTTGACCCACTTCTCGAAATCGGCGACGACCTCCGCCGACAGCCTGCCTTGCTTTGGCATCTTCAGTTCGGGATCGGTGTAATGGATCGCCTTGATCAGCAGGCTCTCTTCGGGTTTCCCCGGCACGATCGCCGGGCCGATGTCGCCGCCTTCGAGCATGCTTTGCTTGGTGTCGAGGTGCAGGCCGCCCTTGCGTTTCTTCGCCTCGGTGGAATGACACGAGTAGCATTCCTTGACGAGCACGGGACGAATCTTGCGTTCGAAGAAATCGATGCCGTCTTGCGTCTCGGCTTGCTGGATTGACGTTGGAAGCTCGGGCCGAGTCGGCTGCGTCGAGAAAACGCCCGGCTGCACGGCCAGAAAGAGGCAAACCAGAATCGCCAGAGCTATGCGGGATCGTCTGGAAGCAAAGGGAAGTCGATCGATGTGACCCATCGTGTGGTTTCCCAAAATTCGCGGGCGAGGGAGGCGGGTTGTTGAAGCATTATTATAGCAGGTATCGAAAGCCGTGGGAAGCTTCTCGTTCTCAGGCTCCGCCAGCGATCCTGGGAACGAGAAACGTACGAGGTTTTTATTTGGCACGCTGCGGGCGATCCCTTACCATGATCGTAATTCACTCACCGTTGTTTTCCGGGAGTCCAACCGTGTCGAAATCGCGCATTCTCGTAGTGTCAGCTTTCGTGTTGACAGCCATCGTGACGGCGTTCCTCCTCTCCGAGGACGCGCTCGCGTTGCAGAAAAAAGGCAAAGCCAAGCAGCCGCTGGGGACGAAGGCCACCGCGACGCCGATCGAGTTGATCAAGGTCAAGAAGGATTTCAAGGTCGAGTTGCTCTATTCGGTGCCGCGGGCGACGCAGGGTTCGTGGGTGAGCATGACCGTCGATCCGAAGGGACGGCTCATCGCATCCGATCAGGGCGGCGGACTGTTTCGCATCACGCCGCCGGCGATCGGCGGCAAGGCGGACGACACGAAAGTCGAGCAGCTCCCCGTCGAACTCGGCGAAGCGCACGGGCTTTGCTGGGCGTTCGACAGCCTGTACGTCGTCGTCAACGAAGGCAGAAAGTACAAACCGCGCGGCTTGTGGCGCGTCACGTCGTCGCAGAACAACGACGTGCTCGATCGCAAGGAGTTGTTGCGCGAAATCGACGGCAACGGCGAACACGGGCCGCACGCGGTCATGCCGGGGCCCGACGGCAAATCGCTTTACGTCATGTGCGGCAACCACACCAAGCTGACCAAGATTCGCAATCACATCGTGCCGAAGCTCTGGGGCGAAGATTACCTCGTGCCGCGCCAGTGGGACGCCAGCGGGCACGCCGTCGGCATCTACGCGCCCGGCGGTTACATCTGCAAGACCGACAAGGACGGCAAGGACTGGGACCTCGTCTCGATCGGTTATCGCAATCAGTATGACGCCGCGTTCAACCGCGACGGCGAGTTGTTCACGTTCGACTCCGACATGGAATGGGACATGAACCTGCCGTGGTACAAGGCGACGCGCGTCTGCCACGTCGTCCCCGGCAGCGAGTTCGGCTGGCGGTCCGGCACGAGCAACTTCCCGCATTATTATCCGGACAATCTGCCGCCGTTGATCGACATTGGCCCCGGCAGTCCGACGGGCGTTTGCTTCGGCTACGGCGCCAAGTTTCCCGCCAAGTATCAGGCGGCGCTTTATTGCTGCGATTGGAGCTACGGCAAGCTGTTCGCGGTCCATATCACGCCAGACGGCGCAAGTTACAAGGCCGAGATGGAAGAGTTCATGAACGGTTCGCCGTTGCCGTTGACGGATCCCATCGTCAATCCGAAGGACGGCGCTCTGTACTTTGCTATCGGTGGCCGCAACACGATGTCGGGCCTGTATCGCATCACCTACGTCGGCAAGGAATCGACGGACCCACTGCCGAACGCCGGCTCACCGCCAAACGCACTCGTCACGGCCCGGCGAAAATTGGAATCGATGTACGGGAAGCAGTCCGCCGACGCCGTCGCGGTCGCCTGGCCGTATCTGAGCCATGACGATCGTTTCCTTCGTTACGCGGCACGAACGGTGCTGGAGTTTCAGGATCCGAAGGACTGGCAAGAGAAAGCACTAACGGAAATCGACCCGGTCGCACGCATTCACGCAATGATCGGGCTGGCACGTGTGTACGACCTGCAGCGCATTGATGAAAAACTCACTGAAAAAGAAATGGAGAAACGGATTCAGGAAAAGGAGAAGCTCCGGAGTGCCTATAAGACCATGCAGGCGCGCATTCTCGAAACTCTCGAACGAATCGACTTTTCCAAGCTGAGCGACGCGCAACGCATCGATCTTCTCCGCGCCTATCAACTCGCATTCATTCGCGTCGGCGAGCCCGAAGCGGCGACCAAGGCGCGAATCGGCAAGCGCATCGACGCCTCGTACCCCTCAAAGGATCGCGACACGAATGCCGAGTTGTGCAAACTGATCTCGTATCTCGAAGTTCCCGGCGGCATCGCGAAGTCGCTCGCGTTGCTCAAGACGGCGCCGACGCAGGAGGAGCAAATCGAATATGCGTTCGATATGCGCACGATCAAAACTGGCTGGACGCCGAAGCAACGCGAGGAATATTTCAATTGGTTTCACAAAGCCGCCAACTTCCACGGCGGCAACAGTTTCCACGGCTTCCTCAAGAACATTCGCACCGAAGCCGTGAAATGGTCCTTGAACGATCAAGAACGCATCGCACTCAAGTCCATTCTCGACAATGTGCCGACGCCCAAGACCGCGAAGTTTGCCTTCAAAGATCGGCCGTTTGTCAAGAAGTACAGCGTGGATGAATTGATCCCCGTCGTCGAATCGGGATTGACCGGCCGCAACTTTGCTCAAGGCCGGAATTTGTTCGGCGAGGCGAAGTGCTTCGCATGCCATCGCTTCAATAACGAAGGCGGCGGTACCGGCCCCGATTTGACGCAGGTGGTCGGCCGGTTCGGCGCCCGCGATCTTCTGGAGTCGCTAGTTGAGCCGAGCAAGACGATCAGCGATCAATACGCCGCCATCGTCGTGACGACGAGCGACGGCAAGCAGATCTCCGGCCGCGTCGTCAATCTGCACGGCGACACGATGAACATCAACACGGACATGCTCGATCCGAACAAGCTCGTGCCGGTGAATCGCAATCAGTTGGAGTCGATCGGCGCGTCGAAGATATCGATGATGCCGGACGGGTTGATCGACACGTTGAGCCGCGATGAGATTCTCGACCTGGTGGCGTATCTGTATTCGCGAGGGGATCGCAATCACAAGATGTTTCGCAAGGACTGACGAGGCAAATGGCCAAGCGCCCGGAATCCGCCGACGATTTCGACAGCCCGTGGAAGGACGCCTTGCAGGCGTTCTTCCCGGCTTTTCTGTCTTTTTTCTTCGCCGACATTCACGCGGACATCGATTGGTCGCGCGGCTATGAGGCGCTCGACAAGGAGTTTCAACAAATCATCCGCGACGCGGAGGTCGGCAAACGATTGGCGGGTAAGTTGTTCAAGGTCTGGCTTCGCGACGGTCACGAATTTTGGCTTTTGATTCATGTTGAGATTCAAGGCGACGCGGACGAGAAATTCTCGGAGCGAATGTTTCAATACAACACGGCGATATACAAGCTGTATAATCGAGAAGTAGTAAGCCTTGCCGTTCTTTGTGACGAAACGCCGGACTGGCGCCCCAGCTCCTTTTCGTATGGCCGTTGGGGCTGCAGGATGGAGTTGACGTTTCGCGTAGCCAAGCTCTTGGACTATCAAGTCGTCGAGGCCGTAAATGCGGACAACCCGATTGCCGCCGTAGTTCAGGCTCACCTTCGCGCACAGAGGACGCGGAATGATCCGGATTCCCGTCGACATTGGAAACTTCGGCTCGTGAAAGAACTTTTGATCGGCCCGTTTTCCAAATCCGATGTCCGTGCACTGTTTCGTCTGATCGATTGGATGATGACGTTGCCGGCAGATCTGGAAGAAGCATTCCGAAGAGACGTTCACATTTTTGAACAGGAGCAACACATGGAATACATGTCAAGCATTGAAAGGTACGGATTCAAACAAGGCAGGGAAGAAGGCATTGAAGAGGGTGAACGCAACGGTCTATTAGAGGGTATTGCGATTGCTCTCGATGTAAAATTCGGTGCCGCAGGGACAAGGCTTCTGAAGCGGGTTCGCATCTTGGACGACGTCGAAAAACTGCGCGAATTTGGCAAGTTCTTGAAGAAGGCCAAGACCGTCAACGAAGTCCGCGACTATTTGAGTTGATGTGTCACTTCTTCCTCTCGTCCTCTTCGTCCTTGCCGATCACGCGCAACATCCGATAGCCGAAATACATCGACATGACATATCCGAGCGCACCTACGAGTGAAACATCGCCCAGCGTCGGCGGCACCTTCTGCGCCAGTAACAGCGACGAGCCCAAAAAGAACGCCGACGCCATCACACCCAGCGTGAGCCGATGCAGCGTCGTCTCCAGGCGCGGGTGCGATTGCCGCGTCTCGAAGGTGCCGTTGCGGAGGCGGCGCAAAATCTCGGTCGCGTCGCGCGGCAACATGTCGATCAAGCGGTCCCAGTCGCGATACGCCCGATAGATTTTTCGCAGCACTCGATCCAGCGTGAAGCGGTTCGTCAACACCTTCACTTGATAGGGCTCAATCAACTCGGCCAAGTTGAAGTTCGGATTCAGCGTCCGAGACGTGCCCTCCAGCATCACCAGCATCTTCAGCATCATCGCCAGCGTGCTCGGCAACAAGATGTGGTAACGACGCACGATGTCGGTCATCTGCTTCAAGGCGGCACTGAGGTTGAAATCGCGCAAGCTGCGGCTGCCGTATTCGCTGACGAAATTGCTGATTTCGGTTCGCAACGCGTCGCGATCGAGTTCCGGCGGCACGGAGCCGAGACGCATGACGCTGTCGGTCAATTCGACCGCGTCCTTGTTGATGATGGAAATGAGCAGTGACTCGACTTCGTTGCGCATGGTGTCGTCGAGCCGACCGACCATGCCGCAATCGAGGACGCCGACGACGCCGCCGGGCAGCATCATCAAGTTGCCGGGATGCGGGTCGGCGTGGTAAAAACCGTCGCGGAAGATCATGTCGAGATACATGTTGGCGCCGCGCACCGCGAATTCGCCGAGATCGAAGCCAGACGCCTTCATGCCGGGTACGTCCTCGCCGGAGACGCCGATGAGCATCTCCATCGTCAACACGCGCCGGCTGCACAGGTCGGGATACACCTTTGGAAAGTGGATGTGCGGGTTCTTGACGAAGTTCGCCGCGAACTCTTCCAGATTGCGGCGTTCCGCGGAAAAGTCGAGCTCATTGAGGAGCGTGCGGCGAAACTCGCGCAAGGTGTTTGTCGGCTGATAGGCGCGGATGTACGCGACGTGCTTCTGGGCCAGATCCGCGAGCATGCCCATGATGTCGAGATCGCCGAGCACGGTGGACTCGATGCCGTCGTGTTGCACCTTGACGACGACTCTTTCGCCGCTGCGGAGCTTGGCGGGGTGCACTTGGCCGATCGACGCGGAAGCGAGCGGCTTGTCGTCGAACTCGGCGAACAACTCTTCAACGGGCTTACCTAGCTCGAGCTTGATGATCTCCTTGATCTTCTCAACCGGATCGGGCGGCGTGTGCGAACGGAGCTGCCCCAGCTCGGCGGCGAGATCGGGCCCGACGAGATCGGCACGCGTCGAAAGCATCTGGCCAAGCTTGATGAACGTTGTGCCGAGTTCGGTGAGCGCCAGGCGAATGCGCGCTTCTTGCGTGAGCTGTCCAAGGCGAGCGCCGTCGAAGGACACGAGCCGGCCGTGCAGCCAGTCGTAGTTGAGTCCGCTTAACCAGTCGGCGAGCCCGTAGCGGCCGAGGATTGCTAAGATCTCGCCGACGCGTTTGGTGTTGCGGT
>Ga0105340_1000920_pt1 | contig 13579 bp, 7 predicted proteins | sample EasRivMeERMLT700_FD_89676 | JGI IMG/M metagenome (GOLD analysis project Ga0105340, IMG submission 89676) | Soil microbial communities from meander-bound floodplain in the East River, Colorado, USA - East River MetaG ERMLT700 | ecosystem: Environmental > Terrestrial > Soil > Floodplain | place... | reverse complement strand
CCGTTAAACCGCCATTGATAACGCAACGGATCAGTCCCGCTCGCCACGACGTAGTAAGCGATATTCGCCCCCGCAGGCGAAGTGCGTATTGGCGGCTGCGGTTGGTTGATGATCCTCGGCGGCACTCCTCCGCCATACGCCCCGCCCGGCGTCGCCGTCGCCGCTTCCCAATTCGCCGGGTCGTTCCCATGCTCCACCATGTCCTGCCGATGCAGCGACGGCCCAAATCCATCCGCCGCCAGCGGCCACGGATTCTGGTCGCCATAAATTACTTCGTCCACGATCACCCACGAGTTCGGTTCACCCGGCAAATCCGGCGCCTGCGGCTTCTCAATTGCCACTCGCGCGCTGCTGTTGGCCAATTTCCCGCTCGTATAAGGCCCGTACATTGGAAGGTTGCCCGCAATTCCATACAACGCGCGAAACGCATTCGATACTGCGGCGTTCGTAGGGCTGAAATTCACGACCAACAACCGCCCTCCGGTCGGAAGCGTCACGTCCGCAGGAAAATCGAAACTCACTCCACCATCAATCCGCCACGTTCCGTTCGTGTCAAAGAGGGCCACCGCCCCGGGCATCGCGTTCAGCACTTCGATGAATTCGTCCACACTGTTGTCATTCGTCCCGTTGATTTCCGGCGGATGATACATGATCTCCGAAATCACCACGCGCGGCAGCGGCGCCGGGTTCGAAACATTTCGTGTTCGCGGCGTCAGCGCGTGCCAAAACGCCCCGCCATCCGGAGAACGTCCGAGTGACCAATCATTTTCCTGCCCCTTGAACGACACCGCATCGACCACGCGATCTTCCGACGTCCCCGGCAAATACGAGAGCAACACTTCCTCGCCCGCCTTGCTCAATCCGAAACCGATGTTCGTTGGATTATGAAATCCCGTTTGCTCGTCGAAGCTGATGAACCCGCGCGCATCGATGCTGCTCGTCGCCGGAATCATCCATTTCGTCAGGTTCGTGCGGTCATCACTCAGGTACCAGTTCGGCCCAAACACAAACGTCGCATCCGACGGATTGTGCAATTCCAGCCAGTCATTCGAGTCCAGCTCAGTCGCGAAATCCGTGTGCGCAACGACCTCGTTGAGCAATACCGGCGCTGGCGTCGGCGCGTCGGCGCTGCCGGGCGATCCCTTGATCCGGCTGCTCGCGCGCCAGTTGCCGCCGTAATTCAGCGCGCCCGTTTTCTGGTCATTGGCCGCCGACTCCAGCGGCACTAGCGAGTGCCCAGAACCATCAGCCGCCACCGGCCAGCCTCGCCCGTCGCTGTATTCAAAACTCGCGATGTCCGTCCCGCCCGCCGAAGTCCGCAACGTGACTTGCTCCCCGCCGCCGTCGAAATTTCCCGAGTATCCGCCCAGCACCGCCACGCCGGCGCCAATCCCGTAATGCGCGCGAAACGCCGCGATGTTCGTCGTCTTCGCCAGCACCAGATAACCGCCTGCCGGAATCGTCGTCCCCGCCCCGAAAGTGTAATCGATCCCCTGCGTGAACTTCGCCCCGTTCAAATCCAGCGCCAAAGGTCCGCCCGCGTGATGAAGCTCCACAAAGTCATACTCGTTTCCTGCCGGCGAATTGTACATCAACTCCGAAATCCGCAGGTTCGCCAGCAACGCCGTCGAGCTGTCTGGCGGTCCGCAAACAAATTGCGCCGGCCCGGACCAGCGGCTCCAGCGTCCCGTCGCATCCTTGAATCGGCACCGCACCCGATACGTGCTCCCCGCGCGCACGACATGCGAAGGAATCGTCACGTCGCTGTTGAACACCGTGACCTCTTCACTCTCCCACGTCGGCGTGATCTCGTACTTCGCCGGTTCAATGAGCGACGACACCGGCGTGTTCGTCGGCGTGATCTCCGCGATCCGCCATTTCATCGCCGCAAACGGATTCCCCCCGCTGTAATTCGACACGCGGAACGTCAGCCGATTCAGCGGATACCCCGGCGGCGCGGTCGACGTCACGATCGGCGTCGCCGGCACGACGTTGTCCACCGCCAGGCCATCGAGAAACGCCCCGCGAATCCCCACGTAATTCTTCATGATCTGCACCAGCGCGTTGAAGCTGCCGCGCAAACTCGAGTTCGTCCCGGCCTCCTGGCTAAATTGATAATACTCCCCTTGTCCGGCCTTCCCAATGTTCTGCGAGTAAGTCGAGCTCGCCATCTTGGGGTTGAAGTCCCACATGAACCGGTCCGCGTCGAGAATTGTCGGCCCGTTCGTCGGTCCGCGCAGCCGCCACGCATACTCGTCGATGATACGGTGGCCCTGGTCGCTGTTCCACATCAGGTCGCGCACCTCGCGAATCCGGTTCTTCCACTCCATTTCGAACACGGGCCGCGTGCCGTTCAGGAACCGCGACTTGATGCGATCGATCCCGCCGCAGCCGGCGTCGTACATATTGTTCGCCCACGTCAAATCAAAGTCCCACGAATGCACCTGCCAAAGGCCCGTCAGCGGATTTCGAAAATAAAAGAAATTCTTGTCGTAACAAATGTCGTAGTGATGGATCGCCTGCACCATCGTCTGGTAGCTCAGGTAATGCGGAATGTTCAGGTTCGTCCGCCACCACGCGTCCGTCGCAGCGGAATATGCGCCCAAAAAATAGTTCAGGTCCGATTTGTTCGCCGGTCCGAGCGGCCCCATGTTGTTCAGCTCGCCCGTGCCGCCCTCCATTTTATAAAGATTCCCATCGGGCAACTCGTGCTCTTCCAAAAACCGCCCGTCCTCCTGTTCGATCGCCAGGTAAGTCCCCCAAAAATCTCCCTCATATTGCGTCGCCGAAGCTTCCGCCGCTTCATCGATCACGCGGAACGTGCAGAACGTCGTGTGCGGCGATTCCACTCCCGTAAGGTTGAACATCTTGAACCCTACCGACTCGAACATTCCCTGTTCACCGCGATGCCAGAAGTCTCGCTGCTGAATGCTCGCGCCCAGGTTCAACTTGCGCCACGGCACATCAAACTTCTTCCCCCAATTGTCGCGCGCCTCAAAATCATGCCCCCGATTGAAATCGAACTTCCACATGTTCTTCACCATCGAGTAGCGCCACACTCCGCCGCGCGCCCGGTAGCGTATGTGATCGTAAACCCGCCCGTCGTAAATCAGCGTCCCGTTCCACTTGTAAAGGTCACCCGCATACCTCTCAAACCATGTCCCTTGCTCCACCGACGTCTTCTTGCTGATCAAATGATACGTCGGCAACCGCCCCATCACCGCGGGCGAAAAAACCGTCTGCGCGCCGCCGCCATTTAACGATCCGCGCCACTCCGGAATGCCGTTGTAAACAAAATACGCAAAGTTCGGCTGCGGATCGTCCGCATACGGCACCCGCACCGAACGTCCCCCGCCGTCATAAACCACAATGCGGTAACGCACCAGGCGTCGATGCACCTGCGTCGATCCCGGCAATTCCACCGTGTAAATATCGTCGCCTGCCGTCTCGTCGCCGCCCGTGCCACCATCGTTCATCGCCACCGCCGTCCAATTGTTGGTGTAGGCCGCGTCCGTGATCTCAATGTAACTTCCCGGATCAACAATTTGATAAAGCAACGTCACGTTCGTCACCGAATCCGCGTCCGTCACCTTCGCCGTGATCTTCACCACCTGCCCATTCGTCGGCTCGTTCGGCGAATGATCCACCTGCCGAATTTGTGGCGGATTGTTATTCGCAAAAACCGAGTTCACCGTTCCCGGCGTCGGCCCTCGTCCTGCCGCGGGACCGCTCCGCGCGATCAACCGCGCGTCGATGTAAAAATCGCTGCTCCCGCTGATCGACGAATTGTGCACCTGGATCGCCAGCACATTCGTTCCCACCCGGAGATAACTCCCGAAATTGGGCAGCGCAAATGTCACAAACGCCGCATTCTCAATCGCGCCGCTCGCCGAATTCGTATACCCCACTTCGCCCGGCGCCATGTTCGCCTGCCCGTCGATCACAATGCTGCCGTTGATCCACGCCTTGAACCCGTCGTCGTATTGCGCCTCCAGCGTCAGCGCGCTGATCTGCGCCACGTTCGTCACCACAAACGTCTTCCGCAAGAACACCGCCGTGTAAGCCCCCGGCATGTCCGGCAACACCGTCCCCGTATTCGTGATGAACGTCTCCCCGTAACCGATTGGCGTGATTCCGTTCGCCCACGTCGCATCGTCATACGTGAGCTGGCGCCACAGGGTCGTCGGGTTCGAAGCCTCGCTGAATCCCTTCACGTACCTCCACGACGAATGATCGCTGATCAGCGTCTGCGTCTGCGACGGCGAAGCCCCCACCACCGACGCGCGCCAACTCCCGCCGAGGTCGTTGTCCAGCGCCGGGTTGATCAACTCGATCGAATACCCCGGCGGATCACCCACAATCGGCCACGGAAAACCCAAACCATAATCCACCTCGTCCTCGACAACTCCCGTCGCGTCGCGCAGCACGATTCGTTCGCCAAAATTATTCAGGTTTCCCACCCAAGGACCCAGCGGCGTAAAACCGAACTTCACCCGAAACGCATTCGTGTTTGCCGCAACAACGGCGTAGCCCCCCGCCGAAATGCTGCTCCCGGCCGGAAACGTAAAATCCAACCCGTCACTCAATGTCCATCCGGCCAAACTCACCGCGGACGGGCCCGTATTGTGCAGCTCGATGAACTCAACCAGCTCCGTCTTTACGTCGGGATTATGGTGGATTTCATTGACGACCACGGCGCCGCTCGCCGCCGTAACCATTCCGTAACCTAAGAGGCAAAAAAGGGCGATACACCACCCGCGTATTTGAATTACTGGCTTCATTCAGGAAGTTCACAATCATACGCCCTCCCACCCATCCATCAAGCCCTTCTCCCGAATTTTTGGCTGTGTCCACCCTCTTTCGGTGGGGGCGAGCTCTGCGAGCACGCGGTAGGGCGCCGCTCCGCCGCCGTCCGCAACTTCCGTTTGCCTTCCAAATCTCGCGAAGCGTCTTGGAGTGCGCCAGTCCTCTGGCGCTTTCGACTTCACCCCCGAATCCAGTGCGTCGCAAAAAAAAAGGCGGGCAAGCCAATGCCTGCCCGCCCTCGAAAGAATTCTTTCGATTACCGCTTCTTGCCCTTCTCCTTGTCTTTCTTCCCCGGTGGCGCTGGCCTTTCGGGTCTCGGAGGAGGAGGAGGCCCTTTGCGATTGTCGTGCGGCACGCTCACGGTCACCGTTCCGGTCGTGCTGTTGCCGGCCTCGTCCGTGGTCGCGATCGTTACGGTGTAGATGCGGCCGTTCTTGCTACGGCCGGAGCGTTCAGCCCTCAGCGCGAGCGACTGCCCGTCTTGTCCGATGATCCAGTCGGGTGCGTGGTTTCCACTGCCCGGTCCCCGCACGGGTTCGCTGCTGGTTACCGACACCACCCGCGATGTTATCGCACCGCAGTCGTCGCCCGCTTGAATGTTCAACTGAATCCGGCGCATCTTGTGGTTCGGCGGCCAGAGCACACGCGGGTTGGCCGTAATATTGGTGATGACCGGCGGGGCATCCGCCACAATTTCCAACGTGTTCGTGCATGAAACCACAGGCCCTCCATCCGAAGCGGACACCACCACGTCGTGCGGGCCAACTCCGAAAATTCCGCTAAAAGTCACAGCGACAGGCGTGGCCGTCGTTCCGGCCGCCAGGTCATTGGTCTGCAAGGCCGTGCCATCCACGAACCACACCAGTGTCACTGCGTTCGTCTCAGCATCGGACACTGTGGCCGTTAGATTCACCGGAGCGCCGTTCGTCGGGGCGCAGTCGACGGTGCTGGATTCCGGGCAGGTTAGCGTTGGAGGTGTGTTTTGCGCGAAAACGCTCGGCGCAATAAGCCCGAGCATAGCGAATGTAGTAACGAGGTTTTTCATACTGCTTTCCCTTTGGTTTTTCCCTTGTGGGTTAGCCGGATCATATGAAAAAAACCTGCGTTTTGCAAGGGTTTTTTATGATTTTTCGCATTTCGACTCTGCGAATTCGTTTGCCAACGGTGGAAACCGGATTGCCGCGAAGAGGTCCTCAAGAGCCGCAAAATTGCCCCTTCCCAGCGCCGTAGGCGCGACAGGTTTGTAGAACCCACCCGTTCCCACGACCCAAGCTCCAGCGGAGCGACGCGTTAGGTCCCTTCCGTCCTTTAGGTCACTTTGCATTTTGCATTCTAAATTTTGCACTTTGCATTTCCCTCTCTCACTTTCCCGCTTTCTCACCCGCCCACTTTCAGGTAAGTAACCTCGTGAGTCCTGTGCCTCACTCCAAGACATCACGACGATCCTTCCTCCGCTGCGCCACCACGCGCGGGCTTGCCATAGTACTCTCCACAAAGATCGCCCCTTCAATCACTCGCGCAGCGGAGAAAGCACCCGAGAACCAGCCCGCGGCAAAGAATGCCCTGACCTATCGCTCCGCTTCGGAACTCGCCCGTCTCATCCGCTCCAAAACCATTTCGTCAGAGGAACTGGTCCGCGCCTCCCTCGAGCGCATTTCCGCGGTGAACCCAAAACTGAACGCAGTTTGCCAGGTTGACGAAAAGGGCGCCTTGGCAGCCGCGCGCGATGCCGACGCAGCTTTGAAACGGGGCGACGACGTGGGCAAATTGCACGGCATCCCGGTGACCATCAAAGATTCCTTTGACGTAAAAGGCATCGTCAGCACTGGCGGGACGCAAGGCCGGCGCGCGTTTGTTCCGGAAAAAGATGCGACGGTCGTAGCCCGTCTGCGAGCGGCCGGCGCGATCATCCTCGGAAAAACAAACACGCCCGAACTCACACTTTCTTACGACACCGACAACCTCATCTATGGGCGCACCCACAATCCATATGACCTCGCGCTCACGCCCGGCGGAAGCAGCGGTGGCGCAGCCGCGATCCTTGCCGTGGGCGGTTCCGCGCTCGATATCGGTAGCGACACCGCGGGGAGCATTCGCATCCCGGCCCATTTCTGCGGTATTGCCGGATTGAAACCAACCTTCGGACGCGTTTCTCGCACCGGACATATTCTTCCACCGGGCGGCGTCGTTGGCCGGCAGACTCATGCAGGCCCGATGGCCCGTTTCGTCGAGGATCTGATTTTAACCCTGCCGATTATCGCGGGACCAGACCCGCAAGATCCGGAGGTCGAGTCCGTTGCGCTTGAAGATCCTGCCGCTGTCAATGTCGCGGCTCTTCGCGTCGGCTATTTTTCCGACAGCGGTAAAAGGCGGGCCACGTCCGAAATGGTGCGAGCGGTTCAGTCGGCCACAAAAACACTTTCCGACGCCGGTTTAAAATGCGAGTCAGCGCGCCCGCCCGGGCTGGATACCAGCGGTCAAATCCTGGGCGCGCTCAATTCCGCGGACGGCGGAGAATATTATCGGCAACTTCTCCGGCAACACGGCACCACAAACCTCCACGCGGGAACATCCAATTTCCTTCAGCAAATGAAGGGCACTGCCACTTCAGGACAGAAGCAGGCCGATGTCTTGCAAACCTGGGAAAACCTGCGCGAATCCAGCCTCAAGTTCATGCGCGACTTCGAAATCCTCATCTGTCCTCCCTGCTCAGATGTCGCTCCGAAGCCGCAACATTCAGGCCTCCTCGATTACTCCTACTCCTCTTTCTTCAATCTGCTCGGCTGGCCCGCCGCCGTCGTTCGCGTGGGCCGCACCTCGTCCGGGCTTCCAAAAGGGATTCAGATTGTCGGCCGCCCGTGGAAGGACCACGAAGTCCTCGCCGTCGCCCTCCTTTTGGAGAAAAAACTCGGCGGCTGGAAACCAGACTTCCGCGAAGACACTCTCGTCGCACCGCATTGACACCTTCATGAAGGTGGCCTTTCCGGTTCCGCGACATCTCATTAGCACCTTGCTTCAGCAAGGTGGATTAGGTGCGATCACCCGTGCCCAACTGCTTCAGCAGTTTCTCGTTGGCGTACCTCGGTTTCTTTTCGGCAACTCGGTCAAGCGGAATTTTCACAAAAAAATGTCCTCTGGTGTCCGCTCATGTCGTCTGGTGTCGTCTCATGTTGTAGCCGCGAGAAAAGGTTGAAAAGGGTCAAAACTAAGTTTGAAAAGGGTAGCGCGCCTTGCGCTAAAAAGGGGTCGAGGGACGATGGCTATAGCCCGGCATTGGGCTGGGGCCATGGGTCGACAATCGGGAAGACGTAGGCGAAATCGACTTGCGCGAACTCTCCCTGGCGGATGGTGAACTCGATTGGCTCTGGCGTGTCGAATCGCGGGAACCCGACTAAGGATGTCGGGTCCGCCAATGTGGCAGGCACGAGAACATAGGTGCCAGGATGCAACCGCAAGGTAAATGCTCCTGTTGCGTCTGTTTTCCCTCTGGCAACGACACGTCCCGTGCGAGCTGCGACGACGTTGAATGATGTGACCGCCGGAGAGCGGGCTAACAGGATGGGGTCGAGCCCATCAAATAGCGGTCCGCGGTAAATCCGGGCGAACCCGTGAACGCCGGTGTGTTGTGGTTCGACAAGAGGAGGTCGAAAGAAGGGAAGCCTGTAAAGCAGTGTGACGGCAGTAAACTCCTTCCGCTCAACCTGAATTGTAAAAGGTATTGAAGGCAAAAATGTCTGGGGGCCAGGCGGTGGAAACGGTGGGTCCGGTCTGGGAGGTGGGGGCGGCGGCGCTGGTGGGCCGCTCATTAAAAGTGTGTACACCCCCGGTTTCAGGTGTATGAGGAACAAGCCTTCCCCATCTGTTTGCAACGTTTCGACGAGTCGGCCCTTTTCGGAGTAAACGGTTATAGTTGTCGGGAAGGGCCGCGTACATTCACTCCTTGGACAGTACGTCGGGATCAGAGATTGGCCAACGATGCCGGATTGCTTGGTCTCCCCGAAGGCGAGTTGTCCACTAACGAGCAGCACGAGGAGAAGGAGGTTTCTCATGGATTCAGTTCGTGCAGTCTATCACAACGAGGGACGAATGTATACCACCTTCCCTCCGCAGCCCAGCTGCAGCCTTCCTAAGAGGATGAGGAATGGGACGAAATAGAGTTATTGCTCGCATTTCACTGCAAAAGCCCGTATGCACTTTGAATGCATCTCCGGCACCTTGCTTTTGCTCTTTTCAGCAGCCTTATAGCAGGGCACGCCGCTCAGACCGGCACATTTACCGTCCACTTGACTGAGCCGCGACATAGCCTGTCCGCTGCTGGAGCTTTGACCCTCAGCAGTAACGCATTGAGCTACAGCATATCCTTGCCCGCAATTGGTATGCGGCTGAGCATTGGACTAGGTCCCGGCCCTTTGCCGAGATTGCACCGCGATGCATTCTGGTCGGGCGACTGTTGGTCAACTACTCCTGGCACGGATGCCGTTTGTCGGGTGCAAGGAGTTCTTCCCGTTACAGACCAACAGATTACTGAATTGTTATCAGGATCGTGGAACGTGATTGTTTACATCCTGTTCGACGCAAGACCGTTTTATGAGAGGCTTGAAATGAGAGGACAGATCATCCCGGTTGATACGGACAATGACGGTGTGTCCGATTATTTGGACGAATGTCCAGATACGCCAACTGGCTCAGTGGTTAATGATCATGGCTGCAGCATCGAGCAGCTTTGCCCGTGTGAGGGTCCGTGGAAGAATCGCGGCCATTACCTGAAAACAGTCGTCACTGTAACCCAGGAATTCGTGGCCGATCGTCTGATTACACCTCGAGAACGCAATGCCATACTGAGGGCAGCAGTGAATTCACACTGCGGGTGGCGTAAGCGCCGCTGAGCAGTGTGCTTATTGAGGAAGTCGCGGAAAGAGTGGCGGCGGTGGCAAGCGATATGGGGCGAACCGCAAAAGCCGGGTCTCTTCGACGAGGATAAGGACTATCTCAGTGTCATTCCCGGGCGGTCGCACTATCACAGGTGACGTCGGCCCTCCGCGGTAAGGGTTCCCCGGGAGCACGCCACCCAGGTCAAATCGGTCGATATCGATCTTGGCGGTTATCACGAGCGTTCTGTGTGTGGCGCGAGCGACAAAGCGCGATGAGGGATTTGGCGCCGTCATGACACGCCGGCTCGGGTCACCGGGAACAAACATCACCCCGTGATGACAACGAACGGTATGCCCAAGTTCACGCGGTGCGCCCGTAGGCGAAGTCTGAACAACACGCTGTGTGGGGGCCCTCGACAGGGTGCGGCAGATATGCGGTTGCCAGCGCCCTGACGAATACAGATATCCCCGAAACGTGGTTAACGAAAAAAAAGGTACTTCAACTGCCTGGCATTGCCCCACGGAACAGAGCGCGATCAGTGCGGTGAGCGTCAGGCAAAACTTCATAAATGATGCGTGGCGAGATCATTACGACTTCCCGCATGCATCTACAAGGAGTAATGGGGACAATCGCATGCATCGTAGAACAACCACCCGCTAATTCTGCGGAGGGAGAAGGCTCAAGGCTTCAGAACCACGCGATAAAAGCGGCGTGCTGCACCAGCAGTGTCGGTCCACTCGTACGGCGTCTTGACCAACGTTGCTGAATGAACAGTCGTCCAATTACCGGAGGGAATCACGGATGACTCGATTTCAATTTCAGCCCCAACAGGTCCGTCGACAAGAAGGCGAGGAGGATTCCGCTGGAGTGAGAGCGAGATAAATGGATCGGACTGGAGAATTGTCGGCGATCTGTAGCCGATGGCGACAAAGGTGCCGTCTGCGTAAATGGCGAACTTCAAAGCATCGGTCACCCGAATCGGTACACGGGACCAGTTGATACCGTCTGGCGATGTGTAAATGATTCCCTTTGTGGGCTTGTCGCCGTACACCCCACCATATTCGCCCTCGCCTCCAACGGCCACAAACATGCCGCCGCCAAATGCGACGTGGCGTAAGGCAGAAAACGTAACGGAGAACTCGTTTGTGATCATCGGTGGCGCTTGTTGCCGAAGAACCCAATCCTGGCCATCTGCCGAACTCCAGATTTCGCCGTTCCAGGTAGTGCGGACGTAGACTCCCTTTCCGTAGGCGTAAGAATAATAATTGTCGGAACGCGGAAAACCGCACGAGTGATCCTGCGACGGTTCGAGACTCCAGTTTATCCCGTCACTGGACGTGTATTCATGATCAGAACGAAACGATACAATAAAGCGCCCTTCACAGAAGTCCACAGACGACAGTGAAGTGCTCTCGGTTTGGTACGCAACCCAATCAACCCCATTTGAGGTGGTGAGAATCTTCCCGTCCGATGTGAAGCCGACAAAGACATTATTACCGAAGGTGAGGGTGGCTGGAGCTGGACTCGGGGCATCGGCGCTCCAATTGCTGCCATCAAGTGATACCCACACATTGCTTCCCCCCTGCGCGGAGCCGGCCAGTGCGATGAATCGGCCATTGCCGTAGTCAATTTCCAGAATGTCGTACGCCCACAGTGACGACATCGTTGACCAAAGGAAGCCGTCCTGTGATCGAGCAATTGCGCCATTGTGTCCGACAGTCACGAACCCGCCTGGTCCATATGTTAACGCGTTAGCCCGTATTTCCGGAAGCGACCCGTTGTTCGTCAGCCATGTCTCACCATCATAGGAGTAGAACACACCAGGCGGGGTGGGCCCAATCGCGACAAAACGACTTGTGTCATTCGCCACATCGGAGAGCCATGGAGAAAGCTGACGAGCCCAATGAACGCCGTTGCTTGACGTCCCGACCGACGGTACGCCACGAGTGTATAGGTCAAAGTCGCTCGTAGTGGCAGCAAAAAGACCGTTGCCGAAGCAGACTGAGTAGATGCGCGAGGGAAAACCGGATTCGTGTACCGTCCAGTCCAGGTGATTGCTTGACGTGACGACAATTGCACCCCCATCCGTCCACCGGTTGGTAGGCGCCGTGCCACCAACCGCGACGGCTACCCCGTTACCAAAAGCCACGTCTTCGAGGGTGTAAGGTCCGGAGTGAACAGTGGACCAGTTATTGCCGTCAGGCGAAGAGAGGATGAGACCATCGTCACCCACTGCCAGGAACGAATCATTGGCGTACGCGACTCCGCGAAGGGTGGTCAGTGTGGTCGCCGTTGAGAATTGCCAATTCGTGGCATTTGTTGACGTAAGAATCGTTCCGAAGTCACCGACCGCAACGAACCGGCCCACGCCGAACGCGACTGCTCGCAACGTGGCGAGAGAACCTGAGGGGTGCTCCGACCAAGTCGTTCCGTCCCGAGAGGTAACGATCGTTCCATAGTCGCCGACGGCCACGTAGCGCTCAGCATTGGCCGTCACGCCGAGCAAAGAATTGCCCTGCGGCACAGGATTGCGCCAATGCCAATGATCCAGTGGTCCGGCAAGGCACGAAAAGGCAAGAAAACTGCCGACGACCACAACGAGTTTATCCAGGCGGCGGTACAACATTCGGGTACTCAAACTGACGATAACAGCTTGTGGTTAAGTGAGGCGAGAACAAATCCAGGAGCGGACGAACTGCATCGCCTTCGCAGTCATCCTGCGGCAGCGCTGCGTCACCAGGTCAATCTTGCCGGTTCGACCTGGCGGACCTTTTCAACCTTTCCTCTCGCGCCTCCTGGCCGACTCGCCTGAAAAGGTTGAAATGATTTGCGTAAGTCCCTGTCGTTCCACGTTGTTACGGATCGTTCCACCTTTTCATACTTAACTCTTGGTCACAATGTCGCATTCAACAATGCCATCGAACGGAGTTCTCAAAAACCCATGGTATAATGGGCGCATGAAAAGATCACCGCCTTGCGGTCTTAATCTTAATCATAATCTTACTCTCAATCGGGCAGGGTGGCCGCTCCGTTGGTGCGTGTTATCCCGGCGTGACTCTCTGCGCCTTCGCGCCTCTGCGTTGAAACGGGCTTCCCGAAAAATGCGGACAAAACGGTACAAAACGGGACGATTTCCAACTCCGAAAAAACTGACCCGTTGCGCGCCGGCTACTTACGACGGCGCCCCCGTCGCTCGTCCCACTTTCGAATCCACGCTTTTGCCTCTTTGTGTTCTTTCGCGGCTGTCGCTCCATCTGTATCCTTGCCCCTTTGTGGTGAAAACCAATGAATGACGAAATCCTAAGACGCCGCACATTTGCGATCATCTCGCATCCCGACGCCGGCAAGACAACGCTGACTGAGAAGTTCCTTCTCTACGGCGGCGCGGTGCAACTCGCCGGCTCCGTCACCGCTCGCAAGAACCAGCGCGCCAGCACGTCCGACTGGATGGAACTCGAACGCCAGCGCGGCATTTCCGTCAGCTCGACCGTCCTCCAATTCGAATATCGCGGCTACTGCGTCAATCTCCTCGATACTCCCGGCCACAAGGACTTCTCCGAGGACACCTATCGCGTGCTCACCGCCGTCGACGCCGCCGTGATGGTCATCGACGCCGGCAAAGGCATCGAGACCCAAACGCGCAAACTCTTCGAAGTTTGCCGCATGCGCGGCATTCCCGTGTTCACTTTCATGAACAAACTCGACCGTCCAGCGCGCGATCCGCTCGCGTTGCTCGACGAACTCGAAAACGTCCTCGGCTTGCATTCCTATCCCATGAACTGGCCCCTCGGCGACGGCGCGGATTTCCAGGGCGTGTTCGACCGCCGCTCCAAACAGGTCCACTTCTTCGAGCGCGTCCCCGGCGGCGAATATCGCGCCCCCGTCTCGGTGCACGACCTCT
>Ga0105340_1000919_pt1 | contig 13580 bp, 10 predicted proteins | sample EasRivMeERMLT700_FD_89676 | JGI IMG/M metagenome (GOLD analysis project Ga0105340, IMG submission 89676) | Soil microbial communities from meander-bound floodplain in the East River, Colorado, USA - East River MetaG ERMLT700 | ecosystem: Environmental > Terrestrial > Soil > Floodplain | place... | reverse complement strand
CTTGGCGTCTTTTTTGCCGAAGCCGCCGAAACCGCCGCCGAACGTGGGGGCGGTCATTTTGAATTCGTCGCCGATCATTTCGCGCCAGACTTTGCGTTGATCCTTCGTGAGGACCATGAGGATCTTGTCGCGCGATTCGGCGTTGATCTTGTCAACCTTTTCATTGCCTTTGCCGAATCCGCCGCCGCCGCCTTTGCCGAAGCCGCCGAACCCGCCCTTGTTGGCCTCGGCGATGTCTTTGCCGGCGTCTTCGAGGATGCTGCCGATGTTTTTCTTTTGTTCGTCGTTGACCTTCAGCGCCGTCTGCACGGTGCTGTCGGCGAATGCGCGATTGCCGCGTTGTTGCAGCTCGATTTGTTTGAATCGTTTGTATTGTTTCTCCGACAGGACCTTGGAGATGGCGACCAGCACTTCCGCGGGGAGCTTTTCGAGTTGCTCGTCGCTGAGTTCGAGTTCTTTCTTGACGTCCTTGTTGTTGAGAAGGGTCAACGATGCGGAACCCGGCGCCGGCGCGAAGGCTCCGAATCCGCCGCCGCCGCCACCGGCGCCGCCTTTTTTGGGTTGTGGCTGTTGGCCGTCTACCAACGCGACGACGATCAACAACACGAGGCCGCATGTTACCAGGTAGCCGATCTTGCGCATGATTTGCCCTCCGGTCATTTGAGAATACGATGAGACGTGGAACGATTGTTGGTGCTAATCTCGCTGAACGGGCGTCAATAAGCAATCAAAATTGGATGAGAAATCAATGAGAACCGTTTGGCGAGCCACGGAGCTTTGCACAAAAACTCAGCTTTGAACCACGGGGGGCACGGGGAACACGGGGGAATCCCACACAGGCAGGGACAGAAACCGAAGTCACAACTTCGTTTAGAATCCTGTTTGGCATTTCCCCGTGACCCCCGTGTTCCCCGTGGTTCACCTCATCCGTTCGTTTTTGTGCAAAGCTGAGCCACGGGGTTTATCCCCGTGGTTTGGGCGCGACGTACCACGGGGATTAACCCCGTGGCTCGCTTGAGGAGAAAGAAACCATGGCTCAAGAAACGCTCGGCGACGATATCGTCTTCGCTCCCATCCGCGATCTGGCGGAACGACTGCGCACGCGGCGATTGTCGCCGGTCGCACTGACCGAGGCGTATCTCGATCGCCTGCAAAAGATCGGCCCGCGGCTCAACGGCGTCGTCACGCTGATGCGCGAGTCCGCGCTCAAGGAAGCGCGGGCCGCCGACGAGGAAATCCGCGCCAACAAATACCGCGGGTTGCTGCACGGCATTCCCTATGGCGCGAAGGACCTGCTCGCGACCGCCGGCGTGCCGACGACGTGGGGCGCGGAGCCGTTTCGCAAGCAGGTTTTCGATTACGACGCCACCGTCGTTCGCAAGCTGCGCGACGCCGGCGCGATCCTGCTCGCGAAACTGGCAATGGTCGAACTCGCCGGCTCGTTCGGCTACAACAACGCCGACGCGTCGTTCTCGGGGCCGTGCAAGACGCCGTGGAACCTCGATTACTGGGCGGGCGGCTCGTCGTCCGGGTCCGGGGCCTGCGTCGCCGCGGGATTGTGCGCGTTCGCCATCGGCTCGGAAACGTCCGGCTCCATCATCACGCCGGCGGCCTACTGCGGCGTCAGCGGCTTGCGGCCCACGTTTGGCCGCGTCAGCCGCTACGGCGCGATGGCACTATCGTGGACGCTCGACAAGCTGGGGCCGATGTGCCGCTCCGCCGACTGTTGCGGCATCGTGCTCGCCGCCATTGCGGGCCGCGATCCGAAGGAGCTATCGACGACGACGCGCACCTTCGCCTGGCCGGAGAATCGCGATCCCAAGCAAAAGTTCCGCGTCGGCGTCATCCGCGGCGCCACCACCGGCATTCAGCCCGAGGTGCGCGACAACTTTCGCGAATCGGTGAAAGTACTTAGCCGATTCTGCGACGTCGTCGAGGACGTGCCCTTCCCCGATTTGCCATATGGACCGGTCGTCAGCGTCGTCATCAACGCCGAGGGGGCGAACTCGTTTCGCGCGTTGATTGAAAGCGAGCGCCTCAATGAACTGCGCACCGCCCAGATGAAGACCGGCGCCGTCGCCGCGTCGATAACGATGGCGGTCGATTACCTGCAAGCGATGCGCGTGCGGACGCGCATGAAGAAAACGCTGGAGGAGCTGTACGGCAAATACGACGCGTTGATCGCGCCGGCGCGTTCGACGGTGTCGTACCCGATCAATCGCGACTTCAGCCAATCGTACGGCAACTGGCGCGGCGGCCCGCCGATCATCCCCGCGGGCAACGTCGTCGGCCAACCCGCGATCTCGATTCCCAACGGCTTCGGCCCAAACGACCTGCCGACCGGCATCCAGTTCACGGGCAAAGTGTGGAGCGAAGCGCGGCTGTTGAGTCTCGCCCATCAATATCAACAGGCGAGCGACTGGCATCGCCGCCGGCCGAAGCTTTGATGACGCCCGGGGGCGAGGTTTAATCGTTTATCATCGGTTGGTGCTGTCCTAGTCTCATTTTCCGCTGCCAATCAAGTTGGCGGCGCGCTCATGGCACAGGGAGCTAATATGGCAATGGAGTACAGAATTGAGTGTGGAAAAGCCATCGACCGAGCAACAGCTTTGGAAATACTGGCGAAAAGTCCATACTTCCACAGGCCGCCCCAGCCTTTTAGGGAAGGCGAAGTCTGGTTGTCCTCAGTCATGCCGGATTACGACGTGAGGCTTTTTCCTGAAACATATGGGTTTTTTCTTGAGGTTTCAAGCATGACAGATGAACTGTCAGAATTACTGAAACGGTGGTTCGCTGAATTACGTAAGTTGGGTGAGTGTTCGATCATTGATAATGACACTGAGGAAGAAGTTAAGTTTTGGTAACTTCGTATTTGACCATAATATGTGGCCACCACTGCAAGACTGCGTGCATTGCGTCGTCGCCAAGGTCATGGCAACGCAATAAGCCCTTGGCGCCTGGTTCAATGCCGCGGTACCCCCTCTCCCGCAAGGAAGTGAACACCTTGCCTCGTTCAACGTCATAAGTGACACTCTTCAAAGAATTTACGACATAGGACCAGGTGTTCATTAATTGATGAACACCTACTCGGATCGACGCAGATTTACCTCAGGGCGCGGTTTCGTTACGAATTCGGCGTTGCTCGCCGTTCGTTCGAAGCTCCTGATTCTCGCGCACGAAGAACAGGATCACCGTCGCGGCCAATGCCTGGGCGGCGCTCCAGCCAAACGCGGTAATCGCATCAAACTGGTAGTACAGAAAACCAAAGATCAAGCTCGCCGGCAGTGTGGCGATGCCGAGCGCGAAATTGTACCAGCCGTAGGCGAGCCCTTTGCGTTCGGCGCCGACCAGAATGGCAACAAACGTTTTCTCGGCCGGCTCGGTCATGCTGTAGTAGAGTGCGTAAGCGAGAAAGAACACCCACACAGTCCAGGCGCCGGTCTCTTCGGTCACGAGGCCGAACGCGAGATACACGCCCGCGTAGAAAAGCCAGCCGCCGAAAAGGAATGGCCGCGGGCCAAATCGATCCACCGCGGCGCCGAGCGTGAAATTGCCGGTGCTCTTGACGACGTGGAAAACGCACCAAAGAACGGGCAACATCTCCTTCGACACGCCCAGCTCGCCGGCGCGAATGAGCAGAAACGCGTCGCTCGAATTACCGAGCGTGAAGACAATCAACGCGACCAGGTAAAGCTTGAAGTTGCGATCGAACGGCGCCAGCGTGAGGCGAACCTTTTCTTTTGGCGGCGACGTTGCGGGGGCCTCGCGCAGGCCGAAGACGAGAAGCGCAATCACGGCCACGCCGGGCACGATCGTCCACAAGAAAATCGTTTCGAGCGCGTTCGGCCAAAGCAGGAGCAATCCGGCCATGATCAATGGGCCAACTGCGGCGCCGATGTGATCCATGGCGCGATGGAAGCCGAAGGCTCGGCCGCGATTCCTCGGATCGGTCGAGTCGGCGATGAGGGCGTCGCGCGGCGCCGTGCGAATGCCCTTGCCGAGCCGATCGCTGATGCGAATGAGGAAAAGCTGCCACGGCGCCACGGTGATGCCGATGAGCGGGCGGACCAGGGCGGTCATCACGTAGCCGACGAGGACGAAACCTTTGCGCGAGCCGGCTTGATCGGATCGGCCGCCGGACCAGAGCTTGAGCAGGCTCGCCGCCGAATCCGCCAGCCCCTCGATGATGCCGAGCCACAGTTTATTGCCGCCGAGAACGTTGATCAGGAAGTACGGCAACAGCGGATAGATCATCTCGCTGCCGATGTCGTTGAACAGGCTGACGAGGCCGAGCACCTTGACATTGCGCGGCAACGGCTGCGCCGGCGGAGGCTCGTGCGTCGGGCTCGTCGCGGCGTCGCTCATGGCGACTGTTGTACAAGAAATTCGCGTTACTGATCTTCAGAAAAGGAATACGCCACACGTCGGGAGGGCGAGGCTCCTGCCGAGCCGTGAACGCTGAAAAATCAGCGGTCCAAACGGCTCGGCAGGAGCCTCGCCCTCCCGGACGCGAGCATTCCTTTCCTGAAGGTCAGTAGCGCGAGCGTTTGATCGATGTGTCGGGCGGCTGAGCGGCCGGCACCGGCACTTTTTCATTACAGCCGGGGCAATGAACATGCCGGCCGGCCGACGAAGGCTTGACCTTGAGCTTCTTGCCGCACGCGCCGCAAGTGACGATGAGTTGAGCGGGCGTTGTTTTTGCCGGCGCCGCTGCCGACTCTTCGGCTTTCGGCGCCTTCGCCTTGTTTCGCCGGACCAGAAGCCAAACGGCAATTGTCCCGAACGTGGCGATCAGCAAAAACAAGGGCAACAAGGTGAGCAAAAACCACGGGAATTTCGTCGCTTCGTCCGGTGCGGGCACGGGCACGACGGCGACTTCCGGCTCGGCGGTTTGCAGCCGCAATTCGAGGACGCGCATGTCGAGATTCGCCTTGAGGTCGTCGCCGGGCATGCCGCCGATGCGCGTCATGCGAATGACCATGTCCCCCAGGTCCTCCTTGATCAGCTCGATGAATTCCTCCTTGTCGCCTTCCGCCATGGACGCCGTCAGAATGGTGCCCTTGCGCGACAGCCGCAATCGGCCGCGCTGGCTTGCGTCGGTCGTGATGAAGGTTTGACTGACCTTGGAGATGCGATTGCCGTTGGCGTCGTTGGTGCGGTGGACATAGTGATAAAATGCAGTGCCGTCGGGTCGCACGCGGCGCGCAAACGCGATGCCGTCGCGCGGCGGCGGCGTATCGGGCATCAAATAGAGTTCCACGCCGACGCTCTGGCCTTTGGTTGGAGGGTCGAACTTGAGGATCTCGTATTGCGCGGTGATGATGAAATCGCCGCCCACCGGCGAAGGGAAATCGACGCCGACGGGCTGCTTCGGAGCGTTCCCGGGCGTGAAGGTGATGCGCAGGCCTTCGGCTTCCGGCTTGACGAATTTCTCCGCATTGGCGCCGTTGTAGCGCAGAATTCCCTCGTCGAGTTTCGCGCCGCGGAAGTTGAAATGGAAATCTTGCGCTCGTGTCGCCGATGTGGCAGCAAGAAAAACCGCGGCGACGATTGCAACGACTTTCCATCGTTGGCCACATTTCATTGGTTCAATGTTTCTTCGGCACATAACCAACAAACTCCTCGGCCGTGATGGTGAAGTCCAGGAGCCGCACGTCGAGCGCGGCGTTTTTCGACCAGACCGGATCGGCGGCGAAACGAACGATCGTCAGCGTCGCGCCGCTGACTTCGAATTGATGGATCGGACGAAACTCCGCGGCTTCTCCCTCGGCCACGAATGTATGGAACGTGCCGCCCTTGCGCGTCATGCGCAAGCGCGACACGCCGGCGGCTTGATCCGTCGGCTCGACTTTGGTGAACTTATTGAGCCGTTCTTTTTCCTTGTTGAAGCGATGGCCGACACTGAATACGGGCCCGCGTTCTTGGGCGATCACCTTCGCGAGCCAAACGCCGTCGCGGTCCGGCGAATTCATGTAGACGAAGACCGACGCGCCGGCGATGCCGGGCGGCCCTTGCGGTCGCGCGACGTTTAAGAACTCAAGCGTCGCTTCGATTTCGAAGTCGCCGCGGACCAGATGGCGCAGCTTGATGCCGACGGTGTCGCCGGGGCCGTCTTCGGCGGGAAGCGTGACGCGCAAGCCTTCGTCTTCGAGGCGGATGTATTTTTCGGCGTCCGGGCCGGTCCATTGGAAGAACTCGGCGTCGAACTGCTTGCCGCGAAACGAGCGCTGCACCCTGGGCGGGCCGGCGATTGCCGGAATGGGCTCCGGCGGTTGCGGGACCGGGGGCGCGTTCAGATACTCCGACGCCAACAGCGCGGCGCTCGCCAACACGATGACACCTAGAAACGCCGCCGCCAGTCCGGCCCAGCCGAATGTTGACGAGGACGCCGTCAAGCTCAACACCGACGGCGACACGATGCCCGCCAGCGGCGCCTTGGTGGCCAACGCGATGGCCGCCTGACTGGCCGCTTGCGCCAACGCCGGCGGCACGGCGGCATGAATGGCGCTGGCCGACAGGAGCGTGCCCAAAAGCGCCAGGCTGACACCGCGTTTCACGAGCCGATCGTGCAGCCGTTCGCGGCCGCGGCGCAAGCGTTCCTTGACCGTGCGCGGATTGACATCCAGCGTTTGCCCCGCTTCCTCCTGCGTCTGGCCTTGCATCAGGCACAAGATGATCGGCAAGCGCAGCTCGTCGGGGAGTTGAGCGATCTCCTCTTCGAGAATTCGGCACGCCTCGCGCAGCGTGATGTCGTCCAGGTTCGCCGTCGCTTCCGGCTTGGCGTGCGTCACTTCCCTTTGCCGGCGCGTGGCCCCACGCATCCGCGCTTTGCGCGCCAATCGAACGGCCACCGTTTGCAGCCAGCCGACGACGGAGTTCCGCTGGCGAATCGACGGTGCATTGCGCACCAGTTCCAGAAAGCACGCCTGGAAAACATCCTCGGCATCTTGAGCGTGCGACGTGGCGTGTTTGCAGACGCCGAAGATATAGGCCCCGTGCCGGCGCATCAGCGTCGCAAAGGCGTCCTGGTTGCCCTCTCGAATGAACTGGTCCAGGAGCAACCCGTCCGCGGTGAAAATGGGTTCGCTCGTTGGTTGTTTCACGTCGGCGGACACGGCATGCCTCCCTTACCATAGACGTGCCATTCAACGGGGCCGTGGACAGGCGTTTTTCCAACTTTCAACAAGGAAAGATTTCGTGCCATCGACACCGGCTCCTAGCATTATGATGTAAGGATACCTGGCGAGGAAAGACACCATGGCGACCGCCGTCCTACGCGTTGTGCAATCAATCCGCGGCAAATCGCTCCAACGAGAGCGGGCGAGCAGCGCGGATCGTTCGTTGCTTGAGGCGTTCGCGCAAATCGGCGACGAGGACGCGTTCGCGGAAATCGTGCGACGGCATGGGCCGCTCGTGCTCGGCGTGTGCCGACGCATCCTGGGCAACGCACAAGATGCGGAGGATGCGTTTCAAGCGACCTTCCTGGTACTGGCGCGCAAAGCAGCGAAAGTGGCCTGGCACGAATCCATCAAAAACTGGCTGCACGGCGTCGCCTGCCGCATCGCCATGAAGGCACGCGGCCAGGCCATCAAACGCGCCCAAAAAGAAAAGGCCGCCGCGCCGGCATCGGACGCGAGCACGCCCGCGGTGCAATGGAACGAGTTGCGCGGCGTTCTCGATGAAGAGATTGAACGATTGCCAATCAAGTATCGCGACGTGCTCATCCTTTGCTATCTCGAAGGCAAAACGCGCGACGAAGCCGCCGATTTGCTCGGCTGGTCGATCGGCGCCGTCAAGGGTTGTCTGGAGCGCGGCCGCGAGGTTTTGCGAACCCGGCTATGCAAGCGCGGCTTGACGTTGTCGGCGGCGCTGTGTGCCGGCCTCTTGTCGGACGCAACCGTCGGGGCCGCGCAGGTGTCGATTCCATTGCAAGCAGCGACCGTCAGCGGCGCGGTGCATTTCGCGGCGGGGTCGGCGATGCAGGCCGGCCTCGCGGGGCCCGTACTTTATCTCGCTCAAGGAGCATTGAACGCCATGTTGATTGCCAAGATCAAAACCATCGGCTTGATGACCCTGATGTTGTGCTTCGGAACCGGCGCGTTCCTCGGCGTCTACCACGCGGATTCCGGCGGCGCGGCGAACATGTCCGTCACGGCGTCGGCGCACGGCCAGGAAATCCCGCGTCGTCCCGCGGCCGAACAAGAAAAGGACGGCAAGAAGAAGTCGGGGGATTTCTTCGGCTTGATCAAGGCCGTCGATCTCAAGGTCGGCACGCTCACCGTTCAATCCCTGCGCGACGGCGACCGCGAGGATGTGACCTTCAGTCTCGGCGCCAAGAACTTGAAAGTCGAATCGACCTTCGGCCAGGCGCTCAAGTTAACCGACCTGACGCCGGGCTTACGCGTTCATCTTCAATTGAAGGAAATGGATGTCATGAGCGTCCAGGTCGAGAATCCGCAGGTGCCGGCGTTCTTGACGAAGATCGACGCCGAGAAACGCATCGTCTATGGCCGAGCCGAACGCATGAATGCGCAATACGAAGTCGCGGCAGATGCGAAGCTGACGATCAATGGCCGAGCGGTCAAGCTCGCCGAGGTGCCGCTGGAGGAACGTGTTTTCTTGACGTTAACGTTCGACCGGAAAACGGTGCTCGCCATGAATGCCAAGAAAGTCGCCGGCGAGCGGCCAGGCGTGGAAAAACCCCGGGAGGAACTGCCGCAGGATCGGCGCGTCGAACGGCCCGTTGATCGGCCGGGCTTCGTGCAAGGCACCATCGTCGATATCGATGCGGCCAAGAATACCGTGAACGTGCTCGTCGGCCGACCGGAAGAACAATCCATCGAGACCGTCGCGCTGGCCAAAGGCGCCAAGGTGCACGTGCAATTTGCCGAGCGTTCCGTGGCGGAGATTTCGCTCGCTCAGTTGACCAAGCCGCTCCAGGCGATGATCCAACTGAGCGACGACAAGAAATCCGCCAGTTCACTGATCGTCCTGGCGCCGACGTTGCGCGGCGGCGTCAAGTCGATCGACGTGGCGGCGAAAAAGATCACGCTCGTCTCGGAAGGCCGCCAGGAAAAGACGCTGGACATTGATGCGGACGCCGTCATTCGCGTGCAAGCTCGCGACGCGGCCAAGCTCGCCGATGTGACGGCGGGGATGAACGTGATCATCGGCTTGAGCCTGGATCGGCAACGCGTCATCGGCATTGTGGTTCAGCCGCCGACGCGACGCGAAGGGGATCGTTAGGCCAGTCGCACAAAAACAGATGAAGCCCCGGGGTGAGGTACTCCGAACCCCGGGGTTCGGAGTACCTCACCCCGGGGCTTCATCTGTTTTTTACAGGAATTTGGGTGGGAGTTCACTTCTTCTTGACCGGCGTCAAATCCTCCAACTTCGATTTCGCAAACACCGACCAACGCGTTTCCAACGCCTCCGCCGTCGGTGGCTCGCCGTGAACGTAAAGGGCATAGCGTAGCCGCAGTCCCTTCCCCGGCGCGATCGTGCGCGGCGCGTCGAACGTCAACGCCGCGCCCATCCAGCCGTCGTTGCGAACGTGAAATACCGACGGATGATTCGGATTGCCCGGATGATCGAACAGCGTGATGCCTTCAACCTTGTCCCCGACGATCGGCCCGGAGTAATCGACCCATTTGGCGGGCTTCCAGAAGACATCCTTCTCGTTGATCTGCCCCGCGGAATTGCGAATCGTGCCGCCGCCGTCGTTGACGCCGATCGACTTCGCCATCCGCACGCCGATGATGCCGAACGGCGTTTTGCCGAGCGTCACGTCGTTGGTGGCTTCCAGTTGCAGATCGAGAATCATGGCCCATTCGCCGCGACCCAGCGGCTGCACCGTGATCGTGCGGCGTTCGACGAGCAGCGTCTTCTTGGTCGCGTCCTCGATCCAGTGATTGAGCGACGTTACCGATGCTTCCTCATCGCCGTCGGTGAACTTCTCGATTTTCTGATGCACGATGCGTCCAGCATTCTTGCCCGTGTCGCCCCAGAAGGTGACGCCGTTGACGTCGTGGTGCGAGATCCACACCGAGTTGTGATGACTATGCCCAACCGGATCATGCGGATGCCCCATGCGCGTGAGCGACTGCCCCGACGGTCCGATGAGTGGGAATACGAACGGCCGTTTGAGCGCGGCGCCAAAGTGGAAACGGGCGATCTCGATGCCTTCGCGCTGAAACGACACTTGCTCGTACGGCTGCGGCACCGCTTGCACGCGCGGCGCGGGTTTGGGTTGCGCGGCGCACAGCGAAGGGAACCACAGATGAACGCAGATGCACACGGATGTGAAGAGGATACGGCGCATGGCGGGCCTCGGGAGATTGGAAGAGAATTCGTCGTTCAGTTTGAACTCGGGCTTAGCATCGAATCCGGTGACACCGCGTGGCAATAACATGTTCACCCTCAAGGCGCCAGTTCCGTCATCCCCGTGGTTCCAATGCCTTACAACCAGGAATCATTCAATGTCTATCCGGTAGCTGATCATCCAGATTTCAAGCTGTTCGAGTTTCACTTTCCAGCGATTCTTGAACGCCTTCATCCAGGCGCGGTTTGCGCGCGAGCGTGTCGCGGTAAACGACGCCGGCTTGTTGCCATCGGCCTTCAATGACTTGGGTTTCGTAGCTGACGGAGCCGAACTGGTCGCCGATTTCCAGAACGGCAAGGGAAAGCCATTCGGGCGGCACCTGGCGGCCATCATTGAACTGGCGCGGCAGCATCACCTCGAAGCGCCGCCACTTCGTGCTCATAGGTCGCAGTTCCCTTCACGGTGTAGGGGATGTTCTGGGCGGTCAAGGTTTCGAGAGCAGCTTCGGGTACGATGTGCAAGCCGCCGCGCAGGACCTTGCCGGAAAATCGGCCAATCAGAATGGCAAGTCCTTGGATCTCGGTGTCGCGGTCCGGAAATTGAATCAAGATCATGTTCGATCCTCCCATGCCAGTCTAACGGAGGCCGGACGAAAATGCAAAACCAACGATCGATAACCCGTCGGCTTAGTGCTAAACCGCCGGCTCCGTCATCCCCCGCGGCTCCAATGCTTTATTCAACTCCGCTTCCGTCACCACCGCGTCCGAGTCCTTCTTCTTGAGCGTGCCCGCTTTCATCTTCTCCAGGCACAGATCGCGCACCGTCTTGCCGGCCTTGAATGCTTCCTTCGCAATCGCCGCGGCCGTGTCGTAGCCGATCAACGGGTTGAGCGACGTGACCATGGCCATGCTCCATTCGACTTGCTTTTCACACGCGGTCGGGTTCGCTTCCATGTCCTTGGCGCAGAAATCGATGAACGCTGTCACGCTCGCGCTCAAGAGGTCGATGCTCTCGATGATCGCGAGGCCCATGACCGGCATCATGATGTTGAGTTCGAACTGGCCGCCGGTTGCGCCGCTGAACGCGACGCATTGATCGTTGCCGAGAACGCGAGCGCAGGCCTGCATCATCGATTCGCACATGACGGGGTTGACCTTGCCGGGCATGATCGATGAGCCGGGCTGCAGGTCGGGCAGGATGATCTCGAAGAAGCCGCAGCGCGGGCCGGAGCCGAGCCAGCGGATGTTGTTGGCGATCGAGAACAGGCTGACGGCGATCGAGCGCAACTCGCCGGAGCATTCGACGAGGCCATCGCGGTTGGCGTTGGCTTCGAAGTGGTTCTTGGCTTCGACGAACGGGACGCCGGTCTCCTTGTGCAGGACTTCCGCGACCTTGGCGCCGAACTGCGGATGCGTGTTGATGCCGGTGCCGACCGCGGTGCCGCCGGCCGGAAGTTCGAGCACCGCGTGCAGGGCTCGCCTGGCGCGATCGACGCACAGGTGCAGTTGCCGGGCGTAGCCGCTGATCTCTTGCCCCAGGCGAATCGGCGTTGCGTCGGCCAGGTGCGTGCGGCCAATCTTGATGATGTCGTCCCAGTCTTTCGCCTTCTTCGTCAAGACCCCTTCGAAGGCTTGCAGGGCCGGGATCAATTCAGCGTGAATCGCCTTGCCGGCGGCAACGTGAATGGCCGTTGGGAACATGTCGTTCGTCGATTGGCCCATGTTGACGTGATCGTTCGGATGGATCGGCTTCTTGGCTTCGAAGCGATTCTTGCCGATCATCTCGATGGCGCGATTGGAAATGACCTCGTTGGCGTTCATGTTCGACGAAGTGCCGGAACCGGTTTGATAGACATCGATCGGAAATTCGCGGTCATGTTTGCCGGCGACCACTTCGCGGGCGGCGGCGATGATCGGCTCCGCGACGTCGGCTTTCAGCTTGCCGAGATCGCGATTGGCGACGGCGGCGGCGACCTTGACGAGGCCGAGGGCGCGGATGAGCTTCGTCGGCAACGGCATGCCGGAGATCGGAAAGTTCGCGACGGCGCGCTGCGTTTGAGCGCTGTAAAACGCCTTCGCGGGGACTTGCACTTCGCCCATGGAGTCTTTTTCGATGCGGAATTCGGCAGTCATGTTCGATGGCCCGTGGTGCGGATTGATCATTGGATGCGGGGCTATTGTATTCAAGCCGCTTGTCGTTTAGCGCTCGCCCGGCGCCACGCGAGCGCTAAACGACAAGCGGTCACCACAATCCCGCCTTCTCGTCATACCCAAACATGCGATTGAAGTTCTGCACCGCCACGCCGCTCGCGCCGCGCACCAGATTGTCCTCCGCGACCAGCACCACAATGCGGCCACGCACGACGCGCACGGTCATGTCGATGAAATTGGTGTACGCGCTGTCCTTCGTCGCCGGGATCTGGCTCGTGACGCGCACGAACGGAGCGTTCGCATAGTAAGCGCGATATATCTCGAGGAGTTGCGCTTCCGTGAACGCACGATGGGGCGTCGCGTAGATGGTCGAGAAGATGCCGCGGTCCATCGGGATCAGGTGCGGCGTGAAGATCACTTCCACCGGCTCGCCCGCAACGTCCGTCAACGTCTGCTCGATTTCCGGCGTGTGACGATGCTGACCGACGTTGTAGGCTACGACGCTTTCGTTGCATTCGGGGAAATGGTATGGCAATTTCGGCGTGCGGCCGGCGCCGGAGACGCCGGACTTCGAGTCGATGATGATGTCTTTGAGCTTGATGTATTTGCCTGCAACAAGTGGCGCGAGGCCGAGGATGCCAGGCTGCGGATAACAGCCGGGGTTGGCGACGAGCGACGCCGACTTGATCTCCTCGCCGTAAATTTCGGGCAAGCCATAGATCGCTTTCGCGAGGTTCGGCAAATCGTGGTGGCTTTCGCCGTACCACTGAGCGTACACATTGGGATCGCGCAGGCGGTAGTCGGCGCTCAGATCAACCACGCGCAGCCCACGTTGAAGCAGGCCCTGGATGGCGTCCATCGACGCGCCGTGCGGCAAGCAGCCAAAAACGCACTCGACGCCCTTCGACGCGAGCTTGCCGGCGTCGAACGGCTCCATGCGCAGATTGATTCGGCCCGCGAGGCTCGGATGCGACTCCGCGACGGCCGGCATCTTCTCATCGCGCGACGTGACGACGACGATCTCGGCATGCGGATGCCGCAGCAGGATTTTGATCAGTTCGGCGGCGGTGTACCCGGTGCCGCCGAGGATGGCGATTTTGGTCATCGTG
>Ga0105340_1000917_pt1 | contig 13583 bp, 11 predicted proteins | sample EasRivMeERMLT700_FD_89676 | JGI IMG/M metagenome (GOLD analysis project Ga0105340, IMG submission 89676) | Soil microbial communities from meander-bound floodplain in the East River, Colorado, USA - East River MetaG ERMLT700 | ecosystem: Environmental > Terrestrial > Soil > Floodplain | place... | reverse complement strand
GGGAAGCCGACATGCCGCCATTTTCAATTTCGGCGCTCGATCACGTCAGCGTGCTGATCACCGACCTCGAACGCTGCCGGCGGTTTTATCGCGACGTCGTCGGCCTGAAGCCGATTCACAAGCCGCGCACGTTCGACTTCGAGGTGCTATGGTTCGACCTCGGCGATCAACATCTGCACTGCTTGCTCAAGGACAAACCCGACACTTCAAGCGCCCGGCATTTCGCGCTGCGCGTCAGCGATGTGAACGCGGCGCGCGGCTACTTCAAGGAACTAGGCCTGGCCGTGCACGAGACGACGCTGATTCCGGGCGCGGATCGCTTCTTCATCCACGACCCGGACGGCAATCGCATCGAAATCATCCAGTGGCATCGACCTTACAACTCGGACGAGAATGCGCCGACATGAATATTGGTAACGCCGTCACGGGGGCGGCGTCTGCTGTTGTTGTGCCTGTTGTTGCTGTTTGGCCGCTTCGTTTTGCTGCGCCGCTTCGGTCATCGGGCCGATGATGCCCAATAAATGGCTCAGCTGGCCGAGCTTGGCGCCATAGCGGTCGAGAAACTCTTGAACGGCGAAATCGCTGTCCAGTGAATCGTCGCCCTGCTCTGCCAATTCTTCGACCAATGTCATCGCCACTTTCACGAAGGCCTTTTCGAGAATCGGATACGCCCTTTTGCAGTCTTCCATCAGGTTGACATAATCGGCGTCGCAGCGCGACAGGATTTGCCGCCAACGCATCACCTGATCCTGGCTGGCGGCGCGGACGTGATGCAGGTGCGCTTTTTGAACTTCAAGGACCTGGCCGAGCTGATCGCGCTGCAATTCCAGCATCTGATGCAGCAAGTGCGGCACCATTTCCTCGGGCGGCAACGGTGGTTGCAGGGGTGCGGGCTTGCTAGTGGACGCGATATCAAATTGAAAGTGCATTGTCGGCCTCAACGAGGAATGCAGCCGAAGACGCTGCTCGCTTCTTTATAGCAGGCCGTTTCGAAATGTGAAGCAAAAATCGGCTGCCGGGAGTTTGGTGTGGCGGCAAGATTGAAATCTTGCCGAGTCGCGCATGGAACGGCAAGATTTCAATCTTGCCGCCACGTAGGGCAAACTTCGCTATTACACGATCAATTCCAATTCGCTGTCCGTCAGCGGCTTGAGGAATTCGCAGCCGAGTCGCCAGAGGCCGTCGGTGCGATCGTGAACGTGAACGACGCGCACCAGCACGGTGCGAACCATGCCGTTTTGCGTTTTCAGATCGATGGACAGGAACGTGCCCGGTCGAAATGGGTAGCACAACGCGACGCTCAGGCCGCCGACGGAGATGTTCTCGACCACCGCGCCCCAGGAGAGCGCCTGGCCCGGCTCCACCGCGTGCGACGTCGCTTCGAGAGAACAGAGATGCCGCTCTTCATTGCGCCGTTCGCTGTCGGTGAGAAAAGGATTGCGAACGGGCTGCACCAAAGCTTCGCGTAACAATGTGCTCATGACGGGGACCTCGCACAAAAGTTGACTACGGTTTGAGTTGAAGCCTACGTCACTTTTTCGGCGGTGTCAAACCGCCCGCGTCAACGCCTGGCGAGGCGGAGCATGATCTCGACGCCGCGGTCCAATATTGCATCGGACGCGGCATAGCTGAGGCGAAAGTGCGTGTCGTGTCGGCTAAAAATGCGGCCGGGGATGATGAGCAAATTGTTGCGAATCGCCTCGGCAACAAAATCGCTGCCGGTCCCCCACGGCGCTTTCGGGAAGAGGTAAAACGCCCCGCCGGGGTTTACTATCTCGTACGAATCCTTGAGCGCCGCGACGAGCCGATCGCGCTTCGCCTTGTAATCGCCGACGATGCCGGAGATGTCGGCATCCCAGGCCGCGACGCCGGCGTATTGCACCATGCTTGGAGCGCAGACGTAGGTGAACTGCTGCAGCTTGATCATCTCCTCGATCAATCGGCGCGGCCCATGCGCGAAGCCGAGCCGCCAGCCGGTCATGCCATAGGCCTTGCTGAAGCCGTCGAGCACGAGCGTGTCCTCGTTGAATTCGAGCGGACTCGCGAAGGGTCCGTCGAAGCTGAACGCCCGGTAGACCTCGTCGCTCAACAGCAAAATCTTGCGTTCGCGTGCCAGCACTGCCAGCTCGCGCAGCACTTCGCGATCGTGCACGACGCCGGTCGGGTTCGCGGGGCTGTTGACGATGATCACCTTGGTCTTGGGCGTGATCGCGGCCTTGACCTTGTTCACATCGATGCGGAAGTCGGGATACGTGTCAACCAAGACTGCCTGGCCGCCGGCCATGCTGATGAAATGCGGATACATGACGAAGTACGGGTCGAAGATGATGACCTCGTCGCCTTGATTGAGCACGCAAGAAAGGGCAAGGACCAGGCCACCGCTGGTGCCGCTCGTGATGAGCAATTCGCGATCGGACTTGGTCGGATACTTCTTCCGCACATCGCCAAGGATCTTCGAGCGCAACTCGGGGATTCCCTGCGTGATCGTGTAGCCGCTTTTGTCTTCGTCGATGGCGCGTTTTGCCGCTTCTTTGACCGCGGCGGGCACGGGAAAGTGCGGCTGGCCGATGCTGAGGTTGACGGGGTCCTTCAAATGAGCGGCCAGTTCGAAGACCTGGCGAATGCCGGAAACCTCGACGCTTTTCATTCGATCCGCGATCCAATGGTCGTGCATGGTGATACCCAAATGCTCTTGCCAGGACTCTCGATTCTGTTATATCGCCGCCGATTCTGAGAACACAGATACTCTTCGGGGGAGCGATCCATGACCGAAGAACGCGAAATCATCGGCCACGCCCGGCACGCCAACCAGGGCCCGCACCTCGCCGTTCCGCCCGGCTTCACGCCGTTGCGGCTGCGCGTGGCGACGCCGGGCAAGGAAGTCGAGATTGTATGTCCCGTGGCGATCGTCGGCCGACATACGGACGTCGATTTGCGCATCGCGTATCCGGATGTTAGCCGGCGGCATTGCGAGTTCGTGTTTGAAGCAGGCGTCTGGCGCGTGCATGATTTGAACAGCTTGAACGGCGTCTACATCAACAACATGCGGACGATCGAAGGGCCGCTTTACGCCGGCGATGAAATTCGGATCGGCAACGCGACGATGCTGGTGTTGGCGGGAACGCCGATTCCGGGCGATGACGAGAACGAGAAGTTGCGGCAAATCGCGGATGCGCTGCCTTCAGAATAGCGAGCCACGGGGTTTATCCCCGTGGAATGAAGCACAAACCACGGGGATAAACCCCGTGGCTCGCCTGCAATCAACCCGCGTGACGTTGCGGTTGTTGCATCGCTGCTTCTTCTTCCTGCCACTGATTGAGCTTGTTGTACAACGTCTTCAAGACGATCCCCAGTTCCGTCGCCGCGGCTACCTTGTTGCCTTGATGCTTGTCGAGCACGCGCAGTATGTGTTCCTTCTCGACTTCCTTGAGCGTCCGCGGTTGCAGCGGCAGAACCTTCGGCGCCGTTTCGGGTGTTGGAAAGCTGATCGTTGCGGGCTCGGCGTGCAGCAAGTGGTAGGGCAAATGCTCCGGCGTGATCGGTCCACCACCGGCCAGGATGTAGGCGCGTTCCATGACATTGGCCAGTTCGCGAACATTGCCAGGCCACTGGTACTCAAGTAGCGCGTCAATCGCTTCCGGCGTGAGCATGTTCGCGACTTGATCCAGTGGGCGATGAGCGGAACGCGCAAGCAGATGGCGCGCCAGTTCCGGCAAATCCGGCCGGCGTTCGCGCAACGCGGGCAGGCGAATCTCGAACGTATTGACGCGGAACCACAGGTCCTCGCGGAACTCATCCTCCTTGATCATCTCGCGCAGATCGCGATTCGTGGCGCAGATCACGCGAACGTTGACGCGGAACGGTTCCGTGTCGCCGACGCGGCGAATCTCGCCTGATTCAAGGAAACGCAGCAGCTTGACCTGGATGTTCTTGTTGAGTTCGCCAACTTCGTCGAGAAACAATGTACCGCCGTTGGCGACTTCGAAAAGGCCCTTGTGATCGCGCTCGGCGCCGGTGAACGCGCCCTTGCGATGGCCGAACAGCTCGCTTTCGACGAGGTTTTCCGATAACGCTCCGCAATTGACGGGCACGAACACCTGATCGGCGCGCTTGCTCTGTTGGAAGATCGTGCGGGCGGCCAGTTCCTTGCCCGTGCCGGTTTCGCCGAGGATCATGCACGTCGAATCGGTCGGAGCGATGGTCGCGATCAGGCGATGCACGCTCGCCATCAGCGGCGCCTTGCCGATCATGACGCTTGGTCCTTCAGCTGCCTGGACGCGCGTTTGCAAGGCGATGTTCTTGTGCTTGAGTTCACGCTTCTCGACGGCCTTGCGCAGGATGGTTTCAATTTGCGCCATCTTGCATGGCTTGGTGATGTAGTCGAACGCGCCGAGCCGAACCGCATCGATGGCGGTTTCGATGCTGGCGTGGCCGGTCATGATGATGACTTCAGTGTGCGGCGAGATTTGCTTGATTTGCTCCAGCACCTCGATGCCGTTGAGGCCGGGCATGCGCAGATCGAGGATGGCGGCGTCGAACACGCTTTTCTCGAGCGACTTGATGGCCGACTTGCCGTCGGGGCAAACCGTGACCTCATGGCCAAGCCGGGGCAGCTCGGATCGCATGACCTCCTGCAGCGAACGTTCATCGTCCGCGAACAGGATGCGTAAAGGTTGGTGCGACGCCAAAGCCTTCCTCCTTTTGCCTCGTCCGCCGGGGTCGATCCGTGACCCTCGGTAGTCTGTTCCGTCTCGTCGATGTGCAGTCGAGCGTGGCGTGTGGTTCCGAGATACGATAGGTAGGAAATAATTACAAGAGCAACCTGCCGCTTGCGGCTTCGCGCTCGCGCGGCGCCATGCGAGCGCGAAGCCGCAAGCGGCTAGGCCGCCTTGGCGTTGCGTTTGGCGGTGCTGAGCTTGAGGAATTCCTCGACCGGGTCTTGTACATCTTGCCCGGTTTCCAGGAGATTGGCGGGCGGCTGGATCGGCAGGCGAATCTTGAAGGTGCTGCCCTTGCCGGTACCGTCGCTTGACGCTTCGATTTCGCCGCCATGCGACGCGATGATGCGATGGCTGATCGACAGGCCCAGGCCGGTGCCCTTGCCGGTGCGGCTGCGCGTGAAAAACGGTTCGAAGATGTTCTCCAGCACCTCCGGCGTCATGCCGCAGCCGGTGTCGGTGAAGATCGATTCGATGTGCCCGTCGCGAACGCATTGCTTGATGGTGAGCGTGCCTGCCTCGTCCATGCTTTCGAGGGCGTTGACGACGAGGTTAAGGAAGACTTGCTTGATTTCCTGAGCGTTGACCCAGGCACGCATCGGCGCCGTCTCGGCAAAGTCGATGCGGCGGCCCTTGCAATTCTGAAGATGCTTGACCATGTCAATGACGCTCTGCGCGACTTCGACGAGATCAGCCTCCTCTCGCGAACGCTCGCCGCCGCGGCTGAACGCCAACAGCTTTTGCGTGATCTCCTTGCAGCGGAAGGCTTCTTCCTGGATCATCTTGAGGTATTTGGCGATGGTGGCGCATTCGTCGCTGTCGAGGGACGACTGCTTGAGCAAATCCTCGAGCCGGCTTTCGAGCGCCTCGCTGCAAAACGCGATGCTGGCGAGGGGATTGTTGATCTCGTGCGCCACGCCGGCCGCGAGAAAACCGACGCCGGCTAATCGCTCCGAACGCACCAGCTGCCGGCTGCGTTCGTTGACTTGCTGCGCCAAATTCTCGTACATGGCGCTCAGCTTATCGGTCATCTCGTTGTACGCTTTCGCCAGATCTTCGATTTCGTCGCCGGAATTGATGTGAATGCGATGCTGGAAATCGCCGCGCGCCACTCGGCTCACGCCCAACTCCAGGTCGCGAATCGGCTGCGCGACCCAGCGATAGAAGAAGCGCAACAGGCTCGTCATCACGAGCACGGCGGCGACGCCGGTGATGCACAAAAGCCAAATGCTCTTTTGCGCGTCGCCGCGAGTATTGTGCACCATTTTTGCAATGTCATCGCCGATGGTGGCGATCAGGTCGCGACAATGCCAATCGAGGCGGTCGATGGCTTTTTGAATTTCGCTGTTGGCACTCAATGGGTCATTATTGCGTCGGACACTGGGACTCGACACTTCCTTTTCGATTGCCAAGTCCAGATCGCGAAGGTCTTTTCGCAAGTCACCGACGAAACCAAGCGCCTCCTTGCCGTCATTCGGTGCTCGGCCGCGCGCGATCGTTTCTTCCAATACCTCAGCATACTTGTTGATGGCCGACTCAATTTTCGGAATTTGCGTCTTGATGTGGCGAGCTATCTGTGCGCGATCTGGCGCATCGGTGAGCGGCCGGATCTTGTTCTGGATCTCGACGGCGGCGTCCTGTTCTTCGAGTTTGCGGTCGCACGTGCCCATGGCGGCGCGGTAGGACGCGAGCCCGTGCAGGGTTCCGCCCAAGAGCAGCGCCATGATCACCGTCACCAGACTCATGCCGAGCACGAGCTTGTGGCGGATTCGCCAGGTGCAGGCCACGCACTGACCTCCTTGTCCGCGGCCGGTATGCAATAAGAGAAGCGGCGGGACTCTACCAGAAGAAGGCTGGGATTTGGAGAGCAGTTTCTCAACGATTTATCGCAAACATTGGCGTCTAAAACGCCGTGCGCCCCATTGCCCGTTAAAGAATGTTAAAATAGGCAAGTTCCGCGCGGAACGGTTTGCCGACTGCCAGTTTGGCATACCTTTGGCGCGACGAATAGCGCAAAAAACGCAAGGAATTGAACAATATTCGTCGCGCAAAAAGCAGGGGGGGTGTCTGTATGTGTGCGCGACGAATCCGTACCTTGTGTCAATTGGACATCAAGCCTTGCTCCAAATGCGCTTGCGGCGACGGGTTTATCCATTCGCCGCAAGCGTTTGGTGTGCACGACTCATCGGCAGCCCGGCAAATCGCATCGCCCCGGCGCATACGGCTCAAGCTGCGGAGCCAGCCAGCGGAACACCGACGGCATCATCTTCATCGCCGTCAAGCCGTCGTGATGGCCGTCCGGCTCGAACGCGACCGCGACGCCGATGCCCTTGAATTTCGCCCAGTAAAGGAAGCTTTCCACCTGGGCATCGATGTTGAATTCATCGCGGCCCGCGTAGCCGACGAACATCGACAGGTCGCCGTTCTTCAGGCCGGTCTTGAGTGCCAGTTCGATTGGATTGTTGGCGGCGATGTTGATGAGCGCCTCGTCGCCGTCGCCGAACACGGGCTGCACGATGGGGCCCATGCGAAGCTTGACGACGCCGTGGTAGTTCGCGATGATCTCATGCGGATTGTCGAAACCGGAGCGCCAGCCCCAGCGGCGCGGGTCGAACTTGGCGCGCGGATTGCCGTCCACGTCGGCCCAGCGCAGGTTGAGCGGCGGATGAATGCCGATGACGATGCCGAACGCGTCGCGATGGCGAAGGCCGAGATTGAACGCGGCGAACCCGCCCATGGAGATGCCGGCGAGCACGTGGGCGTTGCGTTCGGCGCGAATCGGATAACGCGAGCAGACGAAATCCCAAACGTCGTTTAGCACGTAATCCTCGTACGGCCCGGCGTTCGAGTTGAGAAAGAAGCTGCCCGGTTGGGCGAGGCAGCCCTTGCCATCGAGCGAGCCGTCGGCCGCGACAATGATCACCGGCGGCAGCTTGCCGCTCGCGATGGCGTCGTCCACCGTTGGCACCAGACGCATGAAGCTGCGTTCGTCCATCGCGAATGGATGGAAGAAGAACACCACCGGATACTGCTCGGCCTTGCTGTATCCCGGCGGCAGGTAGATGTATACGTCACGCCATTGCTGCAGCGACCGCGACCAGATGCGATGATCACGGCCATGGTTGTGTGTATGATCGACGATGCGGCCCTTGATGCGGCGGCCGAGGCGGATGATGTCGAATTCATCCTCCCCCTTCGATTTCGGCGGCTCCTGGCTTTGCACGGCGACCAGCGAGACGCCGATCAGAATCAATGCTGCCGCAAACAATCGCGACGTGAGTTTCATGAGCTTTCCTCAAGCGGATGGGAAAGAGTTCCGGTCTTTCGTATTGGGCGGAGATTGACGATTCTCCTAGAAATGCATCGGCATGCGAAGGCAACGGAATGCGTGAGCAATGCACAAAACCGGCAAGATCGACCCAGGTTGTGGGAAACTTTGACGGTTTGGATGGGTCCTTTCGCCTTTCAATCCAGATTCACTAATCGCCGCAGATTGCGAGGTCTATCATGAGCGAACTGGCGAAAAAGAAATGCGTTCCATGTGAACAGGGAGTGCCCGCTTTGGCGCAGGATCAAGTCAAACGTCTGCTAACCGACGTGCCGGCCTGGCAGCTGACGGCGGACGGCAAGAGGATTCGTCGGGAGTGGCGCGTCAAGGATTTCGTCGAGGCAATCGCGTTTTTCCAACGGATCGCCGACATCGCGGAGGCGGAGGATCATCATCCAGATTTGCACGTGGTCGGCTATCGCAATGTGAGCGTGGAAATCTGGACGCACGCGGTCGGCGGCCTGACGGAGAACGATTTCATCCTGGCGGCGAAGATCGATGTTGTGCCAGTGGCGTTGAAAACCTGATTGCTTGCGTTTAGCGCTCGCATGGCGCCGTGCGAGCGCTAAACGTAAACCTCGTTGAATTGCCCTTCCCCGCTTTGCCCATTCTCGATTATCCTGATGGAAAACACGGAGGAATTCTGCCATGACCGTTCAAATCGGCAACATCACCTGCGGCCAGGATCAGCCGCTCGCGTGGATCGCGGGGCCGTGCGTCATTGAATCGCATGATTTGACGCTGTGGATCGCGGAACGCCTGGCGGAGATGTCCGATCAACTCAATGTACCACTGATATTCAAAGCTTCATTCGACAAGGCAAATCGCACCTCCGGCAAATCCTTCCGCGGCCCCGGCCTCGACGACGGCCTGAAAACGCTGGACACCGTTCGTCGCCGCACCGGCTTGCCCGTGACGACGGACATTCACGAATGCTGGCACGCCGAGCCCGCGGGCCAGGTGTGTGACATCTTGCAAATCCCCGCGTTTCTCGCCCGCCAGACCGATCTGATTCAAGCGGCGGGACGCACCGGCAAGGTCGTCAATGTCAAGAAGGGCCAGTTCATGGCGCCGTGGGACATGAAGAACGTCGTCACCAAGATGCACGAAGTCGGCAACCATCAATTGTTGCTGACCGAACGCGGTTCGACGTTCGGCTACGGCCAGCTCGTCAATGACATGCGTGCGATTCCGATGATGCAGGAATTCGGCTGCCCGGTGATCTTTGACGCGACTCACAGCGTACAGAAACCGGCGGGCAAGGGAGATCGCTCCGACGGCGAACGACGCATGGTGCCGTTCCTGGCGCGGGCGGCCGTCGCGTGCGGCTGCGACGGCGTCTTCATCGAAACACATCCGCGGCCGGACGAGGCGTTGAGCGATGGGCCGAATATGATTGCTCTGGATGATTTGCCCGCATTGATCGCGTGTTGTTTGCGGCTACGTGAGGCGTTGACGGAAACGCTGCCAATTCACGACCGAAGTTCGCTTGCGGTTTAGCGCTCGTGCGCTGATGCGCGAAACCGCAAGCGATCGGGATGCTTCAAATACAAAATACATCATGAAACCTACCGCATTGAGATTCGTCGCCATCGCTGTGTTTGGCTTGTTTTTGGGCTCGATCGTGATTGGTTGCCGATCGGATCCGATCCAGAAAACAAAAGATGTCAAGGTGGAAAACAAAGCCGATCCCTTTCGCGGCGTCCACGAAGCATTTCGCTACAACGCCGGCACCAGCGATGACTGGACGCGCTTCCGCGAAGGGCTCAAGCTCATCGAGAGTTACTTCTCCAGGGCAGATGTCGTCAATCGACTGACCTTAACGGCCGACGAGCGCAAGTTCTTGCAAGGCGAGGCCAATCTATCGAACGCGGAATTCACCCAGATCGAGCCGGCGGCGTTTCAGCTCGCGGACGCACATTACCTCGATGAGTGCTATCTCCTGCACGATGCATTCGTCAAGCTCGAAGAACGTAATACCAAGCCCATTCAGCAGGCCAATCTTTGCTTCAACTGGGTGGTCCGCAATGTCATGCTGCACGAGCAGGTCGATGACTGGATGCCGCCCGCGTTCGCCCTCCGGCGCGGCTACGGCGGATCGATGGAACGATCGCTCGTGTTCCTTTCACTCCTTAGACAAGCGCGGCTCGAAGGCTGTCTCGTCGTGGTCCCGGACGCGGAGCCGAAGCAGCTGCTAGTCGGCGTTCTGGAGCCGAAAACGACGAACTTGCGTCTGTTCGATCCCCGGCTCGGCTTGCCGGTCATGAGCAAGGACGGCACGAGCATCGCGACATTGCAGGAGGTTGTCGCGGACCCGGCGCTGCTGGCGCCTTCAGGGATCTCCGCGGAGCAGGCCAAAAAGTTGGAGACATGGCTCGCGTGTCCGTTGTTTGCGCTGGCGCCGCGCATGCGCGAATTGCAGGACAAGTTAAGCGCCGAGCGCTTGACGTTGCACTTGAATGCGCCGGCCTTGTTCGATGACGTCAAGAAGGCAAGCCCGCTACCCGTCAAAGTGTGGAATCCGCCGCTCACGGCGAAAGTGGCGGCCAACTCGCCGACGCGGTGCCTGTGGACGTTCCTGCCCAAGCGAGAAGGCGGCGTGGACAATGGCAATCGGTTCTTGGACTACAATCGCAGCCTGATGCCGCTTGCGAGGATCATCGTCAACCTCGAAGCAATCAACATCATCCAGAGGGACATGCCGCGTCTCGCCTGGATCACGTTAATCGAAGCCTACCACAAGGACTTGTTCAACAAATACGACGCGCAGCCGCGCGAAATGATGCTGCGTGGGTTGCGCGATCCAATGGTTCGCCGGCAGCATCGCATGGAGCTTTTTGTCGATGTCGGCCTCGCCGGGCTTGACAAAAATGCCGCGTTCGAGGCCAAGGAAGTGCGGCCGTGGGTGGAACTGGTCAAAAACGTTTACGCGAACCTGGACGATGACCCGAAAAAAAACGCCGACAATAAGAAACTGCTCGCCGCGGTCTGGGGCCAGGATCCGTTCTTCGGCTATCTCCTCGAAGTGGACAAGGACGATTTCAATCGGCAAAACAAGAACGAGAAGGCGAATGTGCTGACGAAAATTTTGGCCGTGAGTTCGCGCGATTATTTTGTCGCCGAGTTGCCGCGCATGGAGGCGGCCGCCAATCATGAAGTGGCCATGCGCTATCAGGCTCGGGTGGACGCAGTCGCCAAGCCGAGCGATTATGCGCGGAAGGACGCCGACGAGGCCTGGTCGGTCGCCAAAACTTCGTGGTCGAACAATTATTTCCAGAAGATTCCGCCGCTGCAGAACAAGGTGGATCAAGCGTTGTCGCAGCTTCAGCGAAACGCCGCCGCGGGACGTGCGATCGACATTCGCCTCAGCCTGCTCGAGGATTTGCACCTGGATCTGCAAAAGTACTTCAACGCCCGGCTACGACTCGGCGAATGTCTCTCCTACACCGAGGCCAAAGGCGCCCAGGCCGCGGCGCGCTTTCATGAAGAAACCAAGAACGAGATCGAAGCGCTGGAACGCCAAGGCCCGTTGAAGGCGGAGATCGCCGATCTGAGCCAGGCGTTGTCGCAAGCCCCCGAGCCGGTGCGCATCTACGTGCAGCGCCGCCTGGACCTGCTCGCCCGCGATTGGAGCGACGGCGGCAACTATTATTGGACGAAAAAGCACATCGACCGCATAATTGCGAAATAAACAAAGTAGTCATCACGCTCCGCGTGATGTCGCTCGGCATAGCGCCAGACGGTTTTGCTCCTCGTTTGGATACTGCCGAACATCATCACGCGGAGCGTGATGACTACATTGGCCAAAGCCACCTCATTTCTAATGATTCGACGCATGTGCAACGATTGACATTCATTCACCTTCAGGTAGGATAATTTCGTCCGCCATCCCGCCTCGAATTTCGCGTCGGAGTTCCTCCCATCATGACTCATGGATTCGAAAACGGCCAAGAAAATCGCCGTTCGTTTCTCTCGTTCGCCATTTACGGCATGGGCGCCATTTTCTCCGCGATTCTCGGCGTCCCGGTACTGTGCTACTTCATCGATCCGCGCCATCGCAAAGTGCCGGAAAGCACCAAGAAACTGGTGGACGGCGTCAAGCTCGACGAACTGCAACTCGACGTCCCCATGCAAGGCGTCGTGCGCGATCGGCGCATGGACGGCTGGACGCTTTATCCCAATGACGTCATCGGTCGCGTCTGGGTCGTGCGCATGGGGGAACGCCCCGCCGAACTGACAAGCCGAGCAGCGGCGATCGCTTTCAATCGAGACGACGATGTCAGGAAACGAAATTACTTGATGGTCTTCACGACAATCTGCCCGCACCTCGGCTGTTCCGTCAATGTCGGCGGTCCGGGCTTCGCTTGCCCGTGCCATGCGGCGACATTCAATCTCAACGGAACACGAGCCGACGAAGGCAATCCCGCCCAGCGCGGCATGGATATCCTCGAATGGGAAATCGACGTCGATGATCCCGACCTCAATCGCATCAAAGTCAAATTCCAAAAATACCAGGCGAATGAAGCCATGAAGATTCCCATCGGCGGCGGGCCCGAAGAGACGCCGAACCCCTGATCGCTCCCGCTGGACGCACCGTAATTCCTAAGGATGACCTTATGCTCGGATGGTTGGATCATCGCGCCGGCATCAAGAAACTCGTCGGCGCCATGCTGCTCGAAGGCGTGCCGGGCGGCGCGAAGTGGCGCTACGTCTGGGGAAGCTGTCTCGCCTTCGTCTTCAGCATCCAGGTTGTCACCGGCGTCATGCTGATGACCGCGTACAGCCCGAGCGAATCGCAGGCGTGGGCGAGCGTTCACTTCATCCAGTACAAGATGGACTTCGGCTGGCTCATCCGCGGCTTGCACCATTTCGGTTCGCAGACCATGATGGTGCTCATCGCCTTGCACATGCTGCAAGTCGTCATCGCCGGCGCGCATTTAGCGCCGCGCGAACTCAACTGGTGGCTCGGCATCGGCCTGTTGAGCGTCACGCTCGGCCTCAGCTTGACGGGCTACCTGCTGCCGTGGGACCAAAAGGGCTACTGGGCGACCGATGTGGCGACCAACATCGCCGGCTCGTTGCCATGGTTCGGCACCGAGGTGAAGCAGCAAGCGGTCGCCGGCGCCGATTCGGGCAATCACACGCTCACGCGCTTTTATGGCTTGCACGTCGCGATCTTGCCGGGCGCGTTGATTTTGCTCCTGATCGCCCACATCGCGATTTTCCGCCGACATGGCGTTACTTCAAGTGAGAACGTCGAAGGGCTCGTGACGGCGCCGGAAAACGAGCACGCGCCGAACACGGAGCCGTTCTGGCCGCGCCAGGCGTTTTACGACATGATGGCGTGCATGGTCGTCTTCGCGCTCATGCTGGGCGCGGTGCTGTACGGCTTCGCGCATCCGGTGGAGCGTCCGAACGGCGAGGAGCCGGGCCTTTACGATCGCATCGCTCGCTGGGGCATGGAAGGCAAAGGCGCCGAACTCGACGCCGCCGCCGACCGCGAAACACCGGGCTATCCCGCGCGGCCGGAGTGGTAT
>Ga0105340_1000916_pt1 | contig 13586 bp, 18 predicted proteins | sample EasRivMeERMLT700_FD_89676 | JGI IMG/M metagenome (GOLD analysis project Ga0105340, IMG submission 89676) | Soil microbial communities from meander-bound floodplain in the East River, Colorado, USA - East River MetaG ERMLT700 | ecosystem: Environmental > Terrestrial > Soil > Floodplain | place... | reverse complement strand
GGCAGGGCCCGTGACCTGATAGGATCTTGTCGCCGGCGCCATGAACCCCACCGAGCTGCTCCAGCGCTTCGCCGAATTGCTTCGCCGCCCGCCCATCACGTGGTGGGACGTGCTCGATATCCTGATCGTCTCGATCCTGATTTACGAGCTGTTGAAGCTCATCCGCGGGACGCGAGCGGTGCAGATGGCAGTCGGCATCGCTTCGATCATCGGCCTGTTCTATCTGTCGCGGGGCCTGCAGCTCGAAACGCTCAACTGGCTGATCCGCAACATCATCGGCTACGTGGTCTTCGCGGCCATCGTGCTGCTGCAGGCGGACATCCGCCGCGCGCTCGTCCATCTCGGCCGCGGCCGGTTATTCAGGCGGTTCGATCGCAAGGTGAGCGACGACGATACGGTCGAGGAGCTGGTCGTGGCGGCGACCGCCCTGTCGGCCAAGAAGACCGGCGCGATCGTCGTGATCGAGCGATCGATCGGCCTCCGCAATTACATCGAGAGCGGCATTCCCCTCGATGCGAAGCTCACCTACGATCTGCTGGTCAGCATCTTTCAGCCGACGTCGCCGCTGCACGACGGCGCCGTGATCATGCAAGGCGATCGTGCCGCCGCGGCGGCGTGCTTCCTGCCATTGACGATCAATCCGCGGCTGAACCGCGAGCTGGGATCGCGCCATCGCGCCGCGATCGGCGTGACGGAAGAAAACGACGCGGTGGCGATCGTCGTGTCGGAAGAGACCGGTCGTATCTCGATCGTCGAAGACGGCGATCTCGAGTACGACATCGACGCCGAGCGGCTGCGGACGAGGCTCGAATCGGTGGTCAAGCTGCGCCGGACCGGCAGCAAGCCGCGGCAGGCCGGGTACTCGTTCAGCTGATGGCGTACCATCCCTTTCGCAACCTCGGCTTGAAGTTCCTGTCGACGCTGGTCGCGATCATGCTCTGGCTGATCGTCGCCGGCGAGCGTGTCGTCGAGCGCGTGATGCGCGCGCCGGTGGAATTCCAGAACCTTCCGGCCGGCCTCGAGATCGTCGGCGATGCGCCGGACACGATCGACGTGCGGCTGCGCGGATCGTCGGGTGCGCTGAGCCGGATGTCGGCGGGTGACATGGCGGCGGTGATCGATCTCACGACGGCGCGGCCGGGACAGCGCCTGTTTCACATCACTCCGAGCCAGGTGAGCGTGCCGTACGGCGTCGAGATCGTGCAGGTCGGCCCGTCGACGCTGACGATCCAGTTCGAGCCCTCGGGCATCCGGCAGGTGCCGGTCGAGCCCAACATCGACGGCCGTCCGGCGCCGGGCTACGTGATCAGCAAGGTCACCAGCGATCCGGCGATGGTCGAAGTCGCCGGACCGGAGTCGGCATTGAACAGGCTGCAGTCCGCGATCACCGAGCCGGTGTCGGTGGCGGATCAGACGCGCTCGGTTCGTGAAGTCGTGACGATTGGCGTGCCCAACGCGACGTTGCGGCTGCGGACACCACAGACGGCGGTCGTGACCGTGACGATTACGAAACAACCATGAAGTTATTTGGGACGGATGGCATTCGCGGCAAGGCGGGCCACGCGCCGCTGGTGCCGGAAACGGTGGCGCGGGTCGGTGCGGCGCTGGTCAAGACGATGATTGCCAGCGATCCGAGTCATCGGCTGCGCTACGTGATCGGGCGCGATACGCGTGAGTCGGGAACCTGGATCGAAGACGAGCTGGCGCGCGGCCTGAGCGCCGAAGGCGCCACCGTGGTCAGCGCCGGCGTGGTGCCGACGCCCGCGATCGCCTATCTGGCGCGCACCGAAGGTTTCGATGCCGGCATCGTGATCTCCGCATCGCATAACCCGTACGAAGACAATGGCATCAAGGTCTTTGGCGGCTCGGGCACCAAGCTCACGGAGCAGCTCGAAGCCTCCGTCGAGACGATGGTGGCGAATGACTGGTGGGACGTGCCGGACCAGCCTGGGAAGATCGAGCGGCATGATCTGTCGTCTCACTACGTCCAGCATCTGCGCGAAATCATGAAGGGCGCTGGACCGCTCACCGGATCGCACATCGTCGTCGACTGCGCGAATGGCGCGACCGTTCCGATTGCGCCGAAGCTGTTCCGGTTTCTCGGGTTTGACGTGCAGACGATCGGCACATCACCAAACGGGCGCAACATCAACCTCGACTGCGGCTCGACACATCTCGACGCGCTGTCGAAAGCGGTCGTGGCATCGAAGGCCCGCCTTGGCATCGCGTTCGACGGAGACGGCGATCGCGCGCTCTTTGTCGATCACACGGGCAAGGTCGTCGATGGCGATGCGGTCCTGCTGATGAGCGCGATCTATTTGAATGAACGCGGCCGGCTGCCCGGCCCCGCGGTGGTCGCTACCGTGATGAGCAACATCGGTCTCGAGATCGCGCTGCGCGATCGCGGCATCGCGCTTGTCAGAACGTCGGTCGGCGACAAGTACGTGATGGAGGAAATGGTGAAGCGCGGCTACGCGCTCGGCGGCGAGCAGTCCGGGCACGTGATCTACTCCGAACACCTGTTCACGGGTGACGGGCTCGCGACCGCGTTGAACGTGTTGCGCATCGTGGCCGACACCGGCAAGGAACTGTCGGAGCTGGCGGGCCAGCTGGTGACCTATCCGCAGGTGCTCGTGAACGTGCGCGTGAAGCAGAAGACCGATCTGTCGACCGTGCCCGCGATTGCCAGTACGATGAAGAAGGTGGAGCAGGGCCTGGCCGGCAACGGCAGGCTGCTCGTGCGCTATTCGGGCACCGAGCCGCTGCTGCGCATCATGCTCGAGGGGCAGGACGATCAGGTGATCCGCGGCTGGGCCGATGAAATCGCCGGCGTCGTCAGAGAACACCTGGCGTAACAGTCGGCAGTCAACAGTCGACAGTTAAGAGTTCAGTCAACAGTTAAGAGTTCAGTCAACAGTTAAGAGTTCAGTCAACAGTGGCCAAGTTATCAGTCAACGTGAACAAGGTAGCGACCGTGCGCAATTCGCGCGGCGGACAGATTCCGTCGGTGATCGAAGCCGTGCGCACGTGCATCGATGCGGGCGCTCCGGGGATCACGGTGCATCCGCGCGCCGACGAGCGGCACATCACGACGCAGGACGTGTACGACATCGCCGAGGAACTGGCGCCGCTGCGGGCCGCCGGAGGCCTGGCCAAAGAACAGCGGGTCGAGTTCAACATCGAGGGTGACCCGCGGCCCGGTTTCCTGGAGCTAGTCCTCGCCGTCAAGCCCGATCAGTGCACCCTGGTGCCGGTGAAGCCCGGAGAGATCACCAGCGAAGCGGGATGGCCGGCCGACACGCCCGCGGCTACCCTCGCCGGCATCATCGGCACGTTGCAAGCCGCCGGTGTTCGCGTCAGCCTGTTCGTCGATCCGGAGCCGGCGGCGATTCGCTGGGCGAAGACGATGGGCGCGGATCGCGTGGAGTTGTACACGGAGCCGTTCGCGCGCGCGTTCGAGCGCGGGCCGGATGCGGCGTCGGCCAGCTTCGCGAAATACAGCGCGGCCGCCAACCTCGCGTTCGAGCTCGGCGTCGGCGTGAACGCGGGACACGATCTCGATCTGAAGAACCTGACGCTCTTCAAGACGCTGCCGCACCTGGACGAGGTCTCGATCGGGCACGCGCTCGTCAGCCGCGCGATCTTCGCCGGCCTTGGCCGCGTCGTGAAGGAATACCTGGCCGCGCTCTCGCTGGTGCTCCTCTCGATCCTGTTGATGGCGCCGGCCGCGGAAGCCGCCGGCACGCGGGTGATCGTGCCGTCGGCCGACGGCGTGTCGATCGCCGGCGAGCTCTATGAGTCGTCTTCGCGTCCCGCGCCGGCGGTGCTGCTGGTGCACATGCTGTCGCGCACCCGCGGCGACTGGGGCGGGCTGCCCGATCGCATTCGCGACGCCGGCATCACGGCGCTCGCCATCGATCTGCGCGGCCACGGCCAGTCGTCCGGCTCCGCCCAGGATCTGCAGTTGATGATCCAGGACGTGCGCGCCGCCGCGCGGTGGCTGGCGACTCGGCCGAACGTGCGCGGCGATCAGATTGCCATCGTCGGCGCGTCGCTTGGCGCCAGCCTCGCGCTGCTCGCGGCGGGCGATGTGCCGCAGGTGCGTGCGCTCGCGTTGCTGTCGCCGTCGCTCGATTATCGCGGCCTCAGGACCGATACGGCCCTCATCAAGCGTCTCGGCTCGCGATCGATCTGGCTGGCGGCGAGCGATCAGGATCCGCTGGCGCTGCGCACGCTGCGCGACATCGCCGCCGAGCCGTCGGGCCCGCGCGAGCAGCACATCTCGAACATCCTCGCGCACGGCACCGTGCTGCTCGACCAGGACGGCGACGTGGCGCGCATGCTGGTGGACTGGCTGCGCCGCTCGTTGTTATCCTAGACGTCTTCAACGGCATACAACATTGAGCCAATTGTTCTCGCACGCACTCCAAGACGTCTCGCCGCGCGGAGCGCGGCAAAGGCAACGCTGATCATGAGAGCGGACGCAATCGTCTTTGGCATTGCCGGCAGCCTGTTCGGCCTGATCATCGGCTGGGTGCTTGGCAGCCAGCAGGCGCGCAGCGGCCCGGTCGCCGCTCCGGTCGCCCAGTCGGCCCCGGCGCAACAGCAGCAGGCCGCGGCGTCGCAACCGGCGCCAATCGATCCCGCGCGCGTCAGCGCGCTGCAGGATGAAGCGGCGAAGAATCCCAGGGACGTCAAGCCGCGCGTGCAGTTGGGCAACATCTTCTTCGACGGCGAGCAATACCCGCAGGCGATCACCTGGTACGAACAGGCGCTCGCGCTTACTCCGAGCGACGTCAATGTGTCGACGGATCTCGGCGTCGCGTACTACTACACGAATCAACCGGACCGCGCGCTCGCGCAATTCGATCGTTCGCTCGCGGTCGATTCAAAGCACATCAAGACGCTGCTCAATATCGGCATCGTCCGCGCCTTCGGCAAGCAGGATCTCGCGGGTGCCGGCAAGGCCTGGCAGCAGGTCGTCGATCTCGCGCCGAATTCTCCTGAAGGACTCGCGGCGAAGAAGGGTCTCGAGGGTATCAAGAGTGCGCAGGGCGGGGGTGCGAGGTAAGGGTGTTGGCGCGTTTTCTCCTGCTCCTTGCCCTGTTCGTCGTCATCGCGAGGACGTTCTGGCGTTTCATCGACGCGGTCGTGCGCGGCGCCTCCGGGCCGGCGCCGCAGGGCGGACGGCGGCCGGGACCGCCGGCGGCGGTGAAGATGTCGCAATGCCCCGTGTGCGGGACCTACGTGGTGCCAGGGAAGGCGATCAGCATCGTCAGCGGCGGCTCGCCGATTTATTTCGACAGCGAGAAATGCCGCGCTGAGTATCAATCGCGATGAAGGCTGAAGAACAGGCGCGCGCGGACATCGTCGAAGTCGGACGCCGGTTGTGGGAGCGCGGTTACGTCGCCTCCAACGACGGCAATATCAGCGTACGCCTTGACGACAACCGGCTGATCACCACGCCGAAGAACGTGTCGAAGGGATTCATGACCCCCGACATGATGGTGATTACGGATCTCGAAGGAAAAAAGATCAGCGGCGAGCGCGATCCGTCGTCCGAGCTGAAGATGCACCTCGAGGTGTATCGCAACCGGCCCGATGCGCGCGCGGTCGTGCACGCCCATCCGCCGACGGCGACGGGGTTTGCCGTCGCCGGCATCGCGCTCGATCGCGCGGTGCTCGCGGAAGTGATCACTACGCTCGGCAGCATCCCGATCGCCGAGTACGCGACGCCGTCGACGGAGGAGCTGCCGGCCGCGGTCCGGAAGTACGTGAAGGCCCACGACGGGCTGCTGCTCGCCAATCACGGCGCGCTGGCGCTGGCCGGCGACGTGATGTCGGCGTATTACCGGATGGAAACCATCGAGCATTTCGCGAAGATCAGCCTGGTCGCCCGCACGCTCGGACGCGAAAACATCCTGTCGCGCGACGAGGTCGACCGGCTGCAGGGGCTGCGCGGGATGTATGGGATTGCGTCGCCGGCGCCGATTTGCACCGACGACACCGTGCCCGGCGGCGGGCAGCTGGATTGCCAGATTGTTCAAGCGCCGGACTCGAACGAACGGCTGGTGGCGCAAAGATTAACGCTCCCCGCGGGCGGCACTGATGGGGAAATTCGATTAACATACCGCGAGCTAACTGCACTGATTGAAGACGCGCTTCGCGCGCTGAAGTAAAAACACAGTGGGCCTACGGGCTTACGGTCTACGGGCTTGAGCCCGCAAGCCCGCGAGCCCGCAAGACCTGGAGGATCCGTAATGGGTGAAGCACTCGGCATGATCGAAACCAAGGGGCTGGTCGCGATGATCGAAGCGGCCGACGCCATGGTGAAGGCTGCCAAGGTGACGCTGGTGGGATGGGAAAAGATTGGCGCCGGCTACGTGACGGCGGTGGTGCGCGGTGACGTCGCCGCGGTCAAGGCCGCGACCGATGCCGGCGCGGCCGCGGCCCGCCGCGTCGGCGAGCTCGTGTCGGTGCACGTGATTCCGCGCCCGCACGCCAACCTCGAAGACGTCCTCCCGATCGGCAAAGCGAACGCCAAGGGCTAAGCCACAGAAGGCGCAGACGGCACCGAAAAATGCTGCTCGCACGTATCGTCGGGACGGTTGTCGCGACGAGAAAAGATCCGCGGCTGGTCAGCAGCAAGTTGTTGCTGGCCCGCCCGATCGATCCCAAAGGCAAAGCAGAAGGCAACTACCTTGTCGCCATCGACACGGTCGATGCCGGCGTGGGCGAGACCGTGCTGATCGTCAGCGGCAGCTCGGCGCGCATGGCGTCGGGCCTGAAAGACACGCCGGTCGATGCCGCGGTCGTCGGCATCATCGACGAAATCGACGTCGCAGAGTAGGCCTGCGTCCCCACCGTCGAGCGGAGCGAGACAAATGCAAATGGCTCGAGTCATCGGCGACGTCGTCGCCACCCGCAAGGATTCCAATCTCGACGGCACCACGCTGCTGCTCGTGCAGCCGATCGGCGCCGACGGCAAGGACGCCGGCCGTCCGCTGGTCGCGGTTGATTCCGTGGGCGCGGGCGTCGGCGAGACCGTGTTCTTCGTCCGCGGCAAGGAAGCCAGCTTTCCGTTTCATCCGACCGAAGTGCCCACCGATGCGGGCATCGTCGGCATCATCGATCACTACACGGTGCCGAAGTGATTCTCGCGCGCGTGGTCGGCACCGTCGTCGCAACGCAGAAGCGCCCGCAATTCGAGGGCGCGAAGCTGCTGCTGGTACAGCCCGAGACGCCGCAGGGCGAGGCGAAGGGCGCGACGCTGCTGGCGATCGATTCTGTCGGCGCGGGCGTCAGCGAGCGCGTCATCGTGGTGCTCGAGGGGCGCGCCGCCGGTGAAGCGCTCGGCAAGAAGCTCGCTCCCGTCGACGCGGCCATTGTCGGCATCGTCGATCAGCTGGAGTGCGTGGAATGAACGACGACGAGCTGCGGCAGTTGATTCGCGCCGCGATTCAGAAGCACACCGGCTCCGAGCCGGTGGAAGCAAGCAGTGTAGCGTCCGGCTTTAGCCGGACTGTTCCGGTGCCCGTATCGATCAGCTTCGGTCAATATCATCTCGAGCGTGCTCCGGACGATACCTCCTGTCTCATCGAACCGGCCGTGCAATGCAATCATTGTGGTTTCTGTAAGTGCCACGGACACTAGTCACTCGCAAGCTTCCGTCCTCGGTGATGGCGAAGCTCGAAGCCGCCTCCGATGTCGATCTGTACGTCGGCAGCAGCGCGATCTCGCGCGAGGAATTGTTGCGCCGCGTCAAGGGTGTTGACGCGATCGTGTGCCTGCTCACCGAAGCCATCGATGCCGCGGTGCTGGATGCCGCCGGACCGCAGCTGAGGATCGTGGCCAACGTTGCCGTTGGCTACAACAACGTGGACGTTGCCGCATGCCGGGCGCGCGGCATTGCGGTCACCAACACGCCCGACGTGCTCACCAATGCGTGTGCCGATTTCACCTGGGGCCTGATCCTCACGATCACGCGGCGTCTTGGCGAGGGCGAGCGAGTGGTTCGCGCCGGCAAGTGGGGCGGCTGGGCGCTTGATTACATGCTCGGCATGGAGCTGCGGGGCAAGCAGCTTGGTCTCGTCGGCGTCGGCCGCATCGGCGGCGCGGTTGCGGCCAAGGCGCCGGCATTCGGAATGACCGTCGCCTATGCGGACCAGAAGGTCGCCGATATTTCGGACGCGACGCAAATGCCGCTCGATCGGCTGCTGGCGACATCGGATATCGTCTCGCTGCATGTTCCGATGACCCCCGAGACGAAGCACCTGATCGATCAGAAGGCCCTGACGAAGATGAAGCGGACGGCGTATCTGATCAACACGTCGCGCGGTCCGGTGGTGGACGAAGCGGCGCTCGCGTGGGCGCTCAAGGAGCGGCTGATCGCCGGCGCGGCTCTCGACGTCTACGAAAAAGAGCCGGAGATTCACCAGGGCCTGATGTCGCTCGAGAACGTGCTGCTGATTCCGCACCTCGCCAGCGCCACCACCGAGACACGCACGGCGATGGCGGACCTCGCGGTCTCCAACGCGATTGCAGTACTCGATGGTCGTCCGCCCGTCACACCTGTTCCCTAGACGCGCTCCGCGCGGCGGGGGGGTCGGCGCGTTGGCTCCGACCATCGAGCGTGTGATGCGCACGCTGGCCCGCGAGATCGACGGGCTCGAGCTGCCGGCGGTCGAGAAGATCTCCGCAAGCCAGAAGGAAGATCCCTTCCAGATCCTGATCTCGACGTTGCTCTCGGCGCGGACGCAGGATGCGACCACGCTGGCCGCGTCGACGCGGTTGTTCGCGAGAGCGAGCACGCCGGCGGCCGTGGCCAGGCTGCGCGTGCAGCAGATCGAGAAGCTGATCTACCCGGTCGGCTTCTATCGCAACAAGGCCGTCTTCGTGCGAGACGCGGCGAGGATGATCGTGGCGAAGTTCGGCGGACGCGTGCCCTCGACGCTCGACGAGTTGATCACGCTTCCCGGTGTCGGCCGCAAGACCGCGAACCTCGTGATGATCCTCGCCTTCAAGAGCGACGAGAACATCTGCGTGGACATTCACGTGCACCGCATCGCCAACCGGCTAGGATGGGTGCGGACGCGAACGCCGGAAGAGACCGAACAGGAACTTTACAAAACGATCGACCGCCAATGGTGGCCGGTGATCAATCTGTATCTCGTGACGTGGGGCCAGAACGTGTGCCGGCCGGTGTATCCTCGCTGCGGGGACTGCGCCATCGTGACGGCGTGCCGGAGGGTGAACGTCACCCGAGTTGGCAAAGGAAGAGTGACATGAAGCGCGGGTGTTTCATTCTGGTGGCGGCGATGCTGGGAGCGGGCGCCGCCGGATTCGCACAAACGCCGGCGACGCTGTCGCCCGGCGCAGGACCGTCCATCGTCGTCGTCGAGACGGAGAAGGGCACGTTCGAGTTCGAGACCTATCCCAACGAGGCGCCCAAGACCGTCGCCCATATTCTCGGACAGATCAACAAGCGGTTCTACAAGGGGCGGCCCGGGCACGCGGGGGTGCCCGGCTTTGCCCTCCAGTTCGGCGTTCGGCGGACACGGGCCATGACGAAGGAAAAAATGTGGGGCCGCATCGAGGGTCCGGCTGTCGGCGTTGCGGAGTTTTCGAAGCTGCGCACGCACCTGAGAGGCGCGGTCGCGCTGGCGCACAACGGCGATGCTTCGAAGGCCGACACGCAGATGTACGTGACACTCGCCGACACACCTCGCCTGAACATGAAATACGTGGTGTTCGGGAAGGTGATTTCCGGAATGGAGGTCGTCGACAAGCTGAAGTACGCCGATCGGATCGTCAGAGTAACCGTGCGCGAGGCAAGGTAGCGACGATCGCCGCGAGATCGGGGAACCGTTCGACGAGCTCGGCCGGCATGCGCGCCTTGATCGGCTCGTCGAGCATCTTCTTCAGAGTGACGGCGTTCGCTACCGACTGCGCAGAGAAGTGGTTGTTGAAGAACAGATAAGCCTTTTTCACTATTTCGCTTGGGCGCATCCGCGCCATGGTGAGAACGTCGCGAACTTTGTTGGCGATGGGTTGCAGCTCCTCGGCCGAATAGAAATAGTTGTAGCGATCTTCGGATTCGGCGTGGTCCCACCACTCCTTCGCGTTGCGGCCATGCAGCCGCAGGTAATACAGATCGGCCCGCGGACCCTTGAGATCCTGTCGAATCGACGAGGGGAACTTGGGCTCGTCGATTTGCACCCACGCGGCATGTTGTCTGTCGAGCAGCTGCGCGGTCTCGGGCGAATCGCTCCACGATCGATGCCGCAGCTCCACGGCGAGCGGATAGCCGGCGAACGCTTTCAGCAGCCAGGCGACGTAGTCCACGGCCTCCTGTGAGCGTTGAAAGCTGGCCGGGAACTGGATCAACACCGGCCCGAGCTTGCCGGCGGCGGCGAGGGGATCGATGCCGCCCTTGAACGCATCGACGTCGGCCTGCGTGACCGGCCCTGGTTCGACGGCCATGTTCGGGTGCGTGAACTTCTGATACAGCTTCACCGCGAACTCGAAGCCGGCCGGCGTCCGCTTGACCCAGCCCAGCGACGCATTGGCGCGCGGCTGCCCGTAAAAGGTGCTGTTGACCTCAACGGTGTTGAAACGCTCGGAATAGAAGCGCAGCTCGTCGAAGCCGCGCTCGCGATCCTCCGGCAAGGGATAGAAGATACCGTTCCACGAGCCCTTGCCGGTGGGGTAATTCCAGCCGGAGGTGCCGATTCGTAACATCAGAACTAGAATTAGCTTGACCGGCCTCCGGCCGGTCGTCAACGGCTAGCAATGCTCACCATTAACGAGATCTTCCACTCGATCCAGGGCGAGTCGACCTACGCGGGCCGGCCGTGCGTCTTCGTGCGCCTGACGGCCTGCGACCTGCGCTGCCGCTGGTGCGACACGCCCTACGCCTTCCACGAGGGCAGAAAGATGAGCGTGGACGACGTGATCGCCGATGTGGACGCGCGCGGCTGCCCGACCGTCGAGGTGACGGGTGGCGAGCCGTTGCTGCAGCCCGATGTGTATCCGCTGATGCAGCGGCTGCTCGCTTCGGGCAAGACGGTGCTGATCGAGACCGGCGGGCACCGCAGCATCGCCGATGTTCCGGCCGGCGTGATCAGGATCATGGACGTGAAGTGCCCAGGCTCCGGCGAATCGGACAAGAACGACTGGACCAACTTCGCGCATCTCAGGAAGACCGATGAAGTGAAGTTCGTGATTGCGGACCGCCGCGACTACGAATTCGCGAAAGAGATTGTGCTCCGCGAGAGTCTGCCCACGCGCGTCAACGCGGTGTTGTTTTCCCCGGTGCATGGCGAGCTCGATCCGAAGCAGTTGTCGGAGTGGGTGATCGCCGATCGTCTCGATGTTCGAGTCCAGCTGCAGGTCCACAAATACATTTGGAGTCCCGAGACGCGTGGCGTCTAGGGCGGTCGTTCTTCTCAGCGGCGGTCTGGATTCCTACACAGCAGCGGCCGTAGCGAAGCGTGACGGGTTCGAGCTCTACACGCTCAGCATCAACTACGGGCAGCGTCACGTGCAAGAGCTCGAGGCCTCTGGCGTGGTCGCGCGCGCGCTTGTCGTGCAGAGGCATCTCGAGCTCGATCTCGATCTCAGCCGTATCGGCGGATCGGCGTTGACGTCGGATCAGATCGACGTGCCGAAGGATCAGCCGATCGATCCCGACGTCATTCCCAGCACCTACGTGCCGGCCCGCAACACGATCTTCCTCTCGGTGGCGATGGGCTGGGCCGAGGTCCTCGGCGCTTCCGACATCTTCATCGGCGTCAACGCGCTCGACTATTCCGGCTATCCGGACTGCCGTCCGGAATTCATTCGCGCCTTCGAGCAACTCGCGCGCCTCGCGACGAAGGCCGGCGTCGAAGGCCGGCCGCTCACCGTCCACACGCCGCTGATCGCGCTGTCGAAGGCGGAGATCATCAGGCTCGGCCTGTCGCTTGGCCTCGACTACGGCCTGACGCACAGCTGCTACGACCCGCTGCCCGGCGGCCGTCCCTGCGGGCACTGCGACAGTTGTCGGCTCCGCGCCGCCGGTTTTACAGAAGCTGGTGCAACCGACCCGCTAATTCACCCGCGCCGCTGATACCATTCGCGGCGGAGCCCTCTACGCCTTGGCCCAGCCGCTCAGACGACAGGTCTTTCTCTCTGTCTCGATTCTCACGGTCCTCGTCTACCTCGCGATCGGCTACGGCGCGAAGCTGACCTACGACGAGCACGTACGTCAGCTGGCCGCCGAGACCTCGACGATGGCGGCAACGGTGGTCGTCTACGTCAATCGCAATCTGGAGACCGCGGATGCGGTGGCGGGCACGGCCTCGCGTCATCCGGCCATGCGCGCGCTCGATCCGCAAGCGGCGCTCGAGGTGCTGCAGCCGCTGTTGGGCGGCCGCGATGATCTGCTCCATAACGCGCTGATTGCGGACACGAATGGGCGGCCGGTGGCGTGGGCGACGCCACCCGACGAGAAAGTTGAAGGCCGGCTAGACCCGGCGTTCCTGAAAAGTGTCGCGACCACCGGCAAGACGCTCTTGAGCCCGATGCTCGGCCAGGCCGGCGACGAGGTGCACGCGATCGTGCTCGGCTATCCGATCGTCAACGACAACCACGTGGTCGGATCGCTTGGACTGTCGGTGCATCTCGAAGCGCTCGAACGCGTGCTGGTATCGATTCCATTGCCGCCTGGCTCCGTGGTGACGCTGACGGACGAGAACAGCGTCGTCGTCGCACGCAGCCTCGAGGCGTCACAGTATGTCGGCCGCTCGGCGGCGCCGGGCGGGCGCGCGCGCAATCCGTTCGAGGTGCCGTCGTCGGCCATTCTCACCGGTATCGACGGCGTCGAGCGCGTGTTCGGCAACGGCGTCGTCGAGCGCGGTCCGTGGCTCGCGAGCGTCGGCATTCCGACCACCGTCGCGATGTCGCGCAGCCTGCCGATCTTCCAGCGCAACTTCGCCATCGCGGTCCCCGCGACCGTGGTGATCGTCGCCCTGACGTGGATCTTCGGGCGCCGCTGGCTCAACGCCTTCGATCATCTCGACGAAACCGCGAAGCGCGTCAGCCGCGGCGATCTCACGCCCCTGCAGATGCAACCGATGCCGACGGCGGAAATGGACCACTTGCAGGAGACGGTCAGCAGCATGATCGCCAGCCTGCAGCGCGCGCGCGAGTCGATCGCCGCGCAGGTGAACGATGAGCGCCGGATGCGCGAGGAGCTGCAGTCGCTGCAGCAGCAGGTGATTCGACAGGAGCGCCTGGCCGCGATCGGTGTGCTGGTGTCCGGCGTGGCGCATGAGTTGAACAATCCGCTGCAGGCCATTCTCGGCTTCGCCGAGCTGCTGCAGATGCAAAAGGACATGCCCGAGCAGGCGCGCGCGGATCTGACGCTGATCCAGAAGGAGAGCTCGCGCGCGAGCGCGATCATCCGCAACCTGTCACGATTCGGCCGCCAAATGTCGGAGCCGACGCCGGTGCGGCTGCGCGACGTCGTCGCGTCGGTCATGGAGCTGCGCCAGCGAAAGCTCGAAGAGCTGAACATCGTCGTCGAGATCGACGAGCGTTCCAAG